>LUMT01000232.1_pt1 | contig 25113 bp, 24 predicted proteins | sample 729741 | NCBI WGS metagenome assembly LUMT01 (sample SAMN03860299, study PRJNA289734) | marine metagenome | biome: seawater column; feature: ocean; material: water; isolation source: Red Sea water column Station 192 - depth 50m | place: Saudi Arabia: Red Sea | collected 2011-10-15 | depth 50 m
CTTGGAATGATGCTTGGAATGAATTTGATGAAGAAAAACAAAATGAGATTAAAGCAAGACAAGGGGTAAGAAATCCTAATACAGAGGGAATCACAGTCATGAATCCAGAAACAATGAAAGAAGTACCAAAAGATGGGAAAACAATTGGTGAAATTATGATTAAAGGCAATGTAGTTATGAAAGGTTATTTTAAGGACAAAGAAGCGACTAATAAAGCTATGGATGGTGGATGGTTTCACTCTGGTGATTTGGCTGTCATGCATCCTGATGGATACGTAAAAATTCAAGATCGATCTAAAGATATAATTATTTCCGGTGGAGAAAATATATCTTCCATAGAAATTGAGAATACTTTAGCAAAACATCCTTCAGTTTCCATTGCAGCTGTCGTTGCTAAACCTGACGAAAAATGGGGTGAAGTTCCATGCGCATTTATTGAGATGGTTAAAGATAAACCTGTCACAGAAAAAGAATTAATAAGTTTTTGTAAAGAAACTCTTGCAGGATTTAAAGTGCCAAAACAAGTTGTTTTTTGTGAGCTTCCAAAAACTTCAACTGGAAAAATTCAAAAATTTGAATTAAGAAAAAAATTTTAGGTAAATAATTGATATTCCAATTAGACAATAAAAATGTTCATGCATCTGATGCAGGCCAGGGTCTAGATGTAAATAGAGAAACAATTGTTTTTTTGCATGGAAGTGGTCTTTCACATATTGTTTGGTCCTTAACTGAGCAATTTTTTTCAAATAAAAATTTTAATGTCCTTTCAATTGATTTACCTGGACACGGAAACTCTGATGGACCTTGCTTGAATAGCATTGAAAAAATTTCAGAATGGTTAGAACAAGTGTTTACTAAATTAAAACTCAAGAATTTAATTTTAATTGGTCATTCACAAGGTTGCTTAGAAATACTTGAATACACATACAAATATAAAAGTAGATTAAAAAAATTAGTTTTTGTTGGCGGATCGAATAAAATGCCTGTTCATCCTGACTTAATAGAACTTGCACAAAATGGTGATTCAGATGCAGTGAAATTAATGATGAAATGGGGATATGAGGGTTCAAAAAAATTTATCGGAGGTAATCCTGTTGAAAAAATCATTCAATCACCAAGAGACATAAGCGAAATACTGGCCGTAGATTTGAATGCATGCAATAATTACTCAAATGGGCTTAATGCAGCAAAAAAAATAGAGGTCCCTTCAATGCTAATTTTTGGTGAACTTGATAAAATGGTAAACTTAGAGTCTGGAAAAAAATTCTCTGATTTAATTAAAAATTCAAATACTCATATAATCAAAGGATGTGGTCATATGATAATGATTGAAAAAGCATTCGAAATGAGAGAAAAGATTTTAGAATTTTTAAATAAATGAAAAATTATCCTATAGCAAGGTCAAGAAGATTGAGAAGTACTCCTTACACCTCAAGAATTGAAAATCAAGGTGTGACTGCATACACTGTTTATAATCATATGCTTTTACCAGCAGCATTTGGATCGCTAGAAGAATCTTGTAATCATTTAAAAAAAAATGTTCAAGTCTGGGATGTAGCGGCTGAAAGACAAGTCGAAATTTCTGGAAAAGATGCCGCTAAACTAATTCAGCTTATGACTTGTAGAGACTTGTCAAAAACTAAAGTGGGCAGATGTTATTACTGTCCTATAATTGATGAAAATGGAAATTTGGTAAATGATCCTGTCATATTAAAATTAGCTGAAAATAGATGGAGGGTTTCAATTGCTGATTCAGACGTAATTTTTTTTGCAAAAGGTTTAGCCTCGGGAAATAAATTTGATGTGAAAATTTATGAACCTAATGTAGATATTTTCGCTGTTCAGGGACCAAAATCATTCGATTTGATGGAAAAAATTTTTGGTAAAAAAATTAAAGATTTAAAATTTTTTGGATTTGATTATTTTGAATTTAACGGAGTAAAACATCTAATTGCTAGATCAGGTTGGTCAAAGCAAGGAGGCTTTGAGGTTTATGTAGAAAATACTCAATCAGGTTTAGAATTATATGATCAACTTTTTGAATTAGGAAAAGAATTTAATGTAAAACCTGGATGTCCAAATCTTATTGAAAGAATTGAAAGTGGTTTACTTTCTTATGGAAACGATTTTGATAATAATGACAACCCATTTGAATGTGGTTTTGGAAAATACGTAAATTTGGATACGAATATTAATTTTTTAGGTAAAGATAAATTAAAAAAGATTGAAAAAGAAGGAATTAAGAGAAAATTGATGGGCGTGCTCATCGAAACAGATAAAATAAACTTAACTACGTCTCTAAATATTAAAGATAATAATAATAATTTTATTGGAGAGCTTAGATCTGCATGTTATTCACCTCATTTCAAAAAAGTTATTGGAATAGCTATGATTAATCAGCCATATTGTAAAGCTTCTGAGTCGGGGATAATAGAAATAGACGGTAATTCTTTAAGCCTTAAAGTTTGCGATTTACCTTTCATCTAGTATAAAAGCTAAATCATGAATATTGCAATTGTAGGAGCAACAGGAAACGTTGGTAGAAAAACTTTAGAGGTCCTTGAAAAAAAAGGACTTCCTATTGAAAATCTTTATTTGCTAGCTTCATCCAGAAGCACTGGAAAGAAAATTTCTTTTAAAGGAAAGGATTATAATGTTTCAGATTTGGAAAGTTTTGATTTTTCGAAAGTAAAAATTGCTTTTTTTGCAGCAGGAGGAAAAATCTCAGAAAAATATGCTGGACAAGCTGCAAAGTATTGTATTGTGATTGATAATTCCAGCTTTTATAGGATGGACTCAACAGTACCTCTTGTAGTGCCACAAGTTAATTCAAATGATCTAAAAAATATAAAAAAGAATATTATTGCTAATCCTAACTGTTCTACGGCTCAGTTGGTTTTAGCTTTAAAACCTTTACACGATTTATTTATTATTAAAAGAATAGTTGTTTCAACTTATCAATCAGTTTCTGGAGCTGGAAAAGCACCGATGGATGAATTAATTGAGCAAACAAAACAAGTATTAACAGGTCAAGATGTAAAATCGAAAAACTTTACAAAACAAATAGCGTTTAATGCTATTCCACATATTGATGCATTTTCAGATGACGGTTACACAAAAGAAGAATTAAAAATGACAAATGAAACAAAAAAAATACTTGATAATAAGATTGATTTAACAGCGACATGTGTAAGATTACCTATTTCTATTTCACATGCAGAGTCAGTAAACATCCAATTTGAAAAAAAATTTAGTATTAAAGATATTATTGAAGCTTTAAATAAGTTTGAGGGTTGCCAAGTAATTGATGATAGAAGCGATGGTGGATATATTACTCCATTAGAAGCTGAAGGCAAAAACGAAACATTTATATCAAGAATAAGAGAAGATAAAACAATTGAAAATGGATTAAATTTGTGGATTGTTTCAGATAATCTTTTAAGAGGTGCAGCTTTGAATGCAGTTGAAATAGCTGAAACATTATTTAAAAATAATTTTTATGGAAAATAAAAGACCTTTATCTCCTCATATCCAAATTTATAAATGGCATATTTCATCCTTAGTTTCTATTTCTCATAGAATCACAGGCATAATAAATATTATTGCAATTACACTAATTTGCTTGTGGGCCTCATTACTTTTTTTAGCTGAAGAAAATTATGAAACTGTAGAACTATTAATGAGTTCGTTAATAGGAAAGTTTGTAATTTTAGGTATTATTTGGTCTTTCTCTTTTCAAATTTTAAGTGAGATTAGACATTTAATAATGGATTTTGGATACGGATTTGAATTAAAGACAAGTAGAATTACAGGATTAATTGTAATATTTGGTTCAATAATTTTGACTATTGTGTTTTATTTAATTGGAAAAAATTTTATTTAGAATGATTAACGCGACAAAAAAATGGATTTTTTTAAAAGTAAGTGGAGCAATATCAGTGCCCTTGATGATCTGGTTTATAATAAATTTTATATCAGTTTATGATCAAAATTATTCAAATGTCATAAATTTTTTTACAAATCCAATATCGAAGTTTTTATTTAGCGTATTCATTATCAATGCGTATTTCTTTTCAGCTTTGAGTATTAGTGAGGTTTTTGAGGATTATGTTAAAAATGATAAAATCAAAAATGTCGCAAACAGACTTTTATATGCTTCAGCAGTGGTAATTCCATTAATTACAATTATATTAATATCTATCATATGAGCACTTACAAAATTATAGATCATGAATATGATGTAGTCGTTTTAGGAGCCGGAGGTTCTGGCTTGAGAGCAGCAGTTGGTTTAAGTGAGGCTGGACTTAAGACTGCTTGTATTTCAAAAGTTTTCCCAACAAGAAGTCACACATCGGCTGCACAAGGTGGTATTTCAGCTGCACTAGGAAATATGGGTGAGGATGACTGGCGTTGGCATATGTATGATACAGTTAAAGGAGCAGATTGGTTAGGTGACCAAGATAGCATCGAATATCTTTGTAAGGAAGCACCTAAGGCAGTTATTGAATTAGAAAAATATGGAGTACCTTTTAGTAGAACTGAAGATGGAAAAATTTATCAAAGACCATTTGGTGGTATGACCAAAAATTATGGAAATGGGATTGTGCAAAGAACTTGTGCAGCTGCTGATAGAACAGGTCATGCAATTTTACATACTTTATATGGACAGGCTTTAAAACATAAAACAGAATTTTTTATTGAATACTTTGCTTTAGATTTATTGATGAAAGACGGAGAGTGCAAAGGTTTAATTGCATGGAATTTAAATGATGGAACTATTCATAGATTTAGAGCACACACTGTAATTATAGCTACGGGTGGTTATGGTAAAGTGTATTATTCCGCTACATCCGCACATACTTGTACTGGTGATGGAAATGCGATGGTTTTAAGAGCAGGTTTACCACTTCAAGACATGGAATTTGTTCAATTTCATCCCACTGGAATTTATGGCCATGGTACTCTGATAACAGAAGGAGCAAGAGGTGAAGGCGGGTATCTTACAAACTCTAAAGGTGAAAGATTTATGGAAAGATATGCACCTAAAGCAAAAGATCTGGCCTCAAGAGATGTAGTAAGTAGATCAATGTCTATTGAAATTAATGAAGGTAGAGGCGTTGGAAAAGAACATGATCATGTTCATTTAAATTTAAATCATTTAGATAAAGATATTATTGAAAGTAGACTTCCAGGTATAACAGAAGCAGCTAGGTTATTTGCTAATGTAGATGTTACAAAAGAACCGATTCCTGTTGTTCCAACTGTTCATTATAATATGGGTGGTATACCAACAAATTACAAAGCAGAAGTTTTGACTGTCAATGGCTCTGAAAAAACTGTACCAGGTTTGATGGCCATAGGTGAAGCTGCTTGTGTTTCAGTCCACGGTGCTAATAGACTTGGTTCAAACTCATTAATAGATTTGGTAGTTTTTGGAAGAGCTGCAGCAAAAAGAGCAGCTGAATTAATTAAACCAGAGACTCCACATGAGGAGATCAGCGAGTCTGAAACACAGAAATGTTTAGATCGTTTTGATAAAATTAGAAATGCTAAAGGTGAAATTGGAACAGCTGAATTAAGACTATCTATGCAGAAAACTATGCAGTCAAAATGTGCAGTTTTTAGAACAGAAAAAACTCTTAAAGAAGGCGTTGATGAAATAGGAAAAACTTACGATGGCTTAGAGTCTATATCTGTTAACAGAAAAGAAAGTAGAGGCGCTCATGCAAGAGAGGATTATCCAAAAAGGGATGATGATAAATTTATGCAACATACACTTGCTTGGTGTAATGGAAAAGAAACAAAGATAGGTTATAGAGAAGTTCATAAATCTACATTAACAAACGATGTTCAATACTTTCCACCCCAAGAAAGAGTTTATTGATGGTTCAAATAAGTTTACCTGAAAATTCTGAGATTAAAAAAGGTAAGTATTTCAAAGATAAAACTGGATCTAAAAATTTAAGAAAAGTAAACATTTATAGATGGGACCCTTCTTCAGGGGATAAACCAAGGATAGATACATACGAAGTTGACATGGACAATTGTCCTTCAAAAGTATTAGATATTCTAAATAAGATTAAAAACGAAATAGATCCAACCTTAGCCTACAGAAGATCTTGCGCTCATGGAGTTTGTGGTTCTTGCGCAATGAATATGGCAGGAAAAAATGGTTTAGCATGTACTACAGCACACTCAGAAATAAATGGTGATATTGATATTTATCCTTTACCTCATTTAAAAGTCAAAAAAGATTTAATTGGTGATCTTGATGGATTGTATAAACAATATCAATCAATCGAACCTTGGTTAAAATCAAATTCTAAATTAGAGACAAAAGAAATATTTCAATCAAAAGAAGATAGAGCAAAATTAGATGGTGCTTATGAGTGTATTATGTGTGCATGTTGCTCAACGTCTTGTCCAAGTTATTGGTGGAATGGTGATAAATGCGTGTTGTTCAACTTCTTGCCCAAGTTATTGGTGGAATGGTGATAAATATTTAGGCCCTGCTGTACTTTTACAGGCATATAGATGGATTATAGATAGTAGAGATGAAGAGAGGCAAGCGCGATTAAAAAAAGTTGCAGATGAACTTAAGTTATATAGATGTCATACAATCATGAACTGTACGAGCGCATGTCCTAAAGGATTAAATCCTGCAAAAGCTATAGCTGAAATAAAAAAGATGTTAGCAACCGCTAATATTTAAACGATAGACTAATAAGAATTTTTAATCTAAAAGATCCTATTCATGAAATTAATAGAACATTTTGTAGGTGGAAAAATAATTCCAGGCGCATCTGATAAAAAAGGCAAAGTATTTAACCCCGCAACTGGAGATCAAGAAAAAGAAGTAAGATTAGCTTCTAAAGCTGACTTAGACCAATCAGTTAAAATTGCAAAAAAAGCTTTTGACGAATGGTCATTAAAACCTTCTCTTCAAAGAGCAAGAATAATGTTTAAATTTAAAGAGTTAATTGAAAAAAACTCAGATGAACTCACTCAATTGATTGTGGAAGAACACGGTAAAGTTTATGAAGATGCGAGAGGATCTTTAACAAGAGGTTTAGAGGTTGTTGAATTTGCATGTGGAATTCCACATTTACTTAAAGGAGAGTTTTCCGAAAATGTTGGAACTAATGTAGACAGTTGGTCAATGAGACAACCTTTGGGAGTTGTAGCTGGAATAACCCCATTTAATTTTCCAGCAATGGTACCAATGTGGATGTTTCCTATTGCTATTGCCTGTGGAAATACTTTTATATTAAAACCTTCAGAAAAAGATCCATCATGTTCAATAAGATTAGCAGAGCTACTAAAAGAAGCAGGTTTACCCGATGGTGTTTTTAATGTTGTAAACGGAGATAAAGAGGCCGTAGATGCAATTTTGACTAATAAAGACATCAAAGCTGTAAGTTTTGTTGGCTCAACTCCAATAGCAAAATATATATATGAAAATTCAGCTAAAAATGAAAAAAGAGTTCAAGCTTTAGGAGGAGCAAAAAATCATTTAGTTGTTATGCCAGACTGTGATTTAGATGGTGCTGTAAATGGCTTGATGGGTGCTGCTTATGGGTCGGCTGGTGAAAGATGTATGGCACAATCTGTTGCAGTCGCTGTTGGAAATATTGGAGATGAATTAGTTTCAAGATTATCAAAAAAGGCAGAAGCTTTAAAAGTTGGACCTGGAATGGATAAAAATTCTGAAATGGGACCCTTAGTAACTAAAGAACATTTAGAAAAAGTAAAAAGCTATGTTGATTTAGGAGTAAAAGAAGGTGCAAAATTAGTTGTTGATGGAAGAAATTTAAAATTACAAGGATATGAAAATGGTTTTTATATTGGAGGGTGTTTATTTGATCATGTAAAAAAAGAAATGAGAATTTATAAGGAGGAAATATTTGGTCCAGTTTTATCTGTTATTAGAGTGGAAACTTTTGAGGAAGCTACAAAATTAATAAATGATCATGAATATGGAAATGGTGTGAGTATTTACACCAGAGATGGTGACGCTGGAAGAACATTTGCTAGCAAAATTCAAGTTGGAATGGTTGGTGTAAATGTTCCAATACCTGTTCCTATGGCCTTCCATAGTTTTGGAGGGTGGAAGCGATCTTTATTTGGAGACAGCGCGATGCATGGCATGGAAGGTATTAAATTTTATACTAAATTAAAAACTATAACTTCATGATGGCCTTCAGGGATTCGATCAAATGCAGAATTTGTGATGCCTACTATGAAATAAAGGAGAATAATGAGCAAGATATCTTTAATTGGTGCAGGTCAAATCGGTGGTACTCTTGCACACTTAATTGGAATAAAAGAATTAGTAAATGAGGTAGTCTTGTTTGATGTTGCGCGTGGTATTGCAAAAGGTAAAGCGTTAGATATTGCTCAATCATCTTCCGGATATTGCTCAATCATCTTCTGTTGACGGTTTTAATGTAAAATTTTCTGGAACTGATGATTATAAAGATATTAAAAACTCAGATGTAATTATTATAACAGCAGGCGTTCCAAGAAAACCTGGCATGAGTAGAGACGATCTACTTGGTATTAATTTAAAAATAATCAAACAGGTTGCTGAAGGAATAAAACAGAATTCGCCCGATGCATTTGTGATATGTATAACAAATCCTTTAGATGTAATGGTAATGGCATTTCAAAAATTTTCAGGTCTTTCACCAAATAAAGTTGTTGGGATGGCTGGTATTTTGGATAGTTCAAGATTTAAATTATTCTTATCAGAAGAATTCAAAATCCCAGTAAAAAAAATAGATGCAATGGTAATGGGAGGTCATGGAGATACAATGGTTCCACTGCCAAGATTCACAAAAGTTTCTGGAAAACCTTTATTAGATTTAGTCAAAGATGAAAAAATTTCACAAGAAAGACTGGAAGAAATTAATCAAAGAACAAGAGATGGTGGAGCAGAAATTGTAAAATTTTTAGAAAAAGGCTCAGCTTTTTATGCTCCAGCAGCTTCAGGGGTGGAAATGGCAAAAGCGTATCTTCAAGATGAGAAAAAAATACTTCCATGTGCTGCTTATTTGAATGGTGAATATGGGATAAAAAATATCTATGCCGGTGTTCCAATTATTATTGGTAAAAAAGGTGTTGAGAAAATTGAGGAGATCGACTTGGATGAAAAAGAAAAATCTGCATTTCTTCATTCCATTGATGCTGTGAAAAAACTTTGGCAAGCAGCATCTAAAATAGATCCAGATTTAGCTAAATAATGAATATACACGAGCATCAAGCTAAACAAATTTTAAAGCAATTTGGTGTAGCGGTGCCAGAAGGTGTATTTGGCTTTACAGTTAAGGATCTCATTGAAAAATGTAAGTCATTAAAAACAGATAAATATGTTCTAAAGGCACAAATTCATGCTGGAGGTAGAGGAAAAGCTGGTGGTGTAAAGATTTTAGATAGTTTGGATGAACTTGAAAAATCAGCAAAAGAATTACTGGGAAAAAAATTGGTTACCCATCAAACTGGTCCAGCCGGAAAAGAAGTAAAAAGACTTTATGTTGAAGTTTCATCGAATATTGAAAAAGAATTTTATTTATCTTGTTTAGTAGATAGAGCTTCATCAAAAATTGCATTTATTTCTAGTGATCAAGGAGGAATGGATATTGAAAAAGTAGCAACAGAGTCCCCAAATAAAATTATAACAACTAAAGTTAAATTGTTCGACGAAATTTCAGTTGATGAATGTGAAAAAATTACAAAGATATTCAATTTAGAAGGCAGTGCTAAAGGTGAAGCGATTTCTTTAATAAAATCAATTTATAAAATGTTTACTAAAACTGATGCAAATATGGTTGAGATAAATCCATTAATATTGACAAAAGAAAAAAGGATCATTTGTTTAGATGCAAAAGTAAATTTTGATAGTAACGCTTTATTTAGACATCCTGAAATTTTAAAACTCAGAGATCTAAATGAGGAAGATCCTGCAGAAATTGAGGCTAGCAAACACGATCTTGCTTACATTAAATTAGATGGAAGTATTGGATGCATGGTGAATGGTGCCGGCTTAGCTATGGCAACAATGGACATAATAAAATTATACGGTGAAGAACCAGCAAATTTTTTAGATGTAGGTGGAGGAGCTTCAAAAGAAAAAGTATCAGCTGCTTTCAAAATAATATTATCTGATAAAAATGTTAAGGGGATACTGATCAATATTTTTGGTGGTATCATGCGATGTGATATCCTGGCACAGGGTGTAGTTGATGCTGCAAAAGAAATAAACATTAATGTTCCATTAGTGGTAAGATTGGCTGGCACTAACTTTAAAGAGGGAAAAGAAATATTAGACAACTCAGGTTTAAAATTAATTTCTGCTGAAAATCTTGATGATGCTGCAAAAAAAATTGTTGAGGCTATAAATTAAATGTCTGTATTAGTAAATAAAGATACTAGATTGATTTGCCAAGGTTTTACTGGGTCACATGGAACGTTTCATTCTGAGCAGGCAATTAAATATGGAACAAAATTAGTAGGTGGAGTTACACCAAAAAAAGGTGGTCAAAAACATTTAGGTTTACCAGTTTTTAATACTGTGAGTGAAGCAAAAAAATCTGAGGGTGTTAATGCAACTATGATTTATGTGCCTGCAAGATTTGCAGCAGCTGCAATTATTGAGGCAATAGATGCATCAATAGAGTTAATTGTTTGTATTACTGAAGGTATTCCTATTCAGGATATGCTTAAAGTTAAACAACGTTTATCTAACTCAAAATGTAGATTAATAGGTCCTAACTGTCCCGGAATAATTACCCCTGATGAGTGTAAAATTGGAATTATGCCAGGTAACATCCATAAAAAAGGAAGTGTAGGAATTGTTTCTAGATCAGGTACTCTTACTTACGAAGCGGTAGCTCAAACAACTGAAAACGGATTAGGGCAATCAACTTGTATTGGAATTGGTGGTGATCCAATAAATGGTACTAACTTTATAGATTGCTTAGAATTATTTTTAAATGATGAGGAAACAAAATCAATCTTAATGATAGGTGAAATTGGAGGCACTGCCGAGGAAGAGGCTGCAGAATTTATTAAGAATCATAAAATTAAAAAACCAATAGTTGGGTTTATAGCAGGTGTAACAGCACCACCAGGAAGAAGAATGGGTCATGCTGGAGCGATTATTTCTGGGGGGAAAGGTACTGCTCAAGATAAGATTAAAAAGATGGAAGATTGCGGTATTACTATTGCTAACTCACCTTCAAAAATTGGAAAAACTCTTTTTGATAAATTGTCTAATTGAAAAAATCTTTTCTAAGTTTATATTGTCTAAAAAATGTCTTCTTCTAAAAATTTAGAATTTGAAAAATCAGGATTTTTAACTAAATCAAATAGTGCGTTTATTGAGCAAATGTACTTACAGTATTTAAATAATGATCCTAATTTACCTAAGAGTTGGAAAGATTATTTTAATGAAATAGGAGATGAGGCAGATATTATCATTAAAGAAATTAATGGGCCATCCTGGAACCCAAAAAAAAATAAAGCTTCATTAAAAAAAATTCATAATAAAATTGATAAAAATATCGAGACCAATGAGTTAGAAATAATTAAATCAAACGCTAATTCAATAAAAGCTGTAGCGATGATCAGGTCGTATAGGCAAAGAGGACACCTAATTGCGAAATTAGATCCTTTAGGAATGATGCAAACAGAATATTTAGATGAGTTACACCCAGAGTCCTATGGTTTTAAAAAAGAGGAATATGACAAAAAAATTTTTTTAAATGGAGTTATTAACAAGGAATACTCAAACATAAAAGAAATACTAAATTTTTTAAAGACAAAATATTGTGGACCCCTTGGTTTTGAATATATGCATATATCTAATCCAACAGAGAGAAAATGGTTCAGAGATAGAGTAGAAAAAGCTGACGATTTTAAATTTACACAAAATGGTAAAGAAGCAATTTTAAATAAGTTAATTCAAGCAGAGGGTTTTGAGAAATTTTTGCATACAAAATATGTTGGTACTAAAAGGTTTGGACTTGATGGCGGTGAAAGTTTAATCCCTGCGTTAGAACAAATAATAAAAATTGGCGGACAATCAAAAGTTAAAGAAGTCAAAATCGGAATGTCTCACAGAGGAAGACTGAATGTTTTAGCAAATGTATTACAAAAATCTTATAAAAGAATTTTTAATGAATTTGCGGGTGAAATTAGCTCCTCAGAGGATGGTGCTGGAGACGTAAAATATCATTTAGGAGCTTCATCTGATAGAGAATTCGATGGAAATTCTGTTCACGTGAGTTTGACCGATAACCCATCACATTTAGAGGCAGTCAATCCCATAGTTCTCGGCCAAACTAGAGCAAAACAATTTTTTCATAAGGACGAAGAAAGAAAAAAAGTAATACCAGTTCTAATTCATGGAGATGCTGCATTTGCTGGACAAGGTGTAGTAGCAGAATGTTTTGCTATGTCAGGTCTTAAAGGACATAATACTGGAGGAACCATTCACATAATCGTAAACAACCAAATTGGATTTACAACCAGCCCAAGGTTTGCAAGATCAAGTCCATATCCTTCTGATTTAGGAAAAGTTGTGGAGTCACCGATTTTACATTGCAATGGAGACGATCCAGAATCTGTTGTTCATTGTGCAAAAATCGCAATAGAATTTAGGCAAAAATTTAATAAAGATGTCGTAATAGATATGATTTGCTACAGGCGATTTGGCCATAATGAAGGAGATGAACCTTCATTCACCCAGCCATTAATGTATAAAAAAATTAGGGCTCACCCAACTACACTAAATATTTATGGTAAAAAACTGGTTCAGGAGAGAACTTTATCTGAAAGTGAGTTTAATAAAATGAATACAGATTTTAAACAACTTTTGGAAAATCAGTTTAAAACTGCAAAAGATTATAAACCAAAATTAAATTGGTTTGAAGGAACATGGTCAAGATATCAACCAACCAAAGGTAAAGATAAAAAAGGAGTAACGGGAGTAAATAATGACAAAATTAAAAAAATATCAGAAAAAATAAACTCAATACCTTCAAAAATATTTGCTCATAAAACAATCGAAAGAGTCTTTTCTCAAAGAGCAAAAACAGTAATAGAAGGTAAAAATATTGATTGGTCAACAGCAGAAAGCCTAGCTTTTGGTACTTTGCTCGAGGAAGGCTTTCCTGTTCGGCTGGTAGGTCAAGACTCAGGAAGGGGTACATTTAGTCAAAGACACTCGGTTATTAGAAATCAAAATGACAATTCAAGATACATACCTCTAAATAATATTTCAAATAAACAAAAAAAATATGAAATAGTTGATAGTCTTCTGTCAGAGTTGGCTGTTCTAGGTTTTGAATACGGTTATAGTTTAGTCGAACCAGAAACATTAACTATATGGGAGGCACAATTTGGAGATTTCGCAAATGGAGCACAAGTAGTTATTGATCAATTTATAGCATCAGGAGAGAGAAAATGGTCAAGAGCATCAGGACTCGTGATGCTTTTACCTCATGGATATGAAGGTCAAGGACCAGAACATTCATCTGCAAGGTTAGAGCGTTTTTTGCAATTATGTGCTCAAGAAAACATCCAAGTTATGAATTGCACAACGCCTGCTAATTATTTTCATGCGTTGAGAAGACAAATTCATAGGGAATTCAGAAAACCATTGGTTATAATGACACCTAAATCTTTGTTAAGACATAAATATTGTATTTCAAATTTAGATGACTTTAATAAATCTAATTCTTTTCATAGAGTGCTTGAAGATCATGCTTTGATTAAAAATTCAAAATTTTTAAAAATTAAGAAATCTAAAAAAATTAGAAAGGTTATTATTTGTTCAGGTAAAATTTATTTTGATTTACTTGAGGCAAGGGAAAAAAATAAGGTTGACGATGTAATTTTCCTTAGAATTGAGGAACTATACCCTTTCCCTGTAAAATCTTTAACTAAAGCTATTAAACCATATGTCTCAAATTCACAGTTTTTCTGGTGTCAGGAGGAGCCTAAAAATATGGGTGCTTGGTCGTCTGTGAGAGATTATATTCAATGGACTTTAGATAATTTAGGAGTTAAAAAGAAAATAGAATATATTGGCAGAAAAGCCGCGGCATCGCCTGCTACTGGATATGCTAATAGACATGCTAAACAACAGAAAGAAATTTTAGATAAAGTATTTAAATAGATGTCAGAAAAAATAGTTGTTCCTGTCCTTGGAGAGAGCATTACAGAAGCTACAGTTGCAAAATGGCTTAAAAGCAAAGGCGATAGTGTTGAGGCAGACGAACCCATCGTTGAGTTAGAAACCGACAAAGTAAATTTAGAAGTACCCTCACCATCTGGAGGTGTTTTAGGAGAGATAAATTTTGAGGCGGGATCTACAGTAGAAGTTGGAGCAACATTAGGCTCTATAATGGGAGGTCAATCAGTTTCTAAAAGTGAAAAAATAGAAAAAATTAAACCAACAATACAACAGACAAAAGATAACATCGAAAATGTAATAAAGCTTGATGATGAAAGAGATGCCAAACTTTTTGATAACATTGTTGAATCTGATACCCAAAAAAAACAACTAAATGAAACTAAAGATCAAGTATCCAAAAATAATATAGAAGAAGATGTGCTTATTTTAACTGAAGAAATAAAACAAGAGAAAAAAGTTAGTACTGGCAAGGAAAAAGTTATGTCTCCCGCCGTTAGAAAGATAGTTAGCGAGAATAATCTTAATATAAATGATGTTAAAGGATCTGGTAAAGACGGAATGGTTCTTAAAGGAGATTTGTTAAGTTTAATGGGTGCCAAACCAGCACCTTCAGAACGGAAATTAAAATTTGGTGAAGAAGAAAAAATTAAAATGTCTAGACTAAGAATGACAATTGCAAAAAGATTAAAACAATCACAAGAAAATGCTGCAATGCTCACTACTTTTAATGAAGTAGATATGACAAATATAATGGATATGAGAAAAAATAATCAAGATGATTTTCAAAAAAAATTTAAAATAAAACTTGGTATGATGTCATTCTTTGTTAAAGCTTGCGTTGTTGGTCTAAAGTTATATCCGGCAATCAATGCAGAAGTAGAGGGTGAGAGTATAATTTATAAAAACTATTATAATATTAGCTTTGCAGTTGGAACAGATAAAGGATTGGTAGTTCCTGTTCTCAAGAACGCAGATGAGATGTCGTTCGCAGACATAGAAATGAACATAAAGGCTTTATCTGATAAAGCTAAAGATGGTAAAATTACGATCGAAGACTTACAAGGTGGAACATTTACGATTAGTAATGGTGGTGTTTATGGTTCAATGCTATCTACTCCAATTTTAAATTTACCACAATCGGGTGTTTTAGGTATGCATAATATTGTGAGCAGACCAATTGTTGTTGATAATGAAATTAAAATTAGACCAATTATGTATTTAGCATTATCTTATGATCATCGTATAATAGATGGTAAAGAGGCAGTTTCATTTTTAAAAACTGTTAAAGAAAACTTAGAGGATCCTAGAAGATTATTTTTAAATTTATAAAATTATGTCTGAAAAATTTGATGCAATTGTTATAGGTGGTGGTCCAGGTGGATATGTTTGCGCAATAAGACTTGCCCAATTAGGAAAAAAAACTGCATGCGTAGAGTACAGAGGTGCTTTAGGTGGAACTTGTTTAAACATTGGATGTATACCTTCAAAAAATTTATTAAACCTTTCCGAAAATTTTCAAAAAGCAAAAAACTTTTCAAAAGTAGGAATCGAGATAAGTGATATCAAATTAAATCTTGATAAAATGATGAAAAATAAAGATAAGGCAGTAACTGTATTAACCAAGGGTGTAGAATTTTTATTTAAAAAAAATAAAGTTTCTTATTTTAAGGGTTTTGGAAGTTTTGTTTCAGATAAAAAAATAAAAATAAAAAGTTCTGACGGTAAAGAGAGAGAAATAGATGGGGATAATATAATTATAGCCACAGGTTCGGAACCATCTAAAATGCAAAATATTAATTTTGATGAAGAAAAAATCGTATCATCAACTGGTGCACTTTCCTTAAAAAAAGTTCCTAAAAAAATGATTGTGATCGGTGGTGGATATATTGGACTGGAGATGGGCTCTGTTTGGTCAAGATTAGGTTCTGATGTTCATGTAATAGAATTTTTAGATCACATAACACCCGGTATGGATAAAGAAATTTCAAATGAATTTATGAAAATTCTAAAAAAACAAAATATAAAATTTCATATGAGTACAAAAGTAGAAAAAATTACAAAAAAAAACGAAAATATAGAGATAGAAACTTCCAACAACAAAGGAGAAAAAAATACCCATCTTTGTGATGTTGCTTTAATTTCAATAGGAAGAAAAGCTTTTACCAATAATTTAGACCTAAAAAAAATAAACTTAAAAACTGATGAAAAAGGCAGGATAAAAGTTGACAAAAATTTTAGAACAGACAAGAAGAATATTTTTGCTATTGGTGATGTAATTCAAGGACCAATGCTGGCTCACAAGGCTGAAGAAGAAGGTATAGCAGTTGCAGAAATTATTGCAGGCCAAACTGGGCATGTAAATTATGATTTAATCCCTGGAGTAATTTATACCTCTCCTGAAGTTGCTACAATTGGTAAAACAGAGGAACAATTGAAAGAACAAAATACCAGTTACAAAATTGGAAAGTTTCCGTTCATGGCAAATTCTAGAGCTAAGGCAATTGATGAGCCAGAGGGTTTTGTAAAAATTTTGGCTGATAATTCTACTGATAAAGTTCTAGGAGTTCATATTATTGGTCCCCATGCTGGTGAAATGATTGCTGAAATGGCAGTTGCGATGGAATTTGGTGCAAGTTCTGAGGATATAGCAAGAACTTGCCATGCTCACCCTACATTTTCTGAGGCAATTAAAGAAGCTGCATTATCAGTAGATAAAAGACAGATTCATTCGTAATATATATTTTATATTACAAATGAAGTTTCCAGTTCTTATCCCAAGTATATTTGATCATCCATTTACTTATAGCTCAGATATTAATTTAAATGTTGGTGATTATGTAGAAGTTCCATTTGGAAAAAAAAAAATTAACGGTGTTGTTTGGAATGAATTTGAACAAGATAAATCAAAAAAATTTCAACTGAGGAAAATATCGAGGAAATTAGATGTTACTCCATTAAAAAAAACAACTATAGATTTCTTAAATTGGTTTTCAAAATATAACATAGTTCCAAAGGGAATGACTTTAAAGCTTCATTTGCTCAGTAATCAGGCTATAGAAAATAAAAGTGACATTAATTTAGTAGAGTATAAACCAATAATAAAAAAATCTAATTATAAATTAAATGATGAGCAATTTAAATGTTTTACAAACCTGTCAAAAAAAAATAATGAATTTCGTGTTAATGTACTGCAAGGAACTACTGGCTCAGGTAAAACACTAGTTTATTTCAATCTTGTTAAAGATAAAATTAAACAAAATAAACAAGCTATTATTTTGTTACCAGAAATAGGTTTAACAGGAGAATTTGAAAAAAAATTCATAGATTTTTTTGGCTTTAAACCGGCTATCTGGCATTCTGGTGTTACACCAAAAAATAAAAAGAAAATATGGAATGGTTTAAGTAGTGGAAAAATAAAAGCTATCATTGGTGCAAGATCATCTCTTTTTTTACCTTTTGAAAAGTTAGGTATAATTATTGTCGATGAAGAACATGACCAATCTTTTAAACAAGATGAGGGGGTATCATATAATGCAAGGGACATGGCTATATCTAGAGCATTTTATGAAAATATTCCAATAAACTTAATTTCTGCTGTTCCTTCTATTGAAACCTACAATAACATCATAAAAGGAAAGTATTATTCTCATCGAATAATTAAAAGATACAAGAATGCAAATTTACCTGAATACGAGTTAATTGATTTAAAGACAGAAAATAAAAATAAAAATAGCTTACTATGCGAAAAAGTAATTAGTAAAGTAAAAAATCATCTAAAACAGAATGACCAGGTATTATTCTTTGTTAATCGTAGAGGATATTCTCCTTTTGTTATTTGTAAAAAATGTTTAAAAAACTACACTTGTTCAAAGTGTTCTATTAATCTTGTTTACCACAAAAAAATAAATAAGTTTCTGTGCCACTATTGTGGTTATAAAAAAGAGTTAACAGAAATTTGCAAAGAAGACAATGAAAAATGTGAATTTATATATGGTGGTCTAGGTGTTGAAAAAATATTAGAAGAGGTTAAAAAAAATTTTCCTGAAAAAAAAACCGCAATTTTTTCAAGTGACACAATTAATAAAAAAAATTCAAAAAAAGAATTACAAAAAATTATTGATAATGAAATTAAAATTTTAGTCGGAACCCAATTAATATCAAAAGGTTTTCATTTCCCAAATTTAAACTGCATAGTAATATTAGATATAGATTTTGCCTCGAGAGGTTATGATATAAGAAGTCTAGAAAAAACTGTACAGTTGTACCATCAATTGTCAGGGCGTGCCGGAAGAGAGGGCAAGCCATCAAAAGTATATTTTCAAACAATTAATAAAAAAAATAATATGATTTCCCACATTATAAACCCTGACCCATACATTTTTTTAGAAAAAGAGCTTGAAATTAGAAAAAAATTTAAACTACCACCTTTTGAGAGATTTGTTTCAATTATAATAAGTTGTAAAGATGCCCAAATGTCAGAAAAAATTTCTTTTGATCTTGTAACACTACTAAAAAAAAAAACAGAGGGAAATATATTAGGACCTGTAAATGCACCAATTTATAAAATTAGAGGCAAATTTAGAAATAGAATACTTATTAGATCTAATAAAAATATAAATATTCAAAGACAGATACTAAATATTATAAAAAATTTTAAACTACCTTCCCAAATAAAACTTTCAGTTGATGTTGATCCAATAAACTTCAATTAACACAGAAAAATATATGTATTTTTTCTCACCTCTTGCTTGATCGTAACTAGGCTATATGTTAATTAATTCAAAAATTAAAGATCTAACTATACTAACTTGAAAATAATCACTTAAAATGGCTTTTAACAGTTACTCACAAGCTTTATATGAATTAGCTAACGAGGCTAATGCAGCTAATGAAATTGAGAATCAAGCTAAATCTATTTTAAGAGCCTTAGAAACAATAAAAGAATTTCGTGCTTTTATTAAAAATCCTCTTTTTAAAAAAAATGATCATGTTGAAATGTTAAACGCTCTCGCAAATAAATTTAAGTTTAATATAATACTAGATAAATTTTTAAAGTTTTTAGTGAGTAAACGTAGACTTTTTTATTTAGATAAAATTTTAAAAGATTTTATTTCATATTGTTCTTTTAAAAGAGGTGAAGTAGAGGCAAAATTAATTTCTGCTAAAGAACTTAAAGACGATGAAGTAGAGAAAATAAAAAAAGAACTATTTTCTAAATTTGGATCAAAAATTAATTTGGATTGCAAGGTAGATAAAGAACTTATTTCGGGAATAATAATCCAAGTTGGCAGTGTTATGATAGATAATTCTATTAAAAATAAACTTAAACAAATTAAATCACAAATGATAGAGGCATAAATGGATATAAATCCTTCAGAGGTAACAAAAATATTAAAAGAACAAATTAAAAAATTTGGTGATAAATCAGAGGTTACAGAAATTGGACAAGTCCTTTCGGTTGGTGACGGTATTGCAAGAATATACGGTCTTGACAATGTACAAGCTGGAGAAATGGTTGAGTTCTCTGATGGGTCAAAAGGAATGGCGTTAAACCTTGAAAGTGACAATGTAGGTGTTGTTATTTTTGGTGACGATAGATCCATTAAAGAAGGAGATACTGTAAAAAGGACAGGAGCAATAGTCGATGTCCCGGTCGGTAAACAATTATTAGGAAGAGTAGTTGATGGTTTAGGAAACCCTATAGATGGTAAAGCTAATCTCGAAAAAAATTTAGAAAGAAGAAGAGTTGAAGTAAAGGCACCAGGTATAATACCTAGACAATCTGTTGGTGAACCAATGCAAACTGGTTTAAAATCGATTGATAGTTTAATTCCTATTGGCAGAGGTCAAAGAGAATTAATTATAGGAGATAGACAAACTGGTAAAACAGCAGTTGCAATCGATACAATAATAAATCAAAAAAAAATCAATGAGTCTGATGATGAGAGCAAAAAACTTTATTGTATTTATGTTGCCATAGGTCAAAAAAGATCTACAGTTGCGCAAATTGTAAAGACATTAGAGGACGCAGGAGCCATGGAATATACTACTATAGTTTCAGCAACAGCATCAGACTCCGCTCCATTACAATTCTTAGCACCGTATACTGGTTGTGCTATGGGAGAGTATTTTAGAGACAATGGAATGCATGCACTTATTATTTACGATGATTTGTCAAAACAAGCTGTAGCCTACCGTCAAATGTCTTTATTACTTAGAAGACCTCCAGGTAGAGAAGCTTATCCAGGTGATGTCTTTTATTTACACAGTAGACTTTTAGAAAGAGCAGCGAAACTAAGTGATGCGAACGGAGGTGGCTCATTGACAGCATTGCCTGTGATAGAGACACAGGCAGGAGATGTCTCTGCATATATTCCTACCAATGTAATTTCAATTACAGATGGACAAATTTTTTTAGAAACAGAGTTATTTAACCAGGGTATTAGACCAGCAGTTAACGTTGGACTATCTGTTTCAAGAGTAGGATCAGCCGCCCAAACTAAAGCGATGAAAAAAGTTGCGGGTTCAATTAAATTAGAGTTGGCTCAATATAGGGAAATGGCAGCATTTGCCCAATTCGGATCTGATTTAGATGCCTCAACTCAAAAATTATTAAACAGAGGATCAAAATTAACAGAATTATTAAAGCAAAAACAATATTCACCAATGACTGTTGCAGAGCAAGTTCTAACTATATTTGCAGGCGTTAGAGGGTATCTAGACGATGTAGATCTGAAAAATATCGAAGATTTCGAAAACCAACTTTTGGAAAAATGTAAATCTGAGAAACCTGAAATTATAGAAAGTATCTCTAGTACAGGCAAACTTGATGAAAATATTGAAAAACAATTAGCAACATTAATAAATGAATTAAAAGAAAAATTTAAAAATGCCTAGTTTAGACGATTTAAGAAAAAGAATTACGAGTGTTAAATCAACTCAGAAAATTACAAAAGCTATGAAAATGGTAGCTGCCGCTAAATTACGTAAGGCTCAAGAAAACGCCGAAAAGGGCAGACCCTACTCTGAAAAAATGAATAATATTATTTTAAATCTTTCGGCAGGCGTTAGTGACCCTAATTCGGCACCAAAATTGTTAGTTGGTACCGGAAAAAAAGACGATCATTTGTGCGTGGTCCTTACCTCTGATAGGGGATTATGTGGTGGATTTAATACTAATATAATAAAAAAAGCAAAAAACTATTTTGAGAAAATTAAAAAAGAAGGTAAATCTCTAAAAATTATAACAGTTGGTTCGAAAGGTTACGATCAACTAAAGAGACAATATGGGACTTATATAGTCGAAAATATTTCATTTAAGGACTCTAAAAATATAAATTACTTTGATGCATCTAAGGTGGGAAGTTTAATAATAAATAAATTCCAAAAAAACGATTTCGATGTCTGCACCATATTTTATAATAAATTTAAAAATGTTATATCTCAAATTCCACAAGCGCAACAAATTATACCTTTAGAAAGCGTAGATAAAAATAAAGAAGAGAATCTAGAGATAAGTTATGAGTTTGAACCTGATGAAGATGAGATATTAAGTAACTTGTTACCCAAAAATATATCAACTCAAATTTTTAAAGCTATGTTAGAAAACTCTGCAAGTGAACAGGGATCAAGAATGACAGCCATGGACAATGCGACAAGAAATGCAGGAGATTTAGTTGATAAATTGACAATCCAGTATAATAGAAGTCGTCAAGCTGCAATTACGAAAGAATTAATTGAAATAATATCAGGAGCTGAAAGTTTATAATTATGAACAAAAAAGGTGTAATAACACAAGTCATTGGTGCAGTAGTTGATGTGAAATTTGAAGGTGCGTTACCAGAAATACTTACAGCCTTACAGTGCAACAATGGTGGAAATAAATTAATTTTAGAGGTGGCTCAGCATTTAGGTGAGTCTAGTGTAAGAACAATTGCTATGGATAGTACAGAAGGACTAAAGCGAGGAGATGAGGCAGTAGATACTGGAGCTCCGATACAAGTTCCCGTAGGTCCTGAAACCTTAGGAAGAATAATTAATGTGATCGGCGAGCCTATTGACGAGAAAGGTAACGTGAAAACAAAAGAAAGTTGGCCGATACATAGACAGGCTCCAACTTTTAACGATCAATCAACAGAAACAGAAATTTTAGTTACAGGTATTAAAGTTATTGATTTGTTAGCACCTTATGCAAAAGGGGGAAAAATTGGATTATTTGGAGGAGCAGGTGTCGGCAAAACTGTAATCATCATGGAACTAATAAATAACATAGCGAAAGCACATGGAGGCTTTTCAGTATTTGCTGGTGTTGGTGAAAGAACTAGAGAAGGTAATGATCTTTACCACGAAATGATCGAGTCTGGTGTTATAAAACCAGAGGGAAAAGGATCAAAAGCTGCTTTAGTTTATGGACAAATGAATGAACCACCAGGGGCAAGAGCAAGAGTTGCTTTGACAGGTTTAACAGTTGCAGAATATTTTAGAGATCAAGAGGGTCAAGATGTTTTATTTTTCGTAGATAATATTTTTAGATTTACTCAAGCTGGTTCAGAAGTATCAGCACTTCTAGGAAGAATTCCTTCTGCAGTTGGATATCAACCAACTTTAGCAACAGACATGGGTAATTTACAAGAGAGAATTACAACAACTAATAAGGGCTCTATAACTTCAGTTCAAGCTATTTATGTACCAGCAGACGATTTAACAGATCCCGCGCCGGCTACTTCTTTTTCTCACTTGGATGCAACAACTGTTTTATCAAGACAAATAGCAGAACTTGGTATTTACCCAGCAGTAGATCCTTTAGATTCGACTTCTCGAATACTTGATCCTAGAATTGTAGGAGATGAACATTATAGAGTTGCAAGATCAGTACAAAAAATTTTACAAACTTACAAATCTTTACAAGACATAATAGCAATTTTGGGAATGGATGAGCTTTCAGAGGAAGATAAATTAACAGTTGCTAGAGCAAGGAAAATACAAAGGTTTTTATCTCAACCATTCTTTGTTGCAGAAGTCTTTACAGGATCTCCTGGAAAACTTGTTGATTTAGACTCAACTATTAAAGGATTTGATGCAATATGCAAAGGAGAATACGATCATTTACCTGAAGCTGCATTTTATATGGTAGGGACTATTGAGGAAGCAGTCCAAAAAGCTGAAAAAATGGCTAAGGAAGCAGCAGCTTAAATGGATCAATTTAATTTAGAAATCATAAGTCCAGAAAAATCTTTTTTAATAAAAAAAGACACAACTGAAGTTATTGTACCGGCAATAGAAGGTTATATGGGTATACTAAAAGATCATATTCCTATAATTTCTTTTCTAAAACCAGGAATAATTGATGTTAAATCTAAAAATGAAACCTTAAATTTTTATGTAGATGATGGAATTGTTGAGTTCAAAGATAATAACTTGTCTATACTAACTAGTAATATTTTTGATTTAAAAAACTTTGATAAAAATAATATTGATAGAATTATTAAAAATACAGAAGAAGATTTAAAAAAAGAAAATATGAATGATCAAGAAAGATTTATTTTGGATCAAAAAATTGAAGTTCTAAATTCTTTAAAACTCAATTAAATATAATTTTCTTAACTTCTGACTTTAAATTTTTGTAAACGTGAGTTTTAAAATCAACAACCCAATTTGTAATTTCTTCTAAATCAATCCATTTCCATTCTGAAAATTCTGGTTTTTTGGTTTTTATGTTAATATCTGTGTCACTACCTTTAAATCTCATACAAAACCATTTCTGTTTTTGACCTTTGTATTTACCTCTCCAGATTATGCCAAGAAGATTTTTGGGTAAAAAATAAGTCTGATATCCATCTATTTCTTTTATTAAATCTACATTTCTAACACCTGTTTCCTCTTCTAGCTCTCTAAGTGCTGCATCTAGATAATTTTCATTTTTATCAACACCACCTTGAGGCATTTGCCAAAAATTATTCGGGTTATCCAATCTTTTTGCTACAAAAACTTTATTATCTTTATTTAAAAGAACTATACCCACTCCTATTCTCAAGGGTAAATTTTTAAACTTTTCATCCATTATTATTTAACCAGTAAACAATTTTCTAGCAAAATTCAATTGGTTATCATTTTCTGATAGTATTCTAAAATCATCATTATCTTCCTCTACAAATATATCTGGTGTAACTCCAACTTCAGATATTGATTGTCCGGAAGGTAAATAATATTTTGAAATAGTTAATCTGATTGCCCCTCTATTTTTAAGAGGTATTATTGACTGAACTGATCCTTTTCCATAACTTGTTTGTCCAACTAAAATTGCTCGTTTGTGATCCTTCAAAGCACCAGCAACAATTTCTGATGCTGATGCAGATCCCTTATTAATTAAAACTATTAAGGCTTTTCCTTTTATTAAATCTCCTTTTTTTGCAAACCATTTTTCATTTTCCTCTTTATCCCTACCCTTAGTTGATACAATTTCGCCTTCATTTAGGAAAAAGTCTGAAATCCTTATTGCTTGAGTCAATAAACCACCAGGATTGTTTCTCAGATCTAAAATATAGCCATCAATTTTTGTATTTTTTCTAAATTTACTTATTTCTTTTTTAACTTGATCATCGCTATTTTCATTAAAAGATGTCAATCTTATATAACCAATCTTATTGTCAAAAATTTGAGATTTAACTGATGCAACCTCTATAATTTCTCTTGTAATATTGAACTTAAGTGATTTTCTAACCCCTATACGTCTCACTGTTATCTCTATATCTGATCCAACTGGACCTCTCATTAAATCCACAGCTTCATTTAAAGTTTTTCCTTGAACTTGTATGTTGTTAATTTTAAACAAAAATCAAAAAAATCCGTGGCATTTAAGACCCTTAAAAATAAAGGTCTTATATATGTAAATTTTAATAGAGTTAATATTTCATCTT
>LUMT01000174.1_pt1 | contig 25050 bp, 31 predicted proteins | sample 729741 | NCBI WGS metagenome assembly LUMT01 (sample SAMN03860299, study PRJNA289734) | marine metagenome | biome: seawater column; feature: ocean; material: water; isolation source: Red Sea water column Station 192 - depth 50m | place: Saudi Arabia: Red Sea | collected 2011-10-15 | depth 50 m
CAATAATAGTAATTCAACTATTAAACCCGATGAAATACTAAATTTCATTATGCATGAGATGAAAAGAAGGGGTGCATATAAAATTAGAATTGATGTAATAGACCCTAAAAACAAATAATAAATATTAGCTAATATTTTACTAGACCCGCTATTAATTAGCGGGTTTTTTTATTGGTATTGGTTCGCTTATATATGGGGGTTTATTGTGGGTTTACGCCTAGTTTACACGCCAATACAATTAAGGCTTTTATCGTTGATATGTGCGGGTTTATGGGGTTGTTTTTGTACGCTCGGGGGGTAGCCAATAAGACCGCCTAAATATGTAAACTAGAATATTATTTAGGGTATTGACCCTAATTTATTAGCGGGGGTATACCCTCGGGAATATTCCAAAATATGTTATAGAATATAATTTAGGTTAGACCCGCTTTTACGTATGACAACTGTAATTATCGTAAGTAATAAATCAAGGTTTTATGCGGGTTTATAACTAGGTAAAATATAGGTTAATTATCGTAAGATATATAAATATTTATTATATTGTATAGGGTGGCTAGTGCCACTGGGGGTACTGGGCACAGTGTATGCCAGTGAGAATATAAATTATAAAAATAGGGTTGTGAACTAGATTAGTCGGCAAGACCCCTAACAATATTGGTCGGCTAACCCTTATATACCCCCTAGGGTATAGATGTAAGGCCCCCGGGTAGGGGTAAGTTATTATTGTACCAACAAATTCAAAACTGTCAAGTAAAAAATTTTTTTTATAGAAAATACTTGACAACTAGCTAATATCGAATACAATATAATAAACTGTATTTAAGATAAATATTGTCTAGCACACTTTTCTACACCTTTGACAGACAGATACAGGGAAATAGTGGTGCTAAAGACACATAGGCCTATGATTTCAAATTTATTACCGCAGAAGCAGAAACCAAAGAAGGAGCTTACCATTAAGCAAACCACTTTCGTAGATGAACTTATGGCGAATGGTGGTAACATCAGCCAAGCTATGAAAGTAGCAGGTTATCATGATGGTTCTCGTAATTGGCTTATTGAATCTGTACGTGATAATATCATCGAACGTACAAAACAAGAACTAGCACTTAATGGCCCTAAAGCGGCTACCCGACTAGTTAATACATTAGATGAAGATGGAACAACACCAAAGGGTGACTTACGCTTAAAAGCGGCAGAAAGCATATTGAATAGAATTGGTATCGGCTCTAATGATGCTGTAGACCATAATGTACAGGTAACACACGGAGTGGTTCTGTTACCAAGTAAAAGCGAAGAAAAGGTTATAGAGTAATGAATGAGATGGTAAAGAGACCTGTAGACCAAAGAACAGGAAAAGAAAAATCAGATATACAAATAGCAGTTGAAGGAAGTCAAATGAAAGGCAATCCGAAAGGAAAAGTCATATCACCGACAAATTCAAAAATGTATACGGGAAGAGTTTATTCACCTAATGTGAAAATAAGGAAACCCGATTTCTATGACATCTAATGATATACGAAGAACTTCCACTATACCCTTCGGATATGAGCTCGGAGAAGACGGTAAGACGTTACTCCCTATCCAACAAGAGCTTGATGCGTATACAAAGGCTAAACAATATCTTCAAACTTGCTCTTATAGGGAAGTTGCTAGTTGGTTATCCGCAACGACCAAGCGGCCTATTAGTGCCCAAGGATTACGAAAGAAGGTTTTAAATGAAAATCCAGAGAAAGCAGACTTAAATAAAGATGGTAAACTGTCTGGATATGAAAAAAAGCGTGGAAAAGCTATAGAAAAGAACATAAAGAAAGATAAAATGAACAAAAGATATGGCGGAAAAGTAAGAATTCCGTCAAATTTTGGCTTATAGAGTGAATGATATACCAGAACCTAAAAAAAAGCGTCAGTATAATTACAGCACAGCTACAAAAATTAAAAATGCGGCTCAAAAAAGGCTTAGAGAAGCTAAAAAAACTGCTGATAACAAAAAAAGGCAACTCAAAAACCAAAAAGACAAAGTAAGATACCTAGAAACTAGCTTAAAAAAGATAGAAGGTACGCTAAATGGTAAAAAACCATCTGTAATAACAGATGATGAGCTAAAAGTTGCACCAAAAGCAGTTAGAGAGCACGTTACAGACGATAGTAACGTTATATTTAGACCTAACGCAGGGCCACAAACAGATTTCTTAGCCGCACCAGAGCGTGATGTACTTTACGGAGGAGCGGCAGGCGGAGGAAAATCATACGCATTGTTAGTTGATTTATTGCGTTATGCGGATATGCCCGAACATCGTGCATTACTGCTTAGACGTACATTAAATGAGCTAACAGAGTTAGTTGATAAAAGTAAACAGATATATCCGAAAGCATTTCCGGGTGCTGTTTTCAAAGAAGCTAAATCAATGTGGGTTTTTCCTAGTGGAGCTACAGCTTGGTTTTCATATCTGGATAAAGATACAGATGTAACGAGGTATCAAGGTCAATCTTTTACATGGATTGGTGTTGATGAAATAACGCATTATCCTACCCCGTATGTCTGGGAATATTTGCGTTCCCGATTAAGGACAACAAATCCATTAATAAAAGCATACATGCGGTGCACAGCTAACCCCGGCGGTGTCGGAGGATGGTGGGTCAAGAAAATGTATATTGACCCTGCACCGCCAGACGAACCATTTCCTGCACAGGATATAGAAACGAAACAATCTTACCTGTGGCCTGTAGGACATGAAAAGGCAGGGCAACCTTTATTCTTGCGTAAGTTTATACCGGCAAGATTAACAGACAACCCATACCTAATGCAGGATGGTCAGTACGAAGCCATGCTACGTTCTTTACCAGAAATAGAACGTAAAAGACTTTTAGATGGTGATTGGGATGTTGCAGAGGGAGCGGCATTTCCAGAGTTTGAAAGGTCATTACATATTGTAAAACCTTTTGATATAGCACCATCGTGGCCAAGATTAAGAGCGGCTGACTATGGTTTTGCATCACCTTCATGTGTTTTATGGGGTGCTGTAGATTGGGATGGAAACTTAATTATTTATCGTGAGTTATACGGTAAACAGTATACTGGTGAATCATTAGCTAGGGTAGTATTACAGATGGAGCGTAATGATAGACCACCAAGCACTTCTGTTTTAGATGCAAGTTGTTGGAATAAAACAGGACATGGAATGAGCATAGCAGAAACAATGATGCGTAATGGCGTTCGATGGACACCTTCAGATAGAAATAGACTTGCAGGTAAAATGGAAATACACAGACGTTTGTCTCTCGATAATGGTAAACCATCGTTATACATATTTGAGACTTGTACGAATTTAATTAGAACTTTAGGTAATATACCTACATCAAAGTTAAACACAGAAGATGTAGATACAAAAGCTGAAGACCATGCATATGATGCACTAAGATACATGGTTATGACAAGGCAATCAAACAAACCTACTGTTCCAGATATATTAAAAGATATTAAGCAAAAGGCTTATCAACCCGAAGACATGGTTTTCGGATATTAACCAAAAGGAGTAAAAATGAAAACTGCAAAGAATCCCGTAGATGGAAGCATACTTAACTCTACTCAAGAAACTGGCTATCTAAGTCCGGCTAACGAAAAAGCTGTAGCAAAAGAAAAGCCACAATTCTCTACAGAAATTAATGAACCAAACCAAACATTAATTTTAGAAGCAGGGAAAAAGGGTAAAGGTAAAGCACAAGTAGATGCTTTTATTATGAACTCAAGCGAAGATAAAGATTATTAAAAGGAAAACAAATGGCTGATGACGCACAAGATACAGCGTCTACGTTACCACCAGAGGATGCTCCGGGCATCGTTGGTTATGTATTAGAAAAGTACAATGAGTCTAAGCAGGCTCGTTATACGCATGAACAACGATGGTTAAAAGCATTTAAAAACTATCGTGGTATTTATGATTCTTCTACACAATTTCGTAGTACAGAGAAAAGTAAAGTTTTTGTAAAGATAACAAAAACAAAAGTGTTGGCCGCATATGGTCAAATAGTAGATGTATTGTTTGCTAACAAAAGATTTCCTATCACAGTAGCATCAAGTCCTATACCAGAAGGCATTGATGAAACTGCACATTTAGGAGTACCGGGAGAGGAACAGCTACGTTCTTCTGTTGGTTTTCCGGGTGATGGAAATCAAATACTACCCGGTGCCTTAGAAGCGACACCTATTCAAGGTGGAGCTAATTTAGGTGGATTAGAATCAGAATATCAAGGTGCAAATTTACAATCTGGTAAAGGTCGTATACCAAATCAGCCAGAGATACATCCTGCGAATGAAACAGCACGTAGGATGGAAAAACTAATACATGACCAGTTGTTAGATACAAACGCTACCAATGTTCTACGTCATGCTATATTTGAATCTGTATTACTTGGAACTGGTATCGTAAAAGGGCCATTTAATTATGCAAAGACAGTTCATCGTTGGGATATGGTCAACGGTGAAAAGATGTATGCACCATACAACAAAGAAGTTCCAAAGTTAGAAGCAGTAAGTTGTTGGGATTTCTTTCCAGACCCAGATGCAACATCTGTGAATGATTCTAACTATGTAATACAAAGACATAAGTTTACTCGTAATGGTTTACGTGATTTAGTAAATCATCCATACTTTGACCCAGAAGCAATTGCTGAGTGTTTAGAGATGGGAGCTAATTACACTACTGAATACTATGAAGATATTATTCAATCTTATGACACACAAAGTGGTAGTTATGATGTTGATAGATACGAAGTGTACGAGTATTGGGGAACATTAGATAATTCATTAGCATCTGAAATAGGTTTAGAAACAGGTGATAGTTCAGCATTAGATGAAGTACAGATAAACGCATGGATATGTAATGGTAAAGTTTTACGTGCAGTATTAAATCCATTTACTCCAGAAAGAATACCATTTCAAACTGTACCATATGAAATAAATCCATATCAATTATTTGGTGTAGGTGTTCCAGAAAACATGGAAGATGCACAGTTGCTTATGAACGGACATGTTCGTATGGCAATAGATAACTTAGCGTTAGCAGGTAATTTAGTATTTGATGTTGATGAAGCATCACTAGTGCCCGGACAAAACATGGATATATTTCCGGGTAAAATATTTAGACGACAATCTGGTGTCACAGGAACAGCTATCAATGGATTAAAGTTTCCTAATACAGCAGGAGAAAATTTACAAATGTATATGCAAGCAAGACAGCTTGCTGATGAAGAAACAGGAATACCGTCTGTTATGCATGGTCAAACAGGTGTAACAGGAACGGGTAGAACAGCATCTGGATTATCAATGTTATTGAGCGGTGCAAGTCTATCAATAAAAACAGTAATGAAAAATATTGATGACTTTTTACTAAAGCCACTTGGTGAAGCAATGTTTCAATGGAACATGCAATTTGATGAAGACAATCCAGACGTTGTTGGTGATTTGGAAATTAAACCACACGGTGTTGCAAGTGTAATGCAAAAAGAAGTTAGGTCACAAAGACTAACTGCATTATTACAAACAGTAGCTAATCCTATGTTAGCACCGTTTATTAAGATACCAAATTTAATTAGGGAGTTAGCAATTGCACAAGATATTGACCCAGATAGTCTGGTTAATGATATTAATGATGCACAGATATTTGCAGAAATGCTGAAAGGTTTAAATGTTGGACAACAAACTGGCGAGCAAACTCAAGGCCCTAATCAACAACAAGACGGCATGGGAGGCACTGGAGGAGTACCTGCAGGCGGAAATCCAGAAGACCCATCGGGCGTTGGTGGTGGCACAATCGGAACAGGAAATGTTCCGCAGTCAGGGGAAAGCAATTTTACTGGAAACCCTCCTCAAGCTGAAGAGTAACGTACAAGATTTTGAAAAGAATAACAGGGAGAAATAATGGCTGAAGAATTTTTAGCAACAGGTATATCACAAGATGATGCCGCACTGTTTCGTTTGATAAATGAAAACATGAAAAAAATAACTCCAGATGAGTTTAATAATTTATCACCGGAACTAAAAGAAAGAATTAGAAAAGCAAACGCAAACAAGTTAGCAGAAATGCAAACACAGTTTGATATAGGTTCTTTAAATGTTGTTAAAAAAGGAACAGAGATAGCAAATCAAGATGTTCCTATCGAAACTCAAATGAAAGGTCTAGAAATAGATGTTGCATTACCGGCAACTACTTCTGGTTTTACCGTTGGAACAATTCCAGATGTTAGTAATACCGAAGGATATACCCCATTATATATTACACCTAAATTAAAATATGTTGAGGGTGTAAGTGGTCAAATAAGTTCGTCTAAGAATAGTAGCTATTACACAGCTAATCAAGGTAAAGTTCAGATAAACCCAAAGAACAAAAATCTTTTTGATAAAGCACGAGCTAAGTTAGAAGCCATGGGTTTAAAAAAGAAATCATTTGACCCTGCTACTGGGGAACCTTTAGGCTTACAAGATACTGATGAAATGCGTGCAATTGTAAAACCAATGCTAGCAGGTATATTTGGTGGAGCGGCGTTACCTGCAGTAGGAATACAATGGTTTGCACATGGTAGAGCTCAACAAAAAGCGGCTATTGAAATGATAAAAGATATTGAAGATGGTTCATATCGTGATGACAAAGATTATTTAAATTATACTGGTAAACAATTGTTTACTAAAATGGCAACAACTTTTGCTGACCCATACAGACAGATGAACACTATCTATGGTAAAGCAGGAGTAGACGGAAATGCGGTAGATAAGTTTTTTAACTTTGCTGTTGAAAGAGATTATTTTAGTAAAGAAACTTTACGTGATTTAAAAAAGTATAGACCTGCAATTCTTGATGATGTTTTAAAAACATATGATGCACAAGGTAAAGTAAGACCAGACATAACTTTTTACTCTAGTGAATTTAGAGACACTTTACCAGAAGGTTCTAAACTTTTTAGTAAAATAAAATCTGGAGGTCAAACTATACAAGAAACATTTACAACTCCAGATGGCCAACAAGTATCTACTGGAGTTCAAAGTGATGGAATAAAATTTGCACCACCAGATAAATTAGACCAAGCATTAATAAACATAGGTATAGAACCTAGTCCTCCAAGTGGTAATCAAGGCGGTGGTGGTAATGAAGGCGGAGGCGGAACTATAGTCGTAGGCAATCAAACAGTTCAAACTCCCGGCTCTAGTTACGAGTATGATAGCAGTGGTAGAAAAGGATTTACTTATGGATTACAAGAGGGTGGCCCTGTAGATATGCCAACAGCTAATCAATCTAATGTAAGAGATGCTGATAATTTAGAATTAGTAAATGAACCACAAAAAGATAAAACTGGCGTTGCTGATGACGTACCTAGAAGTTTAGACGAGGGTGACTTTGTTATTAATGCACCTGCAGTAAAAATAGCAGGTAAAAGCGACATAGAAAAAATGATTAATAAAGCTGTAGCAGAGTTACAGAGAAAAGGTATTAAACTTGATTTTGGTACAACAGCAGAAGAAATAGATAAAGCTATAAATACTTTAGTTAGTAATGGCGAAGTTATAATACCAAAAGTATTAGCAGAACAAATAGGATATGATAGATTAAAGAAAATAAATAATAGAGGAAAAGAAGAGGTAAAAGAAATAGATGAAGCAAGAAAAGAACAAATACCAGAAAAGGCTTTTGTTAGCGACCCTCGTATGCGTCAGTCTGGGGGAGCAGTAGGGAGTGTTTTAGATTCAGACGTTGCTACAGGTAAGTTAGCGGCGGCAGGTGCTCCCGGTGAAATCTTATCAACACCACGGGGTGCTTTTGTAAACATTGCAAAACCAATGCCAACTGCACAAGTGTTACAACAAACGCCAATTGGAGAAGAAATACTTAGACCGCAAGTGATGAATCAAGGTGGAACTTTTACTACAACTTTTTTTAATCCCGGTAATATAGAAGTAGGAACTGATGCTCCGGGTAAAGTGGAAGGACAATCATACGCTGATGGAAGATTTGCAGTATTTCAAAATGAAATATTTGGATTAGCGGCAATACCACATACATTAAATAAATATGGAACCAACAGCATTGCAGAAGCTGTTAAACAGTATAAACCAATAGGTGAAAATACTGAAGAAGAAGTTAATAGCACTATTAAATACTTAACAGATAAACTAGGTAGAGATACATTTGATTTAACTAACCCAGATGATGTAAAAGTAATAATAGAAGGTATAACAAGATTTGATTCTGGTGCAGATAGTTTATCTTTCTACACATCAGATAAGATTGAAGAAGCAACTAACTTTTTCTTAAATCCAAAAAAATAATAGAGTTTCTAACTACTCGCCGGTAGTTAGCTGTTAGGCAACTCACAATAACGTGACCCCTAAATTAACGACAAAGTGGCTACTCGTATTTACGACCCCACAAGGAGGAAAAATGGCAAATAAGACAGAAGATAATACTGAAGTCAACAATAACGAAAATCAAGTTCCGGAACCCACTCCTTACAAAGGACAGTATCGGAAAGATGTTTATAGCGAAGAACCAGAACAAAAAACTGAAGAGCAGGACACTTCAACAGAAGCTACTCCAGAGCAATCCGGATTTATGTCTGGTGGTGATAAAAAACCACAGCATGATTTTAAAAAACGTTATGATGATTTAAAACATCATTATGACAGAACTCTTGCTGAAAACAAACAGAAAGTTGAAGAGTTAGAGGCCAAGTTGAAGGTCGCTCAACAACCAAAGTTTACACCTACTAAAACAGATGACGAACTTAAAACTTTTAAAGATAAGTACCCAGATGTTTATGGTGTGGTTGAGACAGTTGCACATAAGCAAGCAAATGCACAAGTAGAAGGTTTACAATCCGAAATTAGTAAATTACGTGAACGTGAAACTGAACTTGTTACACAGTCTGCTTATAAAGAACTGACAAATGCACATCCCGATTTTACTGAGTTAAAAGATGCACCAGAATTTTTAGATTGGTTGCAAACACAACCACCATCTATAGCTGACGGTGTAACTAAAAATAACACAGATTCAAAATGGGCAATCAGAGTTATAGACCTTTATAAAGCTGATGCAGGTATATCAAAGTCAAAAACCAAGTCTAAGTCTGCCGCCGATGCAGTTACAAGAACATCTTCAAAAAATGTTAATGTAGAAAACAAAGACGGTAAGAAGGTTTGGAAGTCTTCTGAAATTCTCAAATTAAAACCTTGGGAATATGCAAAAGTCGAACAAGAAATAGACACCGCACTGCGTGAAGGTCGTGTAGTGCGAGACACAAAATAACCCTTAACTTTGGGAGGCTAAAATGGCATTTTCAAATGCGGCTGGTTACTCAAATTTATCGCAAGGTAATTTCGTACCAGAAATATATAGTCAAAAAGTTTTAAAATTTTTCCGTAGGTCATCAGTTGTAGAAGATATAACTAACACAGACTACTACGGCGAAATTGAAAACTTTGGCGACACAGTAAGAGTCATTAACGAGCCAACGATTACAGTATCTTCTTACAATAGAGGCTCTGTTATTAATACCCAAAACTTAGATGACAATCAGTTTACACTAACTGTAGATACAGCAAATGCTTTTGCATTTAAAATTGATGACATTGAAGAAAGACACTCACACTTAAACTTTGAAGCGTTAGCTACCTCTTCTGGTGCTTACTCTTTAAAAAGAAAGTATGACAGAGATGTCTTAGAAGCAATTCAAGGTGCATCAGGTATCAACACAGGTACTGCTGTAACTCCATCTGGTTCATCTGCAGGTGACACTGTAGTGAACGCAATTTCAGAAGCGGCTAGAATTCTAGACGACAATGAAGTTCCAGAAGAAGGCAGATGGATGGTTGCACCACCTAAGTTATACGAAGTATTAAAGACAGCAGGTTCTAAGTTCTTAGAAGTACAGGTAACTGGCATGAACGAATCACCATTATTAAATGGTAAAGTTTTACCGGGCCCGGTACATGGCTTTAATTTATATAAATCAACTGCACTAAATCTAAGTGGCACAGATATTATTACAGCAACTGGAACATCAAACCAGTTTAAAGTATTATTTGGTCATATCTCTTCAGTAGCTACTGCTTCGCATATTGCGAAAACAGAAGTTGTAAGAGATACAGATTCTTTTGCAGACATCATTAGAGGATTACACGTTTATGGACAAAAAGTATTGCGTACAGAAGCGGTAGTAAGAACTTTAATGACAATGGCGTAAGGAGGATAACACCATGGCAACATATAATGTAACTGGGCCGGGTGGAACAACTGGTCATCCATCAGTAGTTCGTAGACCTTACCTAGTAGAAAATACGATTGACATCTCTGCTATCAATGGTGATAGTGGAGCGGCACAAAACGATGTATTACAGGTACTAGATATTCCTGCAGAAACTTTAATTATGGAAGCAGGTATCGAAGTATTAACAGCGTTATCAAGTAGTGTTACTTTAGATTTAGGTATCACTGGCGGAGACGTTGACAGATATGTCGATGGAGATACTAACGCTACAGGTTTCTCTGCACCAACAGCTACAGCTAGAACAGTAGTTGCAAGTGCGGATACTCTTGATGTATTAGTTCTTAGTGCGGACTCAACTGCGGGAAAAATCCGTGTGTTTGCAGTTCTATGTGACGTATCTGGCGTTGAGGAAAGTGATTTAAACACTGCAACTCAACACGATACAGCAGTATAATAATAATAGGGGGCCTTAGTGCCCCCCTTTTAAAATATAAAATGATAAAAGTAGTAATGGCCATAATAATAACATCAATGCCGAATTGGCCATCGGTAAAGTATCAAGGATATTTATATCCAGACATGGAAACATGTTTAACATCTACAGAGATGTACGTAGAAGAATTTAAAGCATATGCAGATAGTCAAGGAGATTATGATGCTCATTTTAACTCCATATGCTTTGAAGTTGATGCTTATCCTATAGAAGGATTTAATCAAATACAATTAGGAATATAAATGGCAGTTCACGATTTAAGACAAAAAACAAAAGCTAGTACAGGACAAAGAATTATAAAAGATGAATCATCCTGTAACTGTTCAGAAAAGATTGTTGAATTACAAAGAGAGCTACAACAATTAAAAAATATGATACAAAATAAAAAACCAATGATTGTAGATGCACTGGTTGTAGAAGATGAGAAAAGAACATAAAAATCCTAAAGGTGGTTTGACAGCCGCAGGAAGAGCTTACTTTAAAAGAAAGGAAGGTCTTAACTTGAAGGCCCCGGTCAAACGGGGAGATAATCCGAGAAGAGCGAGTTTTCTAGCCAGAATGGGAGCTAGTAAAGGGCCAGATTATAAAATAGTAAAAGGTAAAAAAGTTCCAACTCGAAAGTTATTGTCCTTGAGACAATGGGGAGCATCCTCATCTAAAGACGCTCGTAGAAAAGCAAAAGCTATAAGTAAACGTAACAAAGCAAAGAAAGGTAAAAAATGAAAAAAGGTTTATATGCTAATATTCACGCTAAAAGAAAACGTGGTGAAAAGATGAGAAAGAAAGGTGCTAAAGGTGCACCTACTGCGGCACAGTTTAAAAGAGCTAAACAAACAGCAAGAAAAAGATAATGCCACTTAAAAAAGGTAAGTCACAAAAATCAATATCTTCTAATATTCGTAAGATGAAAAAAGAGGGTAAGAAACCTATGAAACAAATTATTGCTATAGCATTAACTGTAGCAGGAAAGGTAAAACCAGATGCCCGCAAAAAGAAAAAGAAAAAAGGCAAAAAGAAAGTTTCCTCCCGTTCCAAAAACTAAAGGTGGTGTACCTACTAAGTATGTTAGAGGTGCAAAAAATCCTAAAGCACGAGAGGCAGAAATAAAACGAACAGCTAAACTTTATAAAGAAGGAAAGCTAACACCTGCAATGATGAAAGCTATAAGTAAAAAAAGGAGCAAAGGATGAGCAGTAAACAAGCAGTTATTGATAAGTATCACAAATCAAGTGGTATATCTAAATCTACGTTGAGTAAAGTTTACTCAAGAGGAGCGGCGGCATATTTTTCAGCAGGGTCTAGACCTAAAGTTTCACAGCATGCATGGGCATCGGGGCGTGTGCGGAGCTTTGCAACTGGAAAAGGTGGAGCTAGAAAAGCAGATAAAGATTTATTAAGAGGCAAGAAAAAGAAAACAAAATCAAAAACCGTTAAAAAGAAAAAAAGGTAGTGGTTGAAAAGGAGGTAAGTATGTGTGAATATTGCGGCATGGGATGTGGCGATTGTAGAGGCTAATTGTGGCAGACCCTAAAAAAGGTACAGGTAAAAAACCAAAAGGTAGCGGCAGGAGATTGTACACGGATGAGAATCCTAAAGATACAGTAAAAATAAAGTTTGCAACTCCTGCTGATGCAAGGGCCACAGTAGCTAAAGTTAAAAAAATAAAGAAACCTTTTGCCCGTAAAATACAGATACTTACAGTAGGAGAACAGAGAGCAAAAGTAATGGGAAAAACTCAAGTCGTGAGTATTTTCAAGAAAGGAAAAGAAGCTTTAAGAAGAGCAAAGAAAAGAGGGTAAATAACTAATTTTCTTGACAATACGCTAATTTAGTGTATAATATATAAAGGGAGTCATGACAACAACATATTTAACATTAGTTAATAATGTCTTACAAGAAATTAATGAAACTACGCTAACTTCTGGTAATTTTAGCAGTAGTAGAGGTATACAGACAGCAGTAAAAACTTTTATTAACAAGTCCATTAATGACTTTTATAATGCAGAGTTAGAATGGCCTTGGTTGTACGTGTCCACCACCCAAGACACACAAACGGGTGTGAGACTATATGATTTACCCGGCGGAAGCACCCCTACTTACCGAAAACTGGATTATGATTCATTTAGGCTTACACCCAAAGAATTAATTACAAATACAGAGTTTACTAGCAATATTACTAGTTGGACAACTGTATCTGGCACTCCTGCTTACAATTCTGCAGGTAATGGTAGATTAAGATTAAATAGTGCTGAAGCAACACAGTCTATTAGCACTGTATCCGGTAGACCATATCGTGTTAATTTACGAGTGTTAGACCCAAGCTCATCTGGTAGTTCTGTAACACTAAAGATAGGTACATCATCTGGTGGCACAGAAATATCATCAACAGCATTAACAGTTTCTAAAACTGGTGATGGTTTAGCAAAAACTGTATCGTTTGATGCAACTGCATCTACCACGTTTATTAGTTTAGCAAATACATCATCTAATAATTTAGATGTAGATTATATTCGTGTAAGAGAAGATACACCTTCTACAAAACTAATGTATGTTTCTTATGATAGATTCTTACAAGAGTTTGCAGAGCGTGACTTAAACGAAGATGAAAGTGTTTATGGTAAACCTGTTTATGTTTACAAAACACAAGATAATCAAATAGGATTTAGTCCTATACCAGACCAAGACACTTACACTGTTGCATACGAGTATTACAAAACACACAGTGATTTATCGGCGGCAACAGACACAGCTTTACATTATGCACGTTTTGATGGCGTAGTTGTAAATAGAGCAAAGTATTACGCAATGATACTTCGTTCAGACTTACAAGCATCACAATTTGCAAATGCAGAATATGAACGTGGTGTAAGACGTGCAAGAGTAGAAGTTATTAATAGACGAGATTCAATGCGAGACCATCGTGTTAATTTTGGTAGACGTGTAGCAGGAGGATTATCTTACTAATGGCTACGCAGACTAAACCAATTATTGTTAGTTTAGGGGGCGGGTTAGTATTAAACAAAGATGTTTTTTCTATGCAACCCGGTGAAGCATTACAGCTTCAAAACTTTGAACCAAACATTAGTGGTGGATATTCAAAGATATTAGGAACAGCAAAGTATAATACAAATATAGTTCCACAAGTATCTAGCTCTTCTGAAAGAGTTGTAATGTCTGCAATATTTAATGACGTGGTATTAGCGGCACGAGGCGGAACAATAGTTAGAGGTAGTTCTGGTTCTGGTAGTTGGACATCAACAATTACAAGTTTAGGAACACCAACAAGAAATTACGAGTTTAGAAAATTTAATTTTGATGGCACAGAAAAAATTGTTATTGCAACAGGAACATCAAACCCACAAATATTAGATGCATCTTTTAGTACAACTAATGTAAATGCAACTGGAACATCAAACTTTAAATTTGTAGAAATATTTAAAAACCATTTATTTTTTGCAGGACATAGTTCTAATGAGCAAGAGATAAGTTTTATGGGCCCATTTCAAACTAATGACTTTACTAGTGGGAATGGTGGTGGAACTATTAAAGTAGATACTGAAATAGTTGGACTTAAAGTTTTCCGTGAAAATTTATTTATATTTGGAAAAGATAAAATATTTAAATTATCCGGAACAGCTTTAGCAAACTTTGCGGTAGCACCTGTAACAAGAAATATTGGTTGCATAGATGGTGGTAGTATACAGGAGCTTGCAGGTGATGTTGTATTCTTAGCACCAGATGGTTTAAGAACAATTGCAGGTACAGCAAGAATTGGTGACGTAGAATTAGGAACAATATCAAAGCAAGTACAAAAACGTATTGATGATATTACAACACATAATATTAACTCGTTAGTAATAAGAAGTAAATCACAATACAGATTATTTTTTCCTACGAGTACATCACAAGCAGAGCAGGCGGCACAAGGTTTAATAGCAGTAATAAAAACAAATCCTGCTACTGGACAATTAGGATTTGAGTATGCAGATATGAAACAAATAAAAGTATCAGCATGTGACTCAGATTTTATAAGTGGCACAGAAACAATTGTTCATGGTGGTTATGATGGTTTTGTTTACAAACAAGAAACAGGTAACGAACTTACAAGAGCAAGCACTACTGCTACGATAGATAGTTTTTATAGGTCTCCAGATTTGCATATGGGAGACCCAGGTATTAGAAAAAAAATGCAACGTGTTATATTTAACTATGACAATACAGGAAACGTATCTGCAACATTTAAATTAGTTTATGATTTTGCAGACCCAAATTCACCACAACCGAGTTCGTTTTCTTTAACAACTGGTGCAGGTGTTGCCCTTTATGATTTAGCGGCAACAACTTATGGAACAGCAGTTTATGATTCATCTGGTGCATCACTTGTTAGACAACCTGTAGAGGGCAGTGGCTTTACAGTAGCAGTAAGATTAGATGATACATCAACTAATCCACCGCTAGAATTAAAAGGTTACGAAATGGAATTTATACCGGGAGATAGAAGATAATGGGAGATACATATACAAGACAGAGTTCGGGTGATATTACTTCGGGTGCTACTATTGAAGCATCACATTTTAATAATGAATTCGACCAATTAGTATCAGCCTTTGCGGCATCATCTGGACACACACATGATGGCACTACAGGTGAAGGTGGCCCAGTAACAAAGTTATTAGGCAACACTTTAACGTTTGGTGCAGGCACTGCAGGAACAGATATAACAATTACATTTGATGGTGAAACATCAGATGGTGTTTTAAAATGGATGGAAGATGAAGATTACTTTGAATTTTCAGATGACATACTTGTAGCTAGCACAGAAAAGTTACAATTTAGAGATACAGCAATATACATTAATTCATCTACGGATGGGCAGTTAGATTTAGTAGCAGACTCAGAAGTACAGATAGCGGCTACAACAATAGACATAAATGGTAACGTAGATGTATCTGGTACATTAACAGTAGCAGGTGCAGTAGACTTTGGTGATGCGGCACTATCAAATGTAGGTGCTGTACAATTAGATAGTATTGCAGGTGACGGTGATACTAACACATCAATTACATTTAGTGGCTCTGATGTTATTACAATAACAGCAGGTGGCGATGCACAATTTACTTTTAACAATGGTTCAATACTACCATCTACAGATAATGATATTGATTTAGGTTCTAGTTCTTTAGAATTTAAAGATGCGTTCTTTGATGGCACCGTAACAACTGATGCACTAGTTGCAGATACTGCTGATATAAACGCAGGAACTATTGATGGTGTAACTCTTGGAACTAATAGTGCTATTACACAAGCTGTAATAGATGACGTAGATATTAATGGTAAAGTAATTACCATGACTGGTTCTTCTAGTGATACTGCAGTCTTTACTGCAGGAACTAACGGAACGTTAAGTATTGTAACTACTGACGATTCTGCGGCGGCGGCTAACATAACAATAACTGCAGACGGAACTTTTGAAGCTGATGGTACTACTATCACATTAGACTCGAGCGGTGATATAGTTTTAGATGCTGACGGAGCTAACGTAACATTTAAAGATGGTGGCACGTCAATATTAGATATAGCAAACAATTCTACTGATGTTGAATTTACTGTTAGCACCGCCGATAAAAACTTTAAGATAAAAGGAACTGATGGTTCTTCTGCTATTACTGCACTTGACATTGACATGGCTCTTGCAGGTAAAGCAACATTTAATGGCGATGTAGTTGTAGGTGGTGACTTAACAGTAACTGGTGATGATATTGTTATGGGAACTAATACAGCCGGTAACTTATTAGTAGCTGATGGTACAAACTTTAATTCAATCGCTGTAGGAGATTTATCTGCAATAACTTCTGTAGCGGCAGATGATGTATTAATAGCTGTAGACACATCTGGCGGTGGACTTAAAAAAATAACAAGAAGTGCATTAGTATCTGGTCTTGCGGCAGGTACGATGTCTGATATTGTTGATGATACATCACCTCAATTAGGTGGCGACTTAGATGTTAATGGTCAAGATATAGTATCAACATCAAACGGTAATATTACCATAACACCAAACGGAAGTGGTGTATTAAGAGTTGACGGTTCTAATGGTATTGATATGCAATCTGGAGCTATATCAATTAAAAACTCTGGTGCAGAATCTTACATTAGATTTTACTGTGAATCATCAAACGCACACTACACACAATTACAGGCGGCACCACACTCGGCGTATTCTGGTAACGTAACTGTAGTTTTACCTGCAAGTGCAGATACTTTAGTAGGTAGAGCAACAACAGATACACTTACAAATAAAACTTTAACTACACCTGTTATAGCAGAAATAGATGCTTCTAGTGATTTTACTTTAGATGCAGGTGGTGACATTATTCTTGACGCTGATGGCGGAGACTTTAATTTCAAAGATGGTGGCACAGAAATTTTAAGAATTACTAATTCATCTAGCGATGTAATTATTAGACCTGTTGTTGATGCAAAAGATTTAATATTCCAACAAAGAGATGGAACAGAAGTTGCAAGAATAGAAGATAATGGAACGTTTAACGTTGTAACAGATAAGCTAGCCATTAATGGAACTGCAATAACTTCTACTGCGGCTGAATTAAATATATTAGATGGCGTTACTTCTACAGCTTCTGAACTTAATATTCTTGACGGAGTAACAGCAACTGCAACAGAATTAAACATTATGGATGGTAACACAAGTGCTACCTCTACAACTTTAGCAGATGCAGATAGAATGGTAATTAACGATAACGGAACGATGAAACAAGTAGCTGTAACAGACATGACTACTTATATTAATTCAAATGCAAGTTTTGCAAGTAACGGTTTTGCGGTGGCAATGGCCATTGCACTTTAACAGGAGGATATAGATGGCTCAAGATTTTGAATCAAATGGTGCACAGATAACAAATTCTAATACCACCATTTTTACATCAAATAGTGATGACGCTGTTGTAGGTCTTAGGTTAGCTAATATTCTTACAACTGCAGTAACAGTAAGTATTTTTGTTTCTGAGGGTGGCTCAACAACAAGATACTTAGTAAAAGATTTAAGCATACCACCGGCAAGTTCAGTAGAACTAATACAGGGTGGAGCAAAAGTAATTTTACAAAATGGTGATGTTTTAAAAGGTATCGCAGGAACAGCAGACAGTATTGATGTGTGGTGTTCAGTAGTAGATGCAATTAGCACATAGGAGATAATATGACAACAGAAGTAGGCGGCCCAATTTACATAGGAGATGCTCCAAGCAGTGAGTCATTTCCAGATTATGATTCTACTATTGATAAGAATCACATAATAACAAATGCTGTAATTGCAGGGCCTATAACAATAAATGCAACTGTAACAATTGAAGGTAACGTGGTGGTATTATAATGGCTAACATAGAGCTAGATGGTGTAAATAAAAAGATAAAGGTAGACTCTGGTGATTTAACACTAGACGTACCCGGTGATATCGTATTAGATGCAGATGGCGGTGACGTAGTAGTTGCAGATGGTGGAACTAATATTTTAAAAGTAACTAATAGTTCTTCTGATGTAGTATTACAACCACAGGTAGATGCAAAAGATATTATATTTAAACAGTATGATGGCACAACTGTAGCAACTGTAGAGGACAACGGAACATTTAATGTTCCTGCAAGTAAATTAGCTATAGGTGGCACAGCAGTAACTTCTACTGCCGCAGAGCTAAACATCCTAGATGGTGTAACAGCTACAGCTTCTGAACTAAATCTTTTAGACGGAGGCACTTCTGTAGGTTCATCAATTACTTTAGCTGACGCTGATGGTATTGTGGTTAATGATGGTGGCACAATGAAAACTATACCTGCAAGTGATGTAAAAACTTATGCGGGTGGTGGCACATTAGTTCAAACAGGAAGAACAGTTTTAAGTTCAAATGCAAGTGGTATAGATGTTAATGATTGTTTTAGTTCTACTTATGATACTTACATGATTGTAATAGATAAACTCGAAATGACAGTAGATAGTCAATACATATTTTGTAGATTGAGAAATAGCAGTGGGTCTGTAACTTCCAGTGATTATAAGTATGCAAATAGAAACTTTGATGATGATGGTGCGAGTGCTGAGAATGTATCTGCAAACTCGCCCGATGACAAATATCAACTCACTAATGATACTGATGACAGTTCAAATGATGGCGGACTTCAAGGTATAATGTATGTTCATAGACCTGCTGACGCAAACACAGACACAAGAATGAATTATTTTTCTTCAAGTTTTAATGGAAACGTAAATGATATTAGAGTCACTATTGGTACTTGTAATTTTCAAACTGCGGCGGCACATACAGGAATTGGTTTTAATATTAGCAGTGGAGATATTAGAAGTGGTGCATCAATAACAGTTTATGGAGTAGCATATAGCTAGGAGATATTTATGACAAAAGTTTTTGATAATGTTGTAGGTTTAAGAGACATGACTGCTGATGAGCAAGCTCAATATGATAAAGATTTAGCAGATTGGAATAGTAAATCAGCTACAAGAAAATTAAATAAAATAAAAAGATTAAGGATAGTAAGATTAGAAGCTACAGATTACATGGCTAACTCTGATTATACAATGCCAGATTATATTAAAACATGGAGGCAGACATTAAGAGACTTGCCACAAAACAACACAACTGAATCACAGTATGATACACTACTTGAACGTAACACAGATGGCAGTTTAAAAAATTCAGTATGGACACAACCAACGGAGTAAACAATGGCAGAACTAAGAGTAACTAGCACTGGCACTATAAAACTATTTGAGAGTGATGACACTAGTAGTGTAACTATTGCATCTCCTGCAAGTTTAGGTGGTGACAGAACAATAACATTACCAGACGCTGACGTAGATTTAACAGAAGTTAATACTATGCCAATAGCAAATCTGGACATAGATGGTGGCACAGATATAGGTGCTAACATTGCAGATTCAGACTTACTTATAATAGATGACGGAGCAGGCGGTACTAACAGAAAAACTGCGGCATCACGATTAAAAACATATGTAGGTGCAGGAGCAGGAGCTTTTGATATAGCTAACTTAGATATTGATGGCGGTACTGATATTGGTGCAGATATAGCTGATTCTGATTTATTTATTGTTGATGATGGAGCAGGAGGTACGAATAGAAAGACTGCCGCTTCAAGACTTAAAACTTATATTGGTAGCGGTGGGTTACAATTTATTCAATCACAAATAGTTTCAAGTGATACAACTGTAGTAAATTTTGATGACGTATTTAGTGCTACATACGACAACTATCTTTTCTTATTTGATGCTACATTAGTTAATGCGGCACAAATGGAAATGCGTTATAGGACTGGCTCACCAACAAATGATAACTATACAGGTTCTAATACATATAGGTATGCTTTTAGTGGTCAAAGTAGTACTAATAATAATGTTAGTCAAAATAGTAACGCTAATAACAAATGGACTATGGGTGATACTGTTTATGCGGCTACAAATATAGGTGCTCCCGCAGTTCATGGTTTTATTCATTTTAATACTCCCTTTACAGCTAGTACGCAAAGAACATGGACAGGCACTTTTGTTACTTATGACGATGCTGATGAACAAAGAGCTTTTTCTGGTGGGGGTAGAGTAGTTAATGGAACACAAATGACAGGGTTTGGTTTTTCTTGTAGTAGTGGGGATTTTAGTAAATTTACTGGCAGAGTTTATGGAGTGGTAGATAGTTAATATGGCAAGCAGTTATAAAGTACAAGCTCATGGTATTGTAAGAGACATGACACCAGAGGAAAAAGCAGAAGTTGATGCAAAAGAATTAGCATGGAATAATGATAAATCAAACAGACAACTTGCAAATATAAGAGAATTAAGAAATCGTAAACTTTCTGAAACAGATTATTTAGCAACATCAGATAATACTATGTCTGATGAGATGAAAGCATTTAGAAAATCTATGAGAGATATACCACAAGATTACTCAGCAGATAAGTATGATGAATTATTAGCTAGAGATAGTGATGGTAACTTAACACATAGCGTGTGGACAAAACCAAGTTAAGGAGTAACAAATGGCAAGTGAAATAAAAGTAGATACTATATCAGAGAAAACATCAGCCAATGGTGTTGCTATTGATAGTGTAACTCTAAAAGATAGTAAAGTAACTGCTGATGGTGGATTAGTTGCTGATAACATAACAATAGATGGCACAGAAATAGATTTAAGTTCTGGCGATTTAACTGTAGATGTTGCAGGAGATATTACGTTAGATGCTGATGGTGGTAATGTACAGATTGCAGATGGTGGTACAGCATTACTTGATATAGCAAATAGTTCAAGTGATGTTATTATAAAACCTTTAGTAGATGCAAAAGATATTATTATACATCAATATGATGGCACATCTCTAGTAGAGTTTAACGATGGTGGCTATTCATCATTTACTAGTGCCGCATTAAATCCAGAAGCTACACTAACAGATGCATCAACAATATCTTGGAACGCACTAACACAGCCAGTAGCAAAAGTAACACTAGGTGCTAATAGAACTTTAGGTGCGGCTAGTGGTGGCGTAGCAGGACAGTTTGTATCTTTGTTAATTATACAAGATGGTACAGGTTCTAGAACATTAACATTTAATGCCGCTTATGAATTTAAAGATGACACAGCACCAACACTTACAACAACTGCCGCTAAAGGTGATTTATTTGTATTTAGATACAACGGAAGTAAATGGCTAGAAGTTGGTAGAAATCAAAACTTAACATTATCGTAGGAGTAATATGTTTGCATTAGTAGAAGATGGTAAAATAACACAAATGCCAAAAAACAAAGGTATTACGATTGGAGATAATCAATACCCTGCATCTATTTATACTTTATGGACAGAAGCAGAAAGAAACGCAATAGGTATCTACACAGTAGAGATAGATGAAACAAATAAAAAAGATGAAGAATGGTATATTAACACTGATATTACTTATGCATTTGGTAGCGGTAAAGTTACAGGAACATATGGCACAGCTACAGCTAAAGCTATTGCTGACACAGGTTCTGGTGAAAATTTAATAGAGGGATTAAAAACAATTAAGAAAAGAATGATTGACAATCAATGTGCAGGATTACTTGCACCTAGTGATTGGAGAGTAGTAAAAGCGACAGAAACAGGAGGCACAATGGATAGTGGTTGGAAAACTTGGAGAGCAAGTGTGAGAACTAAATGCAACTCTATGCAAACACAAATAGATAATGCTAGTGATGTCGATGCGTTAGCCGCTTTGTTTACCAGAGATGAAAGCGGAGTAAGACCACTAGGCGATTTTCCAGTAAAGGAGTAACATAGTATGCCAACAATTCTTGGTGCAAATACAGCAGATGACTCGTATGAAGTAAGTAATTCTCTTAGATTTAAGAGAGGCGATGACCCAAATTTAGAAAAAACTTTTTCTGGTTCACCAACATCAACAACAAAATGCACTATTTCTTTTTGGACAAAACTAGCAGACCCAAGTGATACAAATGCTAAAAATATTTTTAGTGCAATAAAGTCTGGTTCAAATGAAGATTGTATTAAATTTATGGGTGTTAATAATGGAATTTTAAATAATTTAGAATTTGTTTTTAACAACACTAGTGCAGGAAGTATGATGTTAAGTAATGGAACTTCTAATTTTGTTAAATTTAGAGATGTTAGTGCATGGTACCATATTGTTGTTGCTATAGATTCAACTCAAGGCACAGCTTCAAACAGAATAAAGGTTTATGTAAATGGAACTCAGTTTGATGTAGAACTTAGAGTTGATGGTGGTAGTCAAACAGATGATGTTCCACTTACTCAAAATTATGATTTAGGATTTTTAACAGCAAGTAAACATCAGATTGGAGAAAACGTAGATGGTAGTGGAGAACACTACGATGGTTATTTATCAGAATTTTATTTTGTAGATGGGCAACAATACGCCCCAACAGTTTTTGCTGAAACAGATAGTAATGGAGTTTGGATTCCTAAAGATGCTAAAGATGATATAAGTTTTGGAAATTATGGTTTTTATTTAGAATTTAAACAAACAGGAACAAGTGCAAATTCTAGTGGTATGGGTGCAGACACAAGTGGAAATGATAATCACTTTTCGGCAGGTGGTTTAAATGATAGAGATGTAGTTGTTGATACGCCCACTAATAATTTTATGGTAATGAACCCTCTATTTACAAATTCAAGAGGTTCATTCACAGAAGGTAATTGTCAAGTAACGACAAGTGTTCAAGGTTCTGTTCCTTATGGACAAGTTGAATTTGGTAATTTTTTTGTTAACAAAGGTAAATGGTATTACGAAGCAGTGCCTAGTTCAGTTGGTTCTGGTGGCACAATGGCAATAGGTTGGAACGAGAGAGCAGAATCTGGAGCTTACATAAACGGACATAATAACTTAGGAAGTAGTGGAAATGCTTGGTATGGTAGCACTAATGGTGAAATAAGAGTTGGCTCATCTTCTGGCACAAATACTACAAGTTATACAGACGATGATATTATTGGTGTGGCTATTGATTTAGATAACAACAAAATACATTTTCATAAAAATGGCTCTTATCAAAGAAGTTCTGACCCTGCAAATAATACAGGTGGTGATTCTTTATCATCAAGCTATAATAATTATTGGACACCTTGGATGTCAAAAGATGATACCAGTAATAATTGCACAGTAAAATTTAATTTTGGAAATCCTGTTACAACAATATCAAGCGGTAATTCAGACGCTAATGGTTATGGAAACTTTGAATATGCAGTGCCTAGTGGTTACTTTTCACTATGCACTAAAAACTTAGCGGAGTTTGGATAATGGCTTATACAACTATAGATGACCCTACAAAATATTTTGATGTAACACTTTGGACAGGTACTGGTGGAGCAAGAACAATATCTGGCCTTAATCATAAACCAGATTTAATTTGGACTAAAACTAGAAGTGTTGCATATAATCACATGTTGTCAGATTCTACTAGAGGATTTAATGCAAATAGTGAAATAGGTGCAAATTCAGATGCCGCAGAAGGTGGTTTATCGGCTGATGTTTATGGTTACAAAAGCGGTCATACATCAGATGGTTGGACTATGGTTGATGGTACAGATTCAGTTGATAGCCAAGAAGATGGTAATACCAACCAACCAAGTGTAACTTATGTAGGTTGGACTTGGGCGGCAAATGGTGGAACAACATCAAGTAATAATGATGGTGACTATACTTCTACTGTTCAAGCTAATACCACAGCAGGATTCAGTATTGTAAAATATGGAGATGCTAGTAGTTTTAGTGCTTCAACACCTGCAACAGTAGGACATGGTTTAGGTAACACACCTAAATGGATTCTTATTAAAAATTTAGATGGTACAAGAGATTGGGGTGTGCATCATGTTAGTAATGGAGCAGGTAAAATTATATACTTAAATTTAACTAATGCCGTAGCTAATTCAACAGGTTTTGATAATGGAACTCTTCCATCATCTAGCGTATTTACAGTAAATACTCTTAACGTAGCAAATGGAAATAATTTAGAGTATATTGCATACTGTTGGGCACCAATACAAGGCTTTAGTAAATTTGGTTCCTACAAAGGTAATGGGGAATCAAGTGGAGCATTTTCTTATACAGGCTTTAAACCTGCTTGGATTATGATAAAAAGGCAAGACAGTTCTACAAATGGTGATTGGGCAATCTATGATAATGAAAGGCGTAACGGTGCTAATGAAAACAATAAATTTTTAAGAGCAAACGGAAGTAATACGGAAGCAAGTGCTTCGGGTCTAGATATTTTAAGTAATGGCTTTAAAATACGTTCAACAAGTTCAAGAGTTAACGCAAATGACAGTCTATACATCTACATGGCATTTGCAGAACATCCTTTTGTATCATCAAAAGGTGTACCAGTGACAGCGAGATAATGAGTAAGTTATCTGTAAGAAATATTTACTTTACACCTGTAAAGAAAAGAACAAGTATAGGAGACTCATCAAGGAGTAGACCTAAAAATAAAAACACAAGGAAGTTACATAAACGAACTAGAGGACAAGGGAGAGTATAATTATGCCACATGAACCAGGACACACACAAACAACGCAAGTACCTGCAGTGCAATTACCAGTTGGTGTTGTTCCTAATCCGCAGGCAGGCACATCTAAAGATGTTTTAGATTTAGTAAAACAATCTGTAAGAGACCCTAGACTTGCCACAGGAGCACAAATAACTCCTACTATGCAAACTGCTAATACAGCAGAATTAATGTCAAATCAAGGTGT
>LUMT01000348.1_pt1 | contig 24997 bp, 28 predicted proteins | sample 729741 | NCBI WGS metagenome assembly LUMT01 (sample SAMN03860299, study PRJNA289734) | marine metagenome | biome: seawater column; feature: ocean; material: water; isolation source: Red Sea water column Station 192 - depth 50m | place: Saudi Arabia: Red Sea | collected 2011-10-15 | depth 50 m
TGTGGATCAGGAAAAAAATACAAACAGTGTCATGGAAGTAATTAATTAAATAATATAATTTAAATATCGATTATTTCTTTTCTTTATCAATTCATCTTTCGATAGTAATTTGAGATCCTCAATACTTTTTATCAAAGCAACTTTAAGATCATTTGAGACCTTTTTAAAATGCCTATGAGCTCCTCCAACTGGCTCTTCGATGATTTGATCGATAATTTTTAATTCTAGGCAATCTTTTGCGGTTATTTTGAGAGAATTTGATGCTGTCTCAGCAAAATCTGAGGATTTCCATAATATTGAGGAACAACCCTCAGGAGAAATAACAGAATAAATTGAATTACTTAGCATTATGACTATATCGCTTGTAGCTAGAGCAATTGCGCCACCTGATCCACCCTCACCTATGACTATAGAAATACATGGTGTTTCACAATTTAGGGATACTTTCATTGATTGAGCAATTGCCTCAGCTTGTCCTCTTTCCTCGGCGTCCTTACCAGGGTAAGCACCGGATGTGTCCACAAAACAAATTAAAGGTAAATTTAATTTTGAGGCTAATTTCATAATTCTTTGGGATTTTCTATAACCTTCAGGTTTTGCCATGCCAAAATTATGCGTGCCTAGTATGATGACAGGTAAGTTATCTAAAAAAGCAAAACCAGAGATAATGGCATTATCTTCAGAATAAAGTCTATCACCATAAAGAGGTGTAAATTTTGAGAAAATACTATCTATATAACCTTTTGTTTTGGGTCTATTTGGATGTCTTGCAAGTTTGACAATTTGCCAAGGAGATAAATTAGAGTAAATTCTTTTTAACTCTGTTTGTTTTTTTTTCTCAATATCTTTAATTTTTCCATCTATATCTATATCACTTTCTTTTGAAAGCTTGATTAAAGATTGTATTTCCAAATCAAATTTTTCCAATTTTTCTTCAAAATCTAAGTAAAACATTTTTAGAACTATAATTTATTTTTTAATGGATGATAAGAGTCTAAAACTCTCTTTTTCATTGACTTTGCGACTTTAGTATAAATTTCTGTAGTTGAAATACTTGAGTGACCTAAAAGTTTTTGTATGTGCCTAATATCGGCGTTATTTTCTAACATAGTAGTAGCAAATGAGTGTCTAAAAACATGAGAAGATAATTTATCTTTAATTATTGAGTCGTTATGACAATTTTCAAGAAATTTGTTTACCGATCTAGCAGAAATCTTTTTATTATTTAACGCAAATACAAATTGGTTTTTTTTTCCTAAATTTTTCAAAAGCTCCAAAAAATCTTTAGTTATAAATACTTTTCTCTCTTTAGAGCCTTTTCCATAGATGTAAATAGAATTATCTTGATGGTTAATATCAGACCATTTTAAATTCAGTGCCTCTGATATCCTCAAACCTGATAAATAAATTAATTTTAGCACTAAAATATAAAGCTCTTTATTAGTCTGTTTTGAATTATACAAATTAATAAATATTTGCTCCATTTGTAATTTTGATATGGCCTTAGGAATTTTTTTTAAATTTGAAAAGCTTTCAAATTCTTGAAAATCAATTTTTGCAATTATTTTTTCAGTTTGAAGAAACTTCAAAAAATTTTTTAAAGTTGAGATTTTTCTATTTATACTCGATATTTTCAAATTTTTTTTTCTTAAATTAGTAATATATGATTTAATCTTAGCAGTGAGATCACTTGCTTTTATATCCTCAGTATAAAAAAATTGATCTAAATCAACTAAATAATTATTTACAGAGTTTCTTGAAAGATTTTTTTCAGAGATTAAAAATTGTGTGTATAAATCTTTATATTTTTCATATTTCATAAATTAATTAAATGTGCTCTAAAGGCTAATTTTATCAATTCATTTTTTAAATATTCATTATCTATGATGTAATTATTTAAGAAGTATAAATCGAATTCATTTATCGAGTAAAATTTTTCACTTAAATTGACATAGTAAATATATGAGTCAATCAAATTTAAATTTTCAGCTAAACTTGCCAAGTACACAGGATTAACTAAGATTGTATCTGTTTCCGTTATTTTTAAATTGTCACTCTCTATAAAATTAATATTTCTATTCAAAAATAAAAATTTCATCAAAGGACTGTCTATATTTTGATCGTTATCTGCATAGTATTTATTTTCGAAGTTTTTAATTAAATAATTCTTTAAAGCTGTTGCTATATCATTATTTTCGACTATACCGTTAGGAACATCCTTCAATAAAATTATCAAATTTTTTAAAAAACTTGAGTTTTCATAAAGTGATAAAAGCATTAAACCATTAATGTAATTTAAATTTCTTGAGGTGATTCTCATTTCACTAAATTGATCATTAACTAGTCTGGATACATCATATAAATCCAATTGTAATAAAGGAATATAGTTTTCTAAAATTTCAAGTTTTTTATTATAGTTAATATTTTTTTGCATTTCTTCATACATAGCTAACTCTTTAGGTTTTACATTTAGCATTTCTAGCATAGATAAATATTGTGATTTATTTATGACTCTATTTTTAAAAAGGTAATTTATTTGATAAAGATCAATTGTATTTGATTTGAGATATATCTCTAATTCAAGAGTATTATTAATTTCATCCACATTGACTTTTATACTATCAGAAATCAAAGTGATATATTTATCAATTAATCCTAATTCACTTAAGTTATAATTAATTTCAATTGTATTATTTTTGAGAAAGTCTAATAAAAATTTTGTGTTTAATTTATCAAACTCTTTTTGATCATAAATTTCAATTATAAAATTAATCTGCTCAAATTGATTATCTTTTATTAAGCATAAGATATTATAGATCAAAATATCATCAAAACTTTTTTGATTATTATCCAATTCAAATAAATATCGACACAATTCATTAAATTGATTTGAGTCAAATAAATAAGCTAAATACGACTCATTGTGATTTGGGTTTTGGAATTCTTCAAAAATAACTTTTTCAAACAAATTTGAGTTAATTTGGTATCTATAATTTTTTTTATTGAATAAATTTATTTTATCGAAAAAAAAATCATTTTCATTTGAATATTCAGGATAAATATTACTATTTGTCAAAGGATCAAATAAAGAATAAAAAAAATTGTTATTATTTTCTGTGGAGTTTATAAGTTTTAAAAGAATTTCTTCTGATTTAATTGATGAAATTATATTGTTTTGTGAGAATGATTTTTCTTGAAATATGATTTCCTCATTAACGACATTGGCCTTCAATGGCAGAACTAATATTAGCAAAAAAAAAATGAGATATTTCATGTGAACTGATCTATTGGAATGTCATAAACCTTTTCTTTTGTTGGTGCTGGTATTTTTATAGAGTTAATTAAAACAAAACCTAATAAAATTAGTATAATAATCGTTGATAGTAATGCTATTTTTCTCATTATTATTAATTTATTGGTTTTTCATATTATATATTTAAAACATATCAAATAACAATGGTGAAAAAAAATTTTGAAAAAATATGTATAATTGGTATGCCTGGATCAGGTAAATCCACGATTGGTAGGGCTTTATCTGATTACTTAAAATTTGATTTTTATGATACTGATGAACAAATTGAAATAGAAAGTCAATCTAAAATAAAGGACATATTTAATAATGAGGGCGAGGAGTATTTTAGAAAATTAGAAAGATCAATATTCAGAAAATTGATTTTGAAGAAAAAGATTGTTGTTTCTACAGGTGGGGGAATAATTTTAAAAAATAAAGACCTTTTAAAGCAATCATTTAATATATATTTAAAATGTGATTTAGAAACTTTAATTAAAAGAACTTCGCGAAATAAAAATAGGCCCCTATTAAAAAATAATGTTGAGAAAAATATAAAAATACTTTTCAATAACAGAAAAGAAATTTACAATGAAACTTCTGATTTTACAATTAATGCAACCAGTAATACTCAAAAAACTATAAAAACCATATTAGAACATTTAAAATAATGAAGATAAGAAAGATAATTGATAAACACATACACGAAATTGAATTTTTAAAAATAGCTCAATTAGAAAAAAAATTAGTTAATAATATTTCAAATAGCGATATTTTAATTTTTGATAGGAATATTGCAGAAATTAGATTAATCAAAAAGCTTTTAAAAAGATTTCCTAAACGCAGTATTGTTATTAAAGGCCATGAGAAAATTAAAAATATACATAACTATTCGTCTGTAATTGAGAAAATAATTAAATTAGGAGTTCAACGTAAAACTATAATTTACTCATTTGGTGGTGGAACACTCGGAGACCTTTCAGGCTTTTTAGCATCCACAATATTAAGAGGAGTTGAACACATAATGATACCTACTTCTCTTCTAGCTATGGTAGATAGCTCAATTGGTGGTAAGACAGGAATTAATAGTAAATTTGGTAAAAATTTAATTGGTACTTTTTATCTTCCAAAGAAAGTATTTATATGTTCAGATTTTCTTAAAAGTTTACCAAAAAGGGAAATTGCATGTGGATATGCAGAAATAATAAAATATAGCCTTATTAACTCGAAGCAGCTTCATAAACTTCTTATTAAAAGATCCAAGGGTGACATAAATAAAATTATTAAACTTTCAATTAACTCGAAATTAAAATATGTCACTGATTTTAGGGAAAAATTAAAATCTAAAAATTCTAGAGCTATTCTAAACTTTGGACATACAATTGGTCATGCTATTGAAAATTCAAATTTTTATAAAGGTAATCTAAAACATGGAGAGGCAATATCTTTAGGAATGATTGTAGAATTAAAAATTTCTAGTTTATTAAATTACTATCCTAAAAGAGTTGATAATTTAATTGAAATTTTAAAAAAATTTAATTTACCAGTTAACTACAACAAATATGTAAATAAAAAAACTATTCCATCATTAATAAAAAAAATTACATTTGATAAAAAAGTTATAAACGAAGATGTTAATATTGCTCTCATTGGAAAAAATGGAGGTTTTATTAAAAAGATTTCAATTAGAGATCTTAAATCTACTCTAAATCAAATAAAATAATGACTTTAATTGTTATTATAAAAATTTTAGCGATAATTATTTTACTCTTATTATCAGCCCTTTCCTCTGGTTCGGAAACTGCTTTAACTGCAGTATCGAAACAGCGAGCTCATAGACAAAAAGATAAAGGAGCTAAAAATGCGAATTTCATTTTAAAAATTAAAGAATTCAAAGATGAATTTATTACGGGAATCTTACTTGCTAATAACCTATTTAATATTTTAGCTACAGCTTTAATGACAGAATTACTTGTTTCAGAGTTTGGCGGTTTAGGAGTTTCCGTTGCTACAATTTTTATGACATTAATGATTGTTATATTTTCTGAAGTTACTCCCAAAATTTTTGCAATCAATAAACCGATGACTTTTGCACTAAAAGTTTCTAAGTTTTTTTACTTTTACACGAAATTAATTAAACCAATTGTAAATCTTATTAATAAAGTTTCTAACAAAATTATTAAATTAATTGGATTAAATTTAAATGCAGACCAATCAAAAATTATAGAAGAAGAGTTTGAGGGGGCTGTTCAACTGCAAAAACAATACTCAAAAGATGGTGAATATGAAGCTGATTATATGAGTAATATTCTTGAGTTAAAAAAATTAAAAGTTGATGAGCTAATGACTCACAGAAATGAAATTCTATTCATTAACCTAGATGATCCCTATAAACAAAATTTTAAAGCTATAAGTTCATCAACGTTCACAAGAATACCAGTTATTAAGGGAGATTTTAATAACCTGGTTGGTATTATCGATATCAGAGATTTCTTAAAAGACTCCTCTTTAGAGGAGTCAAATGAAAGTATTCAAAGAAATACTTTTCAGCCTGTTTTTATTCCCCAAAACAAACTTGCGATGAAACAACTTATTGATTTTAAATCATCCAGAGAACATATGGCTTTAATAGTAGATGAATATGGGGAAATACAAGGCTTAATTACTTTAGAGGATATTATTGAAGAAATAATTGGGGAAATTTTTGATGAAACTGACACTGATGAAACATATCTAGAGAAAATTGACTCTAATAATTATTTATTTAATGGAAATGCTAGTGTAAGAGAAATTAATAGAAGTCTAGATATTAACTTACCTGATCAATTTGTAACATTATCAGGTTTAATTCATGATTTAGCAAAAGAAATCCCTAAAGTTGGAAAGGTTTTCTTTATTGAGGATGTAAAATTGCAAATTATCTCTAGATCAATAAACAAAATTAATAAGGTTAAGCTATCTATTTGATATTTTTATTTCTAGGGAGTGTAGGCCAGATTTAAAAATCGGTTCTAATTTTTCATGAATTGTTCTATGAATATCTATTTTCTTCAGATTATTTTTATTCAATATTCTGAGTTCAACATGAGTTAACATGGTGTGCGAATTTTCAACACCAGCATGTCCCATATGTTTGTCACTGTTATCAATAATTTCTAAAATTTCAAATTCATTAATATCTTGTAAAAGGATTTTAATATTATTTAAATTCATCATTAAATCTTAAATGAATAAAAAAAATAAAATAGAAAATTTATGCAATCATCCAAATTGTAGAGAGGAAGGTGTTTATAAGGCACCTTTAGACTATGATAATTTAGGTAATTATCAGTGGTTTTGTATTGAACATATTAAAGAGTTTAATAAAAAGTGGAATTACCATAAGAAAATGGATGCAAATGAAATTGAAAACGATATTCGTTTTGACACCATCTGGAGAAGACCGACAAGCTCTTTTGGATCGGGGAAAAAATTTTATAATTTTACAATCAATGGCGAGGATATGGGCACATTTGATAATCCTGCTGGATTTCAACCTCAATCAAATAAATTGTTAAAATCCCTTAGTATTTTAAAATTAGATATAAATACAGACTTAAAATTGATAAAGAAAAGGTATAAAGAACTAGTCAAAGAGCATCATCCAGATGTAAAAGGTAATAGTAAAAAAGTTATTGATAAATTTAGAGAAATAGTAGAAGCATATAACTACTTAATTGAAAGATACAAAAAATGAATAAAATCGAGGCTCTTAAAAAAAAGGATAATTTACAAATTTCTGATGTATCATCTAAAGAAGTCTTTGACATTCAAACAGATATAAAAGTTCCAAAATTTAATGAAGCTAATGAATATTGCCCTAAATTAGATACAAACTACGTATTTGATGAAAGTACAACGATTGCTATTTTGCTTGGTCTAAAATTCAATAAACGAGTTTTCTTACAAGGTTTGCATGGAACTGGAAAGTCCTCTCATATTGAACAAGTTTGTGCAAGATTAAACTGGCCGTGCATAAGAGTTAACTTAGATAGTCATGTATCAAGAATCGATCTTATTGGAAAAGATGCAATAGTTTTAAAAGATAACAAACAAGTAACAGAATTTCAGGAAGGTATCCTTCCTTGGGCATTTCAAAATAACGTTTCTTTAGTTTTTGACGAATACGATGCAGGTCGACCAGATGTAATGTTTGTTATTCAAAGAATACTTGAAGCTGAGGGAAAGTTAACTCTTCTTGACCAAAGTAAAGTGCTCTCACCTCATCCTTATTTTAGGCTATTTGCTACTGCTAACACAGTAGGTCTTGGGGATACCTCTGGGATTTATCATGGAACAAATCAGATCAATCAAGGTCAAATGGATAGATGGAATATAGTTGCAAAATTAAACTACCTTGATGAGGATAAAGAAATTGAAATTATTTCAAAAAAAGTTTCTGCAAATACTGAAGAGAAAAAAATAATAGCTTCTATGGTTCAAATGGCAAATTTAACAAGAAAAGGTTTTGAACAAAAAGATATATCTATTGTCATGAGCCCTAGAACTGTAATTATGTGGGCAGAAAATTATAAAATTATTAAAGATATTAAAAACTCTTTGAAGTTTACTTTTTTAAATAAATGTGACGAAAGTGAAATAGATATATATAAAGAATATTTCCAAAGAACCTTTGCAATTGATATCTAATTGTCCGAGAAACAATTAAATATTCCTAGGCAAATTTCAAATACACTCAATTCTGTTAATAAAACCATATCGGAAAACAAAGAATTAAAAATAAATGTAAATTCAAATATCATTTTAGAGAAAGATGATACTTTAAACCTTCCCTCAATCTCAAATATTTTCAATTATGAGGATATGCGTGGTGCAGCAGACTCATTTGCTCTTAAAAAAAAATACCATGATGAAAAACTGTTAAACCAAATAACATCTAAAAATATTGATATTAGAGAAGAAATAATTTTCTTAGAGCGTTTACGATATGAGACTTATGGCTCAAAACCCTTCAAAGGTATTATAAAAAACATTGAGAATAAATGGTTTAAAAGATTAGAGGTATTAAAATTAAAAAAACAAAAAGACTCTAAAGATTTATTTTATTTTACCTTAACGCATTTTTTCATTGATTTAGTAAACAGTAAAATGTGGAAATCAAATAATAATCATTTAAAGAATATAACTTCTAAAGACAACATATCAAAATTTTATAACACACTTCAAAAATTATCTCAGAATATTCAAGACCAAAAAGAATATTTAAACTTATCGGTAGATTTACTCAGAATTATTTTTCCATCGGTTGAGGATGAAAGCCAACCAGATGATAAAGATCTCGATGAGGGAAATGATGAAGAGGATTTTAATCAACAACAAAACCAAGAAGAAAATCAAGCCCAAAAACCTGAAGAAAGCCAATTAGAGGAAAATATGCATACTCCAGAAAATGACTCAGATAGTAGTCAATCTAGTGTTCAAGGAGAAGAGATTGATATTGAAATTTCAGACCAACAAATTGAAGATATATTTAAGTCAATTGATAGTTATAGAAACCTTAATCAAAATTATAAAGCAGCTACTAATCAATATGATGAAATCATAGAAGCAATTAAACTATGTGATCATGAAGAGTTAGTGGCCCTAAGAAGGCAACTCGATGAAAAATGTGATTTATATCAAAAGCAAATATCAAGATTAGCAAATAAATTGTATCGAAAGCTTCAATCAAAACAAAATAGGTCATGGAATTTTGATTTAGACGAAGGTGTTCTAGATACTTCAAAACTTACCAGGGTTATAACTAATTCAAATAGTTCTCTCTCTTTTAAAAAAGAAAAAGAAATTAAATTTGAAGATACAACCGTAACTTTGTTAATTGATAATTCAGGATCAATGAGAGGAAAACCTATTATGATAGCTGCTTTAACAACTGATATGATAGCCGCTACTTTAGAAAAATGCAAAATCAAAGTTGAAATTCTTGGTTTTACAACAAAAGCATGGAAAGGTGGAAAAACTCGAGAGCATTGGCTTAAAAATGGAAAGCAGAAAAATCCTGGAAGACTTAATGACCTAAGACATATTATTTATAAATCTGCTGACCAAAACTCAAAAAAATCTAAAATAAATTTAGGCCTAATGTTAAAAGAGGGTCTTTTAAAAGAAAATATTGATGGCGAAGCTCTTCTTTGGGCTAGTTCTAGAATTTCGAAAAGGCCTGAAAGTAGGAAAATACTAATTGTTATATCTGATGGCGCCCCTGTAGATGACTCAACACTGTCTGTAAACAATAGTAATTATTTAGAAAAACACCTAAAAAGTACTATTCTTGCGATTGAAGAGAAATCAAACATTGAACTATTAGCTATCGGTATAGGTCATAACGTAGGTCAGTATTACAGTAAAGCAATTACCATTCATGATGTAGAAGAGTTAGGTGGAATTATGTTTGAAAAAATAGAGTCATTATTCGACTAAATTAGACAAAATTTTATTCTTATACTCTTCAAATCTATCCTCATTTATAGATAATCTTATTTCTTCAAAAAACTTATTCATAAACCAAATATTATATATTGATAAAATGGTCATACCGAGCATCTCATTAGCTTTAAACAAATGATGTATATAAGATTTTGAAAATTTATTTATTTCCTGTAATTCACATCCTTCATCAATACTAGAATGATCGTCTTTAAATTTTGAGTTGTTTAAATTAATTCCTTTACTACTTAGTTTTGACATCATAATACCATGTCTAGCAATCCTTGTAGGTGATACACAATCAAATGTGTCATATCCAGAACTTACACCATGCAAAATATCATCTAGTCCTCCAATTCCTAGAATATGAATAGGTTTTGATTTATCTATATAATTTTCACAGATAGAAAAGATATCGTACATCTGATTTTTTGTACTCCCCAAAGAGCCACCTATTGCAAGTCCATCAAAATTTTTTGAGCATGTTTCTTCACAAGCAATCTTTCTTAAATCCTCATAAACACCACCTTGTATTATACCATATAGTGACTGTTTTCCTGAGGAACCAAAGGTTGAGCTATACTTTTTAAATTTTGAGTCGAAAGAATTTATACATCTTTCTGCCCAGCGATGACTCATGTACATAGACTTTTCTGTATATTTTTTTGAGACATTAAAGGGCGTACATTCATCTAAGACAAAAATCAGATCAGCGCCAAAATCACGTTGTAATTCAATTGATCTCTCAGGTGATAAGAATACTTTATCTCCATTTATATAATTTCTAAATGATGCACCATCCTCATTTATTTTTATGAGAGATTTTCTCTTTGCATTATTGTTTTTTCCTTTAATTTCCTCTGAAACTGACCCATATCCTAGTGAAAATATTTGATATCCACCACTATCAGTCATCATAGGTCCATTCCAATCAGTAAAACTCTGTAAACCCCCTTCTTTTGATATGATCTCTGGACCCGGTTGAAGCATTAAATGGTATGTGTTTGAAAGAATAATTTGTGTTCTTGCTAATTTTAATTGAGAGGGGAGTACAGATTTGACAGTGGCCTTGGTACCACAAAAAATAAATGAAGGTGTATTGATTTTACCATGTGCTGTGTTAATTAATCCAAGTCGAGCATTTGATAATTTTGACTTTTTTTTTACTTGAAAAAAATTAGTCAAGTTTAGATGGCAAAAAGATCTTCGCTAAATAAATAAATATTGTATCAAATAGACTTAATAGAATTCTAAGTAAATAAATACCTATTCCATAAGAAATAATTAGGTCAAATAAAGGTACTGGGTTAGAAGATAAGATATTAAATGCAAGAACACTAAATATAATATTATCAATAAATTGCGATACAATTGTTGATGCATTATTTCTAAACCAAAGGTTAGTATTTTTATTTTTTAAATAAGAAAATATAAAAATATCAATTTTTTGACTTATAAAAAAAGCACAAATACTTCCAACTATTATTGGAAACTGTGGAAGGAAGATTGTCATAATTGACTCATGCATACCATAGCTCCAAGACCATGCAGGATGCTCTTCAGGATTAATTGGAGCCATAGATATTGTTAAAAACATAAGTACGGTTGAAAATAAGTATGCTGCGATACCTAGGTATATACATTTAGTTGCAGATTTTTTATCAAAATACTCATTCAATATGTCAGTACAAAGAAATATAGAAATAAACAAAACAGTTCCTAGGGCCATAGGTTCAGGAAAGAAAGGAAAGTCTACAACTTTAAGAACTTGAATATTAGCTAATATGATTGCAATCGCTACATAAACATAAATACCTGTCTTTCCAAAGAACTTAAGTGAGAGTAAAATTGAAAGATAACAAAATATAATTTGAAATAACCAGATAATTACAACTGAAGAGTTATTTAAGTTATTTGATAAATTTAAAAATAATTCTTGAAACATTTAGCTAGCTTTTTTGCTAACGTTTTTTTCGATTTGTTTTTTGATTTTTAAGGCTTTATCAGTTAAAGATCGTGAGCTGGTTTTATTTAAATATTGATCTAAACCACCATGTTTATCTATGGTTCTAAGTGTAGATGAGGCTATTCTTAATCTAAATTTTCTTTGTAAAGACTCACTAAATAGAGTGACACTGTTTAAATTAACCATAAAACGCCTTTTAGACTTAATATTAGAATGGCTGACGTTATGACCAGTTTGGTGTTTTTTTCCAGTAATATCGCAAGATCTAGACATGAAATGAGTTTATAATACAAAAGTCCCTTTTTTACAATAAGTAATAGTTTCTTAGAGTTTTAGATGACTTATTGCATATTTTGGTCTGTACTTCTCTAAAAGTGGGTTGATCTCATCTTTTTTTTTCAATTTAGATTTATGAATTCCATTTTTAATCCAGAGCGAGTCTAATTTCATTTTTTTACCTCCTGCAATGTCATGCCACAATGAGTCACCAATAACTAATACCTTACTAAGATTTGTAATCCTCATTTTTTTAAAAATATCCTGATATATTGGTTCGTAAGGTTTTCCATATCTCAAGACAGTCCCTCCTAAATCAGAGTATAACTCTGCTACTGTACCACCACTCATAGAAAGAGTATTTTTATTATGGACTAAGTAATCTGGGTTTGCACATAGTAGTGGAAGTTTATACTTCATAATTTTATCTAGATGTTCAGCAAAATCTAAAATAGATAATCCATCTTTTAGATCTGCAATCATAGCAAAATTTGCACTTTCAACTTTTTTAGTGCAATCCAGATTGAAATACTTAATTTTTTGCTTTGATAGCTCTAAAGGGTAACATTTTCTGCCAAACTTTTTATAAATATCTTTTTTGATGTTATTTAATGCTATTTGTCCACTAGTAATACAGTAATCAAATAGTTTTTCACTAAAACCCAATCTTTTTAAATTTGCCTCTGATTGAACAGTGGGGCTAGCTGAATTAGAAATAAGAATTATTTTTTTATTTTCTAATTTAAGATATTCTAAACATTTTTCTGCTTCTATAAATTTTTTATGACCGTTATGAAGTACCCCCCACTGATCAAATAAAAAATAGTCATATTTACTAACTACATTTTTAAAAGATGAAATATTTTTCAAGAGTACTGTCCAATTACCTCGGAGATGCTTCTAAATCCTTGTTGTTGAATTAAATTCATCAAATCATAAGTCATTTTTTTTACATGGTAAGGACCTTCATATGTAAAGCTACTATAAATCTGAATTAATGAAGCTCCTAATTTCATTTTAGTTAAGATATCATTAGCATCAAAAATACCCCCTACTCCTATAATTTTAATTTTTCCTGATGTCAGAGTATAAAAATCTCTTATTAATTCATTTGATTTAAGGAATAATGGTCTACCACTTACCCCTCCCTCTAACTTTTCATTAACCATCGATTTATTAATTGTTGTGTTAGTCAGTATTAGCCCATCCACATCATTTGCCAGTGAAATCAATGAAATAGAAGATAAATTGATCACAATGTAATCACCAAGTCTATACAGTCTATCGAAAAGCTTTTTAAGATCATCTAAAATTTCTACGGTATCCTTATTGTTACCTATGTTTATACCAATAATTTTATCTTGGAAATTTTCTTTAAGGTTTGAGTTATTGATATTTCTTTCAAATACATCCATGCCTTTGTTATTAAATCCTAAAGAATTTATTAATGCTTTTTGAGCAGGAAACCTATGAATTCTGGGTTTTGAGTTGCCTTTTTGAGGCAAAGGAGTCACTGTTCCCAACTCAGTAAAACTAAATCCTAAATTTAATATTGGATTTATCACCTCTGCATTTTTGTCAAAACCTGCCGATAACCCAATAGGAGTTTTGAAAGTTCTACCCCATATTGTTTGTTCAAGGATTTCTGTATTTTTACAAATAATTTTTGGATAAATGCCTAATTTGAGAGCTTTTATAGATATATTATGTGATAATTCTGGATCTAGCTTTTTGAGAATACGATGAGCTAAATTATACATTTAGCTTCGAGTTGAACAACTCCAGAGTTTTATCTTTTGTATAAATTTTAGTAAATGAGCCCAATCTTGGTCCATTCTCTTGACCAAAAACAACTTGATAAATGAGTTTAAAAAAATCCTTAATATTCTCTTTATAGACAGAATTTTTTCCGACACTAAAAATAGCAGTTTGAAATTCATCTGCATCAGCCGAAGACTTTACTTCTTTTAATTTAGACACAACTTCTTTAAGTATAATTAATTCTTCAGAATTTGGAATTTTAAAGTTTAAATTTGGTTGTATAAAGTCCCTAAAATAATTAATACCACAATCAATCATTCTATTAATAAGATCAGTTTCCGCTTTGCTAAAATTAGATTGATAATTTTTTATTAAACCAAAAATCACATTAGGGTCCTCAGACTTGCAAACTGATATAATATTTAGGATTAAACTATAATTAATTTTTGATTTATATGATGGATTTTCAGCTTTATGAATATGCCAAGCAGGGTTATCTGGATTTAGATCATCGGACTCTAATTTATTAACGTGCGTTAAATATTCATCGGTGTTTTTAGGTATTACATCAAAATAGAGTTTCTTTGCAGTTGTTGGTCTCTGATACATAAACATGGCCAAACTCTCTTCAATAGAGTATTTAAGCCAATCATCGATGCTTATACCATTGCCTTTTGACTTACTAATTTTTTCAGCATTTTCATCAAGAAATAGTTCATAGATTAAATTTTCAGGAGGCTTAGAACCGATTATCTTACATATCTTTGATGATAGGGTATAACTCTCTGTTAAATCTTTACCACACATTTCATAATCTACACCAAAAGCAGCCCACCTCATTGCCCAATCAACTTTCCATTGAAGTTTGCAATTGCCATCTAAAACTGATTTAGATTTCAATACACCGTCCTCATAATATGAAACAGTAAATTCTTCATTATTAATTTCTTCAATTGGAACTTGCAATATTTTACCAGTTATTTCACTAATTGGAAAAAATGGACTATAAGATTTTCTTCTTTCTTCACCAAGTGTCGGAAGAACTACATTAATAATTTCATCATAATTTTTTATAATTTTCTTTATTTTTCTTTGTTCGGGATGTTATCAGGGACTTTTCTAAAGCCATCCATATCATCAGAAAATGCTATGAGGTCAGTCTCTTTACCAGTCAATTTTTCATAACAAAATCTTACCATATTTGTCCTTAGCACTTCCCCAAAAGTACCTATATGAGGTAAGCCGGATGGGCCGTACCCAGTTTCAAAGATTATTTTGTCTTTGGTATTATTTTTTTCAAAGCGTTTTATAATTTTTTTTGCTTCATTAAATGGCCAGGATTTGTATGAGTTATAATCAGTCAAAATTTAGGTGCTAATGTTAGAGTAATACCATTGAGCTCTTCTGTAAATGGAATTTGACATGAGAGTCTTGAATTTTTTTTTATATCCATAGCTTGGTCAAGCATAGATTCCTCATCGTCATCAGCTTTTGATATTTTTTCTAACCAATTTTCATCGACATAACAATGGCAGGTAGCACAAGCGCAACAACCCCCACATATAGCTTCAATATCTAATCCAGCGTCTCTAATAATCTCCATTATTGAAAAACCAACTGTTGCTTCAATTTTATGAGGTGAACCCTCATGATCTATAACGTTAATATGATATGTCATTTTGAAATTTTTAAATATTTAGACTATAAGATCTATCAGTTAGACAGGCTTAATGCGACTAAAATTAATATACTAAATATATTCTAAAAAATTATAAATTTAGATTAGATGTATAAATCCGAGAATTTTCAGATAAGTCTTTGGCTTGTAAGTCTCATGTCAATTATATTGCTGATGATCATTGTTGGTGGTTTGACAAGATTAACTGAGTCTGGTTTGTCCATGGTTGATTGGAGATTATTTATGGGAACAATACCCCCTTTATCCCATGGAGATTGGTTAAAAGTTTTTGAAGACTATAAGCAATATCCTGAATATCAAATAAAAAATATAAACATGACACTATCAGAGTTTAAATACATCTTTTGGTGGGAATATGGACATAGAGTATTGGGAAGACTAATAGGAATTATTTTTATCATCCCTTTTATTTACTTTGCTTTGAAAAAATACTTTTCTAATGAAGAGTTATACTCATATTCATTCCTTCTTTTTCTTGGAGGGGCACAAGGTATTATCGGATGGTGGATGGTAAAAAGTGGATTAGATGTTAATCCATACGTTAGCCATTTAAGACTTGCCGTTCACTTAATTATAGCTCAAATAATTCTCTCTTTAATTGCTTATCTTTTCTTGAAAAGGCTTGATATTGGAATTTATAAAAATAATTTTAGCTCACATAAAACTTTTTTTATTTTTTTTAATATAATAATTTTTTTTACAGTAATTTACGGTGCTTTTATGGCTGGTTTAGATGCTGGAAAATCATTTAATACTTGGCCCAAAATGGGAGATAATTACATTCCTGAAAATTTAATTTTTATTGAGGATCGACTTTTTGGTTTTTTTGATAACAGTGTCTTCATACATTTTTTTCATAGAGCCTTAGCTTATTTATCATTTTTAACAATTCTTTATATGTGCTTTAAACATTTTAAGGGAATTGAAAATAAATATCAAAAAATCCATTTCCTGATTGTGCTATTTCTAGTTTTAATTCAGTTATTTATTGGTGTTTTTGTTGTTTTGAGTAATGTTCAAGTCTCTTTGGGTTCTATCCATCAAATAATAGGCACTTTATTGTTTGTATCAGCTACTTGTTATAGCCTTCAAATACTTAAGAATTAAATCTAATTAGGGTTACATTTTGTATAAACTGCATGGGTAAAATTCTAGTTATTGGTGCAAATGGTTCTGTTGGCAAATCATGTGTTAACAACCTAAAAGATGATAATGATTTAGTTCTAATATCAAGAAGCGAATTTGATAGTGATGTTGAAGGTAATTTTGAAAAAAATGTTCTAGATATTAATGATTACACGAATACAGAAAGTTTCATAAAATCAATTAACTACGAAATATCTGGCATAATCTTTGCCATTGGCTCGATAAACTTAAAACCTTTCTCAAGCACCTCTGTTGATGATTTTAAAAAAATAATGGATGATAATTTTTATAATATCGTTCATTTCCTTAATCATTGCATAACTAAGATGTCGGATTCATCTTCAGTAGTATTTTTTTCATCAATAGCAGCTGTTAGAGGTTTTAAAAATCATACAGCAATCTCCTCTGCAAAAAGTGCATTAATTGGTTTATCAAATTCTTTAGCCGCAGACTATGCTCCGAAGATAAGATTTAATACAATATCTCCTAGCCTATCTTTTTCTAAAATGTCAAATTTTATGGTTTCTAATGAAAAGGTTGCTGAAGGAATTGGAAAACTTCACCCTATGTCAAGACTTGGAACAGGTGATGACATAGGTAATTTGGCTTCTTTCTTGGTATCTAAAAAATCATCATGGATTACAGGACAAAACTTCCAACTTGATGGTGGAAGATCAACTTTAATCACAAAATAATAAAAACAAAATGAAGGAATGCTTTGTAGTTCTTGGAAATCAACTATTTGATAAGAAGTACTTAACAGAATTTAAAAACTCATGTGATTTTTTTATACAAGAGGATATGGGCCTTTGTAGTTATTTTAAACATCACAAACAAAAAATTTATTATTTTTTGGCATCAATGAGGGAATACAGGGACTATCTAAAAAAAAATAATTTTAAAGTAAATTATATTTCTCTTGATAAAAATATTTCTAATTTCAAAGACTATTTTGCTGGTCTAAAAAGCTTCTTAAGTAAAAAAAATATTTCTAAAATTAATATCTTCGAAATAGAAGACTTAGAATTCAGAATTAAATTTGAGCAATTTTGTAAAAATAGCAAAATTGAACTAATTTTTCATAAATCTCCTATGTTCCTTGTTAGTAGAACCGATTATAAAGATATGGTTACTACAAAAAAACCTCAACTTGCTAATTTTTATAGCAATGTTCGGAAAAGTTTTCAAATATTTGTAAAAGACAATAAACCTATTGGAGATAAGTGGAGTTTCGATGAGGATAATAGAAAAAGAGTTCCTAAAGGTTATCAAAGTCCTAAATCTTATACATTTGAGTCAAAATATTTTGAGGAAATAAAAAAATTAATTGATAAATTTTTTTCAAAACACTTTGGAAATTTGGAAAAGAAAATAATATTTCCAATGAATTTTAAAGACTCATCTAAAGTTCTTGATAATTTTATTAGCAGTAAACTTGAAAACTTTGGACATTACGAAGATTTTGTGAGCACCAGTGATCCATACATTAATCATAGCATAATTAGTGCACCATTAAATATAGGTTTAATAACACCAGAACAAGTGCTCAATAAATTGAGCTCTTGTTCTTATACTAAAGTTGGCATCAATAATTACGAAGGGTTTATTAGACAAGTCTTTGGTTGGAGAGAATTTATGAGATACTTAAATATTCACTATTATAAAGATTTTAATAAAGGTAACTTTTTTGGAAATGACAGAAAATTAACAAAACATTGGTATGAGGGTACAACAAACATTCCTATTTTAAATGACATGATATTAAATTTAAAAAAAAGTGGATATGTTCACCATATCCCAAGATTGATGATAATTAGTAATATAATGAACTTAGCTGGATTAAAGCCATCTGAAGTTTATAAATGGTTTATGGAGACATTCATTGACTCATCTGATTGGGTTATGACACCAAATGTCTATGGAATGGGGATGTTTAGCGATGGAGGTATTTTTGCAACAAAACCATATTTATGCGGTTCAAATTACTTATTAAAGATGAGTAATTATAGTCGGGGAGATTGGACACAAACATTAGATGGTTTATATTGGAATTTTATATATAAAAATAAAAATTATTTTAAAACTAATCAGAGACTCTCTATGATGTACTATACTGTAAATAAAATGGACAAGTCTAAAATTAGTACTCATATATCTAATGCAAAAAAATTCATCAAAGAATACACAAGATAGAGTAGTTTTTATAACAGGTGCTAGTAGTGGGATTGGCTACGCACTATGTGAAGAGTATCTCAGACAAGGCTGGAATGTAATAGGCTTAGCAAGAGATGATACCAAAATACCAAATGAAACAATTGATAATCCAAAATTTGAGTTTGTAAAAATAGATTTATCAAATTTTGACTCAAGTAAGCTAATTATAGATGAGGTATTTAAAAAAAATGCAAATATTAGTACATTTATTTTAAATGCAGGTATTTATATCCCCGATAGTCTAAATGATTTTAACTTTGAAAATGCAAAGGCAACTTTTGATACCAATGTTTTAAGTATTTATTTATCAATAGAGCTAATAAAAAAAAATTTCGAGCTAAATTCAAATTATACCTTGGCAATAATGTCCTCCACAGCTGGATATAAGGGTCTCCCAAAATCTATTTTATACGGACCCTCAAAAGCGGCTTTAATTAATCTAGCCGAGGCTATAAAATCTGAAATGCATGATAATCTCAATGTAAAACTTATCTGTCCAGGATTTGTAGAAACTCCTGCTACAAAAGTAAATTCATTTAAAATGCCATATTTAATGTCACCCAAAGATGCAGCTAGGATTATTTATAGTAAAATATATAAAAAAGGTTTTGAAATATCCTTCCCTTTTCCTTTTAATTCTATAATGAAATTTGGTAAAGTATTGCCTTATAAACTTTACTTCAAAATCACTGAAAAAAAGTTTTCAAAAAAATGAAAATATCTATCCCTAAAATCTCAATAGTAATGGGAAGCCAAAGCGATTGGTCCACACTTAGGCATACGGGTAAAATTCTAAAAGAATTAAAGATTGTCCATGAAAAAAAAATAGTTTCAGCTCACAGAACTCCCAAAAGACTCTATGAGTATGCTGAACAAGCTTATGACAGAGGTATTAAGATTATTATTGCTGGAGCTGGTGGGTCTGCTCATTTACCAGGCATGATAGCAGCTATAACTCATATTCCAGTAATCGGGGTACCAATTGAGTCAAAAACACTAAAAGGCTTAGATAGTTTACTTTCAATAGCTCAGATGCCTTTTGGCATTCCAGTTGGAACTGTGGCTATTGGTGAAAATGGAGCCAAAAATGCTGCATTATATGCAGCTTCAATTATTAGTAATTATGACCCCAATATTGAAAGAAGTTTAGTAAAATGGAGACTGGCTCAAACAAAAAAAGTTAAAAAGACACCTAGATAATGATCATCGGTATCTTAGGTGGAGGTCAATTAGGTATGATGTTATGCCAAGTGGCTAGTAAATTAAATATTCAAACTTTTATATACTCTGATACTGATGACTCCCCAGCAATTAAATATGCAAATCACTTCTTAATAAAAAAGTATGATGATTTTCACGAGATAGATAATTTTATTAAAAAATGTGATTTTGTGACTTATGAGTTTGAAAATATCCCTTTTAAAACTTTATCATATATTGAACAAAAGATTAAAATTTCACCTAGTTCTGAAATTAATCAAATTATTCAAGATCGATTAACTGAAAAAAATTATGTAAATAAGATTAATATCCCTACTGTTCCCTATATGGAAATTAACAATACATCTGATTTAAAATCAGTTGATCCTAAATTTTTTCCTGCAATATTGAAGACTCGCAAACTTGGATATGATGGTAAAGGCCAAATAGTAATTAATAGTTATAAAGATATATCTGACATACCAAATAATGAGTATATTTTGGAAAAAAAAATTAATTTACAACAAGAAATCTCTATCATTGCTGTCAGGTATAAAGATGGTACTATTTTTACCTATCAACCAATTGAAAATATTCATAAAAATCAAATTCTTTTCAAATCATTTTCACCAGCTAACTCAGATGATCTTGAAAAGGTAGAGCCTTCATTAAAATCTAAATCTGAAATGATAAATATTCTAGGGGACGATATTTATAACTATCGTGAGAAATCATTCAAAGAAAATGAATATTTTCATGATTATCACAAAAAAGAGTCAAAAACTGGCAGAAAAATGGGCCATTTTACAAAAGTTCTAATCTAGTTTTTAGACCAGTAATTTTTAAAGTGATTATAGTTAATTAAACTATCGTTTTTGAATTTAGAGTATTTTTTAAATGTGAAATCTTTTTTTCTAGAATATGAAATTAGAGTGTTATCAAACTTAAGGTTATAATGTTTACATCCATTAATTGTCAAAAATTTATTTAAATTATTTGATTTTTTTGAGGTGTAAAAGAGCTCCAATATATTTGAGACAGAATATTTTGTGGAATATACACCAGCACAACAAAACTCATTAAATTTGCGATTTTTAAGATGTGGAGCTGAGTCAGAACCAAAGAAAAATTTTGAATTGCCAGAAAGAGCGGCATTTAATAATGATTTTTGGTGATTTACACTTTTAATTACAGGTTTACAAAATATTTCTGGTCTTAAAAAATTTCCAAGAAAAGTGTTTGTATTTTCAAGTAAATGATGTGTTGTTATAGTAGCTGCAATGTTTTTGTGCGATTTTACAAAATCTACAGAATCTTTAGTTGTTATATGTTCTAAAGTTATCTTTAAACCTTTAAAATTTTTTACTAACCAAGATAACTCAAAATCAAGAAATCTTTTTTCACGCTCATAAGGATCATCATTTTCATGAATGTGTTCACCATGTAAGCATAATGGTATTTTATTATTTTCTAAAAATTCGAAATATTTAGACATTTTTTTGATGTCTTTTACTCCTGATGAAGAATTAGTAGTGGCATGAAGAGGATATAATTTAGCTGCAAAAAATAATTTTTCATTAACCATATTTTTTAAATCAATAATAGAGCAGTCTTGGTTTAAATAGATTGTAAAAAGAATTTCAGTATTGTTATTATTATTTAAAACGAAGGATCTATACTTTGATAAAATATTTTTATTAGTAATTGGCTTTGTTAAGTTAGGCATAACTAAAATTTTTTGAAAATTTTTATTATTTTCTTTTAATACATTTTTTAAAAGTTGGCCCTCTCTTAGATGAACATGAAAGTCGCAAGGCTTAAAAATTTTGAGCATTTAAAATATTATCTATTTTATCAATTACTTGATTATAAGAAACATCATTCATTAAACAATTATTTAAAGTATAGTTTTGAGTTTTACTAACAAGACTTTCATATGACTCTGATGACCTAACAAGATGACAATGATCAAAGATTTTAGGAAAATAAATATTATCATTTGTGGGACCAAAAAGACCAATAGTTGGAGTTTTGCTCAATGAAGCCATATGCATCATGGAAGAGTCATTTCCAATAAATAACCTTGATTTTTGAAGTAAACCATAATCGTTGAGAATATGTTGCTTACCACATCTATTAATTACTTTATCGCCTAGTTCTGACTCAAAATGATGAAATTTTGAACTTTCATTTTCTGATCCTAAAATAAATATTTTATCAATGCCTTTTTCAATTAGATATTTTGCTATTTTAACAAATTGTTCTGAAGGCCATTCTTTTGGTGGCCAATTTGTAAATGGGGCTAAACACACATAATTTGAAATTGGAAAAATATTACGAACTCTATCGATCAATATTTTAAAATCTTTTTTTAGATCAGTATCAAATCTATTATGGATTTGTTCATAAATATTTTTACCTTTTTTCATTTTAAATATATTTCTTTTTTTTACTCTCAAGAAATAACCAATAATCGAGGATCTAAAATCAACTATTTCATCGAATTTAAGTGGTGAAAGTTCTTTATAAAGTTTTAACCAATGTAGATTATATTTTTGTTTAGTAAGGTTAATCCTTCTAGAAATCATAGAATAATCATCATAAATAGGCATTGGCAAAGGACCAGAAACTAATGTTACCTCGATATTTTTCTTATATTTTCTGATGTATTTATTTAAAACTTGGAGGTTAATTAAGGAGTCACCTATTCTATTTGAAGAAATAAATAGTAAATGCATATATATACATATAGATAATATATTACATGCAAATTGAAACACTTAATCCAATAAAAATTAGAGTATTTGGGGAAGAAAGATTTGATTTCTTACAAAATATAATTACCAACGACTTAACTAAATTAAAGAAAGAGTTAAAGAGCTATATACTATCTCCACAAGGCAAGATTCTATATGAAATAATAATTACTAAATCAGACGAGTCATATGAATTAGTTTGCTCGAATGATCAAAATGATTTGCCTACATTCTTAAATAAATATGCATTGTTATCTGACGTAAAACTCAGTATTGAAAAAGTTGATAAAAGAGAATTTGATAAAAATTATATTTTAGATCAACTTTCAACTGGAATAATTGACTCTAACCTGCTTAAACAGTCCTCTCTACTTCCATCTGAAGTCAATGATGAATTAGTAGACTATTCGAAAGGATGCTTTGTAGGTCAAGAGGTAGTTTCAAGGATTAAACATCGACAACTGAATAAGAAAAAACTTACAATTAAAGTTTTTGAGAAAAAACCTCAAAAACTTCCAAATAATTCAGAAATATTATTACAAATAAATAATTATTACATACTTAGGGAGCCTAGAGTTAATAAATAAATTACTTAAAGTATCCAGAGTAATAATTTGATATCTCAGAGAGTGATACTTTTTCTTGTTTCATAGTATCTCTATCTCGCACCGTAACTGTTTGATTTTCTAAAGTTTCAAAATCAATAGTAACACACAAAGGTTCCAATATTTCCTGTATTTTCAACCATAACTCTGCCAAGACCAAGTGATTGTAGCTCTGATTTGACATTATTTGCTGTATTGACCAAGTCAGAATTATTTCTTTTCAATGGTATAACTGCAGCCTTAAATGGTGATAAATGCGGTTTCAGTTTGAGTAATGTTCTTTTGTTAGCCTCATCTACAGTGTAAGCCTCATTTAAAACTGCCAACACTCCCCTTTCGACTCCAGCAGAGGGCTCTATAACAAATGGTATAAACCACTCTTTGTTTTCTAAATCTTGAATCGCTAACTTTGTTGTGGAATTTTTATTATCTTTTACTTTTGCTTTAATATTAAAATCTTTTTGGTTTTTAGAATGTGAACCTAAATCAAAATCAGTTCTATTTGCAATACCCTCAAGTTCCTCAAGGCCATGTGGAAAGTCATACATAATATCAAATGTTGCTTTGGAGTAATGTGATAAATCCTTTTTTTCTACCTCTAATAATTTTAATTTATCTGAGTTTACACCTTGATCGGCCCACCAATTTAAACGTTTATCTACCCAATATTTATGCCAACTTTCATCAGAACCAGGTTTAACAAAATACTCAAGTTCCATTTGTTCAAATTCCCTAACCCTAAAAATAAAGTTTCTAGGTGTGATTTCATTTCTAAATGCTTTCCCAATCTGAGCAATACCAAATGGAGGAACCCTACTTGTTGAGTCAACGATGTTTTTAAAATTTACAAATATTTGCTGAGCGGTTTCTGGTCTCAAATATGCAAATGAACTACCGTCATCAACTGGACCTATTGCAGTTTTAAACATTAAGTTAAATGGCCTAGGGTCAGTTAAATCCTTTGATTTACAGTTGTTTAATGAACCACCTCTAGGACATTCACTTTGTTCTAATTGATCTGCTCTAAATCTTGCTTTGCAGACTTTACAATCAACCAAAGGATCAGAAAATGTATCCTCGTGGCCTGAATATTTTAAAACAGTAGGTGAGGTTAAAATAGTTGAGTCCAATCCCTCAACATCATCTCTTTCATAGACTATTGATTTCCACCAAGCTGATTTTAAATTTAATTTTAGCTCAACACCCATAGGCCCGAAATCATAGAGACCTTTCATGCCACCGTAGATGTCATTTGAAGGAAAAATAAATCCTCTTCTCTTACACAGAGATACTAAGTCTTCCATATTTTCTGCTGTCATTGATCAGATACCAAATTTGTTAAAAAGAAGCTCCTCTTTTAATTTAGTAATTAAATCTTCACTATTTAAAGAGTTAATACCTAGACCTAGCTTTTGTTTTAGAGACTTTGGTTGTTTTATTTTTTTAATTTTGGTCTTTTCACCAAATTTACTTTTAAAAAAAGATGACTCAGATGCAATACCATCAATTAAACCTAATTCTTTTGCCTCATTAGCTAACCAAAAGGAACCAGAGAATATGATTTTTTTATTTTTTTCGCTAAGTTTCTTTTTTCTTCTC
>LUMT01000627.1_pt1 | contig 24542 bp, 26 predicted proteins | sample 729741 | NCBI WGS metagenome assembly LUMT01 (sample SAMN03860299, study PRJNA289734) | marine metagenome | biome: seawater column; feature: ocean; material: water; isolation source: Red Sea water column Station 192 - depth 50m | place: Saudi Arabia: Red Sea | collected 2011-10-15 | depth 50 m
GAGCTAAGCCCATGGATACTCTCATAAAGAAAACTTGAGGTAATTCAAATCTAACTTCATCGCTGTGGATGAAATATCTGTCATAAAGTGTTTGAAGTCCGAGATAAGTAAACAGATTATCTCTCTCTGGCATTATTTCACTGCCTAGTTTTTCTAAATCCATCTCAGCGAGCTTTGGATTTAATAATTTCAACTCTATACCCCTTGTTATAAATGAAGATAAGGCTTTTGGATATAAATCTCCCATATCTTCTTGAAGAGCATCTTTGTCTAAGTCTAGGAAATTGAGAGCTTCGTATCTTAATGAATCTAGTAAAATTCTTGCTGTTGCAAAAGTATAGTTAGGTTCTTTTTCAACTAAGGCTCGAGCAGCAAGAATCATTGCTTGTTTAATTTCCTCTTCTGGAGCGCCTTCGTATAAGTTTTTTTCAGCTTCGGTAACTATCTGATCTGGATTTGTTCCATCTAAGCCTTCACAAGCTTCAGTTGCCACTTTATTAATTCTTGCAACTCCCTTCAGAGGCTCCTCTTTTACCTCCTCTTGAGAATCTAGGAGTTCTTCTTTTCTAACTTGAGCTCTTGCTTCTCTATATAAAATATATTCTCTAGCAACTTTTCTTTCGTCGGACCTCATCAGCTCTAGCTCAACTTGATCTTGCACTTCTTCTATGTGAATGGTTCCTCCAGACGGCATTCTATTCCTAAAAGTTGTCTCTACTTTTTTGGATAGTTCATCAACTTTTTGATGCACGCTTGAGGAAGCAGCAGCAGTGCTGCTGTAGACGGCTAAAAAAGCTTTTGTTATTGCTACTTCTATTTTAGAAACATCAAAAAGTACTACTTTTCCATTTCTTTTAATGATTCTAAGTTGACCTGGCTTAAGTTCATCTAGAGGAATGCTCTCTGAGATTTTTGCTTCTTTTATACTTTCTGTCTGTTCTGTTGCTTTTGTTTCTTCCACTGAAACACCCCAATAATTGGTTTTATAGTCTTTTTGGCTGCTTATAATCCTTAATGAAACACAAGATGTTGTGGTTATAAGATCCTAGAAACACAAGATAAAGTGTTTTTCTCAAAAAATCAATAGAAAAACCTTTAAAAAACACTTAATTTCTTGTGGATAATGCTAAATTGTATAAACCTCAAAAGATGAAATATTTTTTAGTAATAGATCAGGGGACATCCAGCACAAGAGCAATTCTTTTTGATGAGAAATTTGCCGTGATAAATGTTTCTCAAACCGAATTTAAACAATTTTTTCCAAAAGATGGATGGGTTGAGCATGATGCTAATGAAATTTTTGACACGGTTGTAGGCTGTATCAAAGACGTAATGAAAAAGTCCGAAACAACCCATAAAGAAATCATAGCAATTGGAATCACGAATCAAAGAGAAACATGTCTTTTATGGGATAAAAAAGGCAATCCCTTAGGTAAAGCAATTGTTTGGCAAGACAGAAGAACCGCGGAACTTTGTAATAAATTTAAAAAAGAAGGGCTAGACAAAAAAATTAATCAAATTACTGGCTTGCTGCCTGACCCTTATTTCTCAGGTACAAAATTAAGTTGGCTATTAGAAGATACTGAAACTCCAAAAGACTTTTTCATGGGGACGATCGATACTTTTCTAGTTTGGAAGCTAACAGAGGGTAGGTCTTATTTCGTTGATGCCACAAATGCCTCTAGAACTTTATTGATGGATATAAACAATGTTTCGTGGTCAGAAGAAATGTGTAATTTACTTAATATACCTATTAATAGGTTGCCAGAAATCAAAAATTCAGCCGATGAATATGGAGAAACCTCGCTGTTTGGTGGAAAAATTAAAATTTCCGGCATAGCTGGAGATCAACAAGCGGCTTTATTTGGACAAGGTTGCTTTAAAGTAGGAGAAGCCAAAAGCACTTATGGAACAGGCTGTTTTATGATGCTGAATACTGGATCAGACATAAAGCTTTCAAAATCTGAGCTGCTTTCAACTATAGGATATCAAATTGATGGGAAAGTAAGTTATGCGCTAGAAGGAAGTATATTTATGGCTGGCGCGTCTGTTCAATGGTTAAGGGATAATTTAGAGTTTTTTTCCTCTGCTCCGGAAATAGAAAATTTAGCAAAAAATTCAAATAAGAATTCAAATGTTTCCTTTATCCCAGCATTTACGGGTCTTGGAGCACCTTATTGGGATCCAGAAGCCAGAGGGGCTATTTTTGGATTGTCCAGAGAGACGACAAAAAATGATATTTCTCAAGCCCTTCTTGAAGCAATTGCATTCCAAACAAAAGATGTTTTTGAATGTATGTCTTCTGATGGCGTTGATCTAAAGTCCCTCAAAATTGATGGCGGAATGGTAGAAAATAAATATTTCAATCAAATTTTAGCGGACGTACTAAATTTGAAAATTCTCATGCCAGATAATAAAGAGGCAACCGCAAAAGGAGCCGCATTTCTAGCTTCCTTAGGCTCTAAACATATGAACTCTCTGTCCGATCTCAACGAATTCGTTGGATCGTACGAACAGTTCTCTCCGCTAGAATCTAGAGATAGCAAATATAAAAGCTGGAAGAGTTTAGTCACTAAAATTTTAGCTTAGTAAATTCTCAATCAATGCTTCTTGAACGTGCATTCTGTTCTCTGCTTGTTGTAAAACTTTACTCGAAGGATGTTCCATCAATTCAAATGTAATTTCTTGACCTCGATGTGCAGGAAGACAATGAAGGAAGATGCTTTTCTTGCCGGTATTTTCAATAAGATCAGTATCAACAAAATATCCTTCAAAAGCTCTTTCTTTAGTTTTTTCATCCCCCATAGAGACCCAAACATCTGTAGTAATTATGTCAGCTCCTTTTGCTGCTTCTTCTCTGGAATTAGCAAAACTGGAATTTTGCTTTGCATAATTGAGGAAAGAAGGGTCAGGTGAATATTCTTTAGGACAATAAATAGAGAGCTCAAAATCTAAAATCTTTGATGCTTCGACGTATGAGTTACATACGTTATTACCATCTCCAATCCAGCAAACTTTTTCAAGTTCATTTGCTGAATTTTCCTTGAAAGTCATCAAGTCTGCCAATATTTGGCAAGGATGAGATAAATCTGAAAGAGCATTAATTACAGGAACAGAAGAATTAGCTGCAAACATTTCTAATGTCTCATGCTTATCAACTCTTAAGGCAATTACATCTAACATAGAAGATGCTACTTTTGCCGTATCAGACACTGGTTCTCCTCTAGATAACTGTAAATCAGATGAGGACATAAATATTGCATTTCCACCCAAGTTTAAAATTCCTGATTCGAAAGAAATTCTTGTTCTTGTAGAAGGCTTTTCAAAAATTAGACCTAACTTTGAGCCAATTAAGGTTTTTTCTTTTTGTTTCTGACTTTTCCTTTCAATAGCTCTATCTAAGATATTCAAAGTATCCTGATTAGATAAATCTCTAAGATTTAAGAAATGTTTTGTCGTCATAGATAATGCGGGATAGAATCTTAGCTTTCAAAAATAATACTATAGATAAAAACAAAAAACCTTATGAATTACAAAGTTAAAACTATTAATAATATTTCCGATAAAGGTTTGGATATTCTTAAAAATAAAGGTTATGCAGTTGGAGAAGAAGAGTCTGAACCCGATGCCATTATTTTAAGAAGTCATAAATTACAAATGAGCGAAATTCCTTCATCGGTTAAAGCAATAGTCAGAGCAGGAGCAGGAGTTAACAACATTCCCGTCGAAGATTGTTCAAAAATTGGTATTCCTGTCTTTAATACACCAGGGGCGAATGCAAACGCAGTTAAGGAAATGGTTTTAGCGGCCTTATTGATGTCATCTAGAGGAATTTTTGATGGTGTGAAGTTTGTTCATGGAATTGAAGATGTTTCAAAAGAAAACTTGAAAGCCCACATTGAAAGTGGGAAAAAATCATTTAAGGGTAGAGAACTTAAAGATGGATGTTTAGGAGTAGTGGGCATGGGTGCAATTGGCGCCAAGGTAGCAGAAATGGGGGTAATGTTAGGCATGAGAGTGATTGGCTTTGATCCTCAGATCACAGTTGAGGCAGCATGGGCGCTTCCAAATGAGGTAGAACGTAAAGAGACAATAGAAGAGATCTTTAAAGAGTCTGACTATGTGACTCTTCATGTTCCAGCAAATGAACATACAACGGGAATGATAAATAAGGACCTTCTTTCACATAGCAATAAAGGATTGAGATTGATAAATTTTGCGAGAGACGAGATTGTTAACAGTGAAGCCATAATTGATGCTTTAGAAAACGATAAACTCAATAAATATGTTACAGATTTTGCCGATTTACCCTTAATAGAGCGATCTAAGTCAAACGAGGATGTAGTTTTATTGCCTCATATCGGGGCTAGCACAATGCAAGCGGAAGAAAATTGCTCAGTTATGGCAGCGAATCAAATAATTAACTTTCTAGAACATGGAAATATTGAAAATTCAGTAAATTATCCGCAAATCATTGAACCCATGGAGACAAATTATAGGCTTACCATTGCTAATAAGAACGTTTCTGGAATGATAGGAAAAATTACGGCAATTATTGCTGAAGAAGGCTTAAATATCATTGATATGAAGAATAGAAGTAGAGATGATATTGCTTACAATGTAATCGATCTGGACTCAGAGCCATCAATTAAATCAATAGAAGCCATAAAAGACGAAGAAAACATAATAAATGTGAGGCAAATTAATGGATAAGAAAGTTGCAATCATCACGGGCGGTAGTAGAGGTGTCGGAGCTGATTTAGCGAAACTCTGTGCAGAGAAAGGCTGGAACATGACAATCACTTGTTATAATTCAGTTGATGACGCAAAAAATGTTGCCAAAGAGTGCGAAAAACTGGGATCTGAAGTCCTGGTATTGCAAGCAGATGTTTCTTTAGATAAAGATTGTGAGGAAACAGTTTCTAAAACAATAGAAAAGTGGGGCAGGCTTGATTCTTTGGTAAATAATGCTGGGAAAACTAAGTTTAATGCCCATCATAATTTGGAGGGTTTATCTTCGGAAGATTTTATTGATCTTTATTCCACTAATACTGTCGGCCCTTATCAAATGATTAAATATGCTAAAGATCATCTCATGAAAGCTGAAAGCCCAAGCGTTGTTAATATTGCCTCTATTGCAGGCGTTATGGGGATTGGAAGCTCGGTTGCATATGCTGCATCTAAAGGGGCGTTAATAAATATGACAAAATCTCTAGCTAGAGCGCTAGGTCCGATTAGGATAAATGCTATTTGTCCTGGTTTTATCCAAGGAGATTGGCTAAGAGGAGGGCTGGGAGATGAAGCCTATGAATTAACAAAAAAATCTATTGAGGATATGGCTCCATTGAGCCTAACTTGCACACCAAGACAGGTTGCAGAGACCACATTTCATTTTATGACAGAATCGGTGACCGTAACTGGAGAGACTTTGATCTTAGATGGAGGTATGCACCTAGGGCGCTAAATCAATAATAATTCTCTGCGTGCTTCTTAGAAAAGGGAATAACTTCATCGTAACGACCTTCTTTAACTTTATTAACCCATTCAGGGTCCGAGAGTAAAGCTCTGCCCACAGCAACCATGTCAAATTCCTTGTCATAATCTGACTCCAGACCCACACTCCCAACAGTAATGGTAGGTAAACCGGTTATTTTTTTTGTCCAACCTGCCAAATTAAGATTAGATCCCTCAAACTCTGGTTCCCAAAACCTTCTGTTGCTAGCATGAATTACATCAACTCCTGCATCAACGAGCGGTCTAAGAAGAGTCTCTAAATCATCCTGATTTTTTGCTAACTTTGCTTCGTAGTCTTGCTGTTTCCATTGAGAAAACCTTATAGCTATGCAGAAATCATTACCTACCTTAGCTCTAGCTCTTTTTATTATTTCGGATGCAAAAGATGACCTTAATTGGATACTTCCCCCAAAACTATCTTTTCTTTGATTCGTATCTTCCCAGAAAAATTGATCTATCAAATATCCATGAGCGCCATGTAATTCAACTCCATCAAAACCTAAATCCTTGATAATTTCGATATCTCTTACATAAATTTCGATCATATTTTCTACATCATCAGCTGTCATTTCATATGCAACCTTTTTATCTTTTCTAACTAAGCCGGAGGGAGTGAATCCCGGAACATCTGGTTCTGGCGGCAAGCCAGGTTTTCTTATTGCTCCCACATGCCAGAGTTGACAGAAAATTTTGGAATCATATTTATGAACTTGAGATATTACGTTCCTCCAGCCTTCATGAGCTTCAGGTTTCAAACCCGGCACATCAGGATATCCACTAGAAGAAGGGTGAGATACCTCAACTCCTTCGGTGATAATTAGGCCAACACCACCTTTAGCTCTTCTTTCGTAATAGTCAGCAACATTTTGACCAGGAATTCCATTGGGTGACTTATTCCTTGTCATTGGCGCCATGGCAAATCTATTCGGAATATCTAAGTTATTAATTTTTATAGGATTAAAAAGTGTTTCCATGTTGTTAGTTAATTTTGTACTAGATTATTTATAAGATTATCACCTAAAAAAATCATTTTTTAAAACTATTTTGATGTTTTTTCATGTGACTTACACACATTGAAAACTTTGTAAATACCTAAAAGTGCATTTTTTAAGATTATTTGAAAATTTTTCTTACTCAATAGTCTAATTTATGTAAGTTATTGATTTTATTGATATTATTTATATTGATCAAAATTTGATCAATTTGACTCAAACCTTTTATTCATAGTCTATGAGTTTAATATTGGCTTATTTATCCAAAGACTTATCCACAGTTTCTGTGGATAAAATTTTTTGATATTCTAGTTGCAAATGTCCTTGAAAATTGACCTTACTAAATCGTGGCTCAATCATCTTGAAGCTGAATTTAGTAAGTCATATATGATTGAAATCAAAGAATTTTTAAGAAATCAAATTAGTCAAAGAAAAACTATCTATCCACCAGGCAAAGAAATATTTAACTGCTTTAATCTTACCTCCTACGAAGACACTAAAGTAGTGATTCTGGGTCAGGATCCCTATCATGGAGCTGGTCAAGCACACGGTCTGAGCTTTTCCGTCAAAGATAATATCTCTTTACCGCCCTCGCTCAAAAATATATTCAAGGAATTGAACTCTGATTTAAAGATTAAGATACCTATTTCAGGAAATTTGACTTCTTGGGCTTTAGAGGGAGTGTTGCTTCTCAACAGCTCTCTTACAGTAGAGGCAAATAATCCGAACTCACATCAAAATATCGGATGGAAATTTTTTACTGATAAAGTAATCGAAGTTTTGGGTAATAAAAAGGATATGGTTTACATTCTTTGGGGTAAAAATGCACAACTTAAAAAATCTTTAATAAATACCCAGGAAAACTTAGTTATTGAGTCAGCTCATCCTTCACCATTTTCTGCCGATAAAGGTTTCTTTGGATCAAAAATTGGAAATTAGTTTAATTCTAGAGATTTAATGCCTGTATTTTTTGTATTGTCTTTTAAAGAATCAAAATTTTTTGTTTTTCCGCTCACTAAGTATTTGCCATTTACATATTCAATGATATTTCCAACCTTTTTGTCATTTACAGTAAATATTTCATTAAATGACTTGTTAGTGTCATCAATTTCTACTTTAGCAATGGAAAAAATACCAGGCGATCTGTAATGCATCCTTGCAATAATTTCTTGTCCAGTAAAACATCCTTTTTTAAAGTCAATTCTTCCATTTTTATCGTATCCTAATTCTTGAGGAGTATATTTTTCAGAGTTCTTTGAGTATATCTCTGGATCAAGGTTATCGATTATTGAGCTTTTCCAAGCTTCATCATCGATATAATCCCTCACATTTTCATCTCCTTCCTCAATTGATACTTTAGAGAAAACAGCATACTTTTTTAACGTATCCATTAGTTTTTTTACAACAGATTGATGAGTGATTAAATGAAATTGGTCATTACTGATTTTTTTACATAAAAAACTAGCTATTAATTCTGTGATATTTTGATATGAGCACGCATGAATTTTAACAAAATATGGAATCACTAAGGAACGAAATTAATTTTAGGTCAAGAAGAGGTCTTCAGGAGCTTGATATTCTTCTAAAAAGATTCTTGGAAAAACATTTATCTAATTTAGAGGAATCTAGCTTAAAAGCGCTTATCGAGATATTAGATATGGAAGATAATGATTTAGCAGATTTGTTAATTTATAAGACTGAGACCCCTAAAGAAGCTCATAGGGCTATTATCAAAAAAATTTTAAGTGCTTGATAAACTTTTTAACAAAAAAATTGTCAAATTAAAGTGAATTCAGAAAAAACATTAATCAAACTCAGTAAGGAAGGCAATAAACATGCTTTTGAGGCCCTAGTCATTAAACATCAAGATAAGTTAATGGGTTCATTAAACAAACTTTTCAAAAATCCAACTTTTTCTGAAGACATAGCTCAGGAAGCTTTTATTAAGGCTTATATAAATATCGGAGGCTTCAAGGAAGATAGTGCTTTTTTTACCTGGCTTTACCGAATTGCAGTAAATACAGCAAAGAATCATCTTTCTAGTAAGTATAACAAAAATGAAATTATCGAGTCTGAAATAGATGAAAACATCCTTACTCAGATAGGCATTGATTCACCAAGCCCGGAATCAATTTTAGAAGCCAATACTTTGAGAGATAGGCTGTTTCAATGTCTTAATGACATGCCAGAAGAGATTAAATCTGCCATAACTCTTAGAGAATTCAATGGCCTTAACTACGAGGAGATTGCAAAAATATGTAATTGTCCAGTTGGTACGGTAAGGTCAAGAATATTCAGAGGGAGGCAATTATTAGATGAAATACAAATTTCTATAAATAACGAGGCGAAAAAGAATAATGGAAGATAGCATAGAACATAGACTGTCTGCTCTGCTAGATGGAGAAACGTCTGAATTTGAGACTAGACGGCTTGTTGAAGAAATAAATAAAAATCCTGAGATTAAGAATCTTTGGATAAGAATGAATAAGACCAAATCCTTACTGACTGCAGAAATAGATTACACTGCAAGAAATATCGCTTCATCAGTCATGGAAGAGTTAGATGCTTCTAACATCAAACACGTTTAAGTCAACTTCTGTTATACCTGCGCTATCAATTGGAAGTATCCCGGTATCATCAAATGAAAGTTATTTGCAAGAGATAGGTAACAATCTAAAAGGCAGCCTCAAGAAAATAGAATTTATGGAAGAAGGGGACATAATCGCAAATTACGTAGAGAACGATTCAAAAAGGAGTTTTAAGCTTAGAGTTTTATTCAGAGACCTTTCAATAGAAGACAGAATTAAGTTATCTTCTTCGGGTATAACAGTCCATTCTTTGGCAAACGATAAACCAGTAGTCATTAATTTATCAAGCGATGAAATCAATAACCAAGGCCTGGTTGAATTGTCGAACAGGATTTTTTTAAACTTAAGGAAATAAAATGAAAAAATTTTCAATATCACTGATTTTTCTTCTGCTTAGCATTTCTGTAACAGCAGATTATCCAGATTTTTCTGACTTAGTTGATGAAGCAGCTCCTGCTGTAGTGAATGTAAGTGTCATTAAAACAATCAGCACCCAGAACAGGATGAGTCCTTTTAATAGAAGACAAAATCCATTTGATGATTTTTTTAATTTCCCTTTTCCATTTGAAGATGAACCCAGAAGAGAGCAAGAAAGAGAGGTCAGATCAGGTGGCTCTGGTTTTATTATTTCAAAAGACGGTTACATAATAACGAATCATCATGTCGTAGAAGATGCTTCACAGATTTTTGTCAGCCTAAACGATAGGCGAGAATTCATAGCTGAACTTATTGGGAGTGATAAAAAATCTGATGTAGCTCTATTGAAGATATCTGCAAAAGAATCCTTACCTTTTTTAGATCTGGGAGACTCTGATGATGTGGATGTAGGTGACTGGGTACTAGCCATTGGTTCGCCTTATAGACTAAATTTTTCGGTCACAGCAGGAATTATTAGCGCCAAAGCTAGAAGTGTTCCTGGTCAAGGAACTTCTTATATTCCTTTTTTACAATCTGATGTTGCGATTAATCCAGGAAATTCAGGAGGCCCTCTATTCAATTTAGATGGTGAAGTAATCGGTATCAATGCAATGATTTACTCAAACAGAGGGGGATACATGGGGATTTCTTTCACAATTCCTATCAACTATGCCCAAGAAATTATTGATCAATTAAGAGAAGATGGTTTTGTTAAAAGAGGCTGGTTAGGAGTAAGCGTTCAAGAAGTAACAAAGGATCTAGCGGATTCTTTTGGATTGGATGTACCTAGAGGAGCACTAATTGGAAGCGTTTTAACCGATAGCCCTGCTGAATCTTCAGGCCTTAAAGATGGTGACGTAATTGTAGATTTTGATGGGAATGAAATTATTTATTCAGGTGATCTACCAATGGTTGTCGGTAGAATCTCCCCTGGAGAGGAAGTCAAGGCTACTGTTTACAGAGACGGTAGAAAAAAATCTATCAGGGTGACTGTAGGAGAACTAGAAGAACCTGAAGAGGATAGTAACCCAATCGCTTCAGCACCAAAAAATAACAGACTTGGCATGATGGTTGAAGATTTTGAAGACATAGCTGAGAGAAGAAATACGGACGTTGAAAAGATCAAAGAAAATTTTGGCGTTAAAGAAGGCGTAGTGGTAAGCAGGGTAGTTTCTGGGCCTGCCTTTGATGCAGGGCTGAGAAGAGGAGATGTGATCACAAGAATCGGCATGACTAATGTTTCGTCCAAAACAGAATATGAAAATGCTCTTGAAGATTTGAATAATGAAAATGTTATCCCTTTAAGGTTTGTAAGAAACAAAAATGGTGCATTTGTTACGATAAAAATTAAAAAATAAGGGATAATTGTCCAGCTTTTTTAAAAAGCACTAAATAATGGACAACATAAGAAATTTTTCGATCATAGCTCACATCGATCACGGCAAATCTACTCTAGCTGATAGGCTCATAGAACACTGTGGAGGCTTATCTTCTAGAGAGATGAAAGAGCAAGTCTTAGATTCTCTCGAGCTTGAAAGAGAAAGGGGCATAACAATCAAGGCTCAATCTGTTTTTCTTGAATACTCAACTAAAGAAGGGACTAATTATCAATTAAACCTAATTGATACTCCGGGACATGTAGACTTTTCTTACGAAGTTTCGAGATCTCTGGCAGCATGCGAAGGAGCAATTCTTCTTGTTGATGCTTCACAAGGCGTTGAAGCTCAGACAGTTTCAACTTGTTATACAGCGATAGAGCAGGGCGTTAATATTTTTCCTGTATTGAATAAAATCGATCTTCCTCAAGCCGATCCAGATAAGGTTAGGAAGGAAATTGAAGAAATTATAGGAATAGATGCGTCTGATTGCCCTGAAATCAGTGCAAAGAATGGACAGGGTATTGATAATCTTCTTGAACAATTAGTAGTTCAAGTTCCGCCCCCAGATGATACAGATGATTCTCTACAAGCTCTCATAATTGACTCATGGTTTGATCAATACCTTGGGGTAGTGTCTCTGATAAGAATTTTTTCTGGATCAATAGACCTAGGTCAAAAAGTAAAAATTAGTTCAAATAATCAAATTCATACTGTTGAAAAAATTGGTGTATTCACTCCAAAACCTGAAGATAGAAAATCACTCTCCAAAGGAGATGTTGGATTTATTTGTGCGGGGGTAAGAGAGGTAAGAGGAGCTCCAGTAGGTGACACTATATGTTTACCTAAAGATACAAAAATACTTCCTGGATTTAAAAAGATTAATCCTCAGGTTTTTGCTGCTTTATACCCTTTAGACTCAGGAGAATTTGAATCATTTAGAGAATCTTTAGAAAAATTAGCCATTAATGATGCGGCTTTATCTTTTCACCCAGAGCAGAGTCAAGCTTTAGGGTCGGGTTTTAGATGTGGGTTTTTAGGCACTCTTCATATGGAAATTGTGATTGAGAGAATTAAAAGAGAGTATGGCATAGAGCTTCTAGCTACAGCTCCTACGGTTGTTTATGAAATTGAAAACAAGGGAGGAGAGATTGAGGAAGTTGAAAACCCTAGCAAATTTCCTGATCCTGCTTCTATCGAAAAGATTCGTGAACCTATTGCGAAAGCTACCGTGCTTACTCCAGAAACCTATGTAGGAAACGTAATCGAATTATGCGTTGAAAAAAGAGGCGTACAGAAATCATTAAGGTATGTCGGTGGGCAAATTGAATTAGTTTATGACTTACCTATGAATGAGATAATTTTAGATTTTTTTGATCGGCTAAAATCAACTAGCAAAGGATACGCTTCTCTTGATTATGATTTTGATCGTTTTCAAGAAAGCCAAATGGTGAAAATGGATATCTTATTAAACGGAGAAAAAGTTGATGCCCTAAGCTCTATGGCTATGGAGGAGATGTTACTAGAAAGAAAAAACTTTTAGAGAAACAAAAAGCTGGGAAGAAAAAAATGAGACATATTGGAAAGGTTGAAGTTCCTCAAGAAGCTTTCCTTTCTGTCCTGAAAGTAAATAAATAATGAATTATTATTTTCTTCTTTATTTTTCTTTGCTGATTTCTTTATTAGGTATCGTTGGCTGGTTAGTTTCCGAGGCTAAATACGAAGGACGACACTCAAAATTAATTAACAGAATAACCTTTGTTTTTCCATTTTTTGCTGTTTATGCTTGGTTTAGACTGAATCTAGACTTTGGCGTAGTTCTTGTTTTTTTGACTTTTGGCTCCCTGTTGATTTGGCTGCTTGCCAAATATTTAGCCATTCCTAGAGCAAGCAAAGAGAGTAGAAGTTTTTTTATCATCATATTAGCAATAACGATCTTTCGTTCTTTTCTATATGAACCTTTCCAAATTCCTTCATCTTCTATGTTTCCAGGATTGAAAATAGGAGATTTTTTGTTAGTAGAGAAATTTACATATGGATTAAGAAACCCAGTAAATCAAAAAACTTTCATTCCTACCGGAAAACCAAAAAGAGGTGATGTGGTAATTTTTGTTCCAGAACACACTAAATGTAGCTCTGATTTTGATATTGCTAATCCTAGAGGATCTTATTCATCAGATAGAGAGAAAAATCAGAGAATGTATTACTGGAGCATCTTGTCTGAAAATTGCACATCACAGGGTGTTAAATATATTAAGAGGGTAATAGCTGAACCGGGCGATGAAGTTATTTATAGAAATAAAGAATTCATAATTAACGGCATTAAACTTGATCAAAAAATTCTTGATAAGAGAGATCAAGAGGAATTAATCGAGGAAATAAACGAAGGCAAGGAATATATTGTTCGAAAACTTTCTAGAAAACCTGAGAACGGTTCCTGGAATGTTCCCGAAGGATATTATTTTCTTGCTGGAGATAATAGAGATAACAGCCTTGATAGCAGAAGATGGGGACTAGTTCCACAAGAAGAAATTACCGGTAAAGCCTCACTAATCTGGATGCATTGGGAGTGTTTTTCGTGTTTGCCGTCATTGTCAAGAAATGGACTTATCAAATAATTTAGATTCTTTAGAGGAACTACTCTCATATAAATTTTCTAAAAGAGAATTATTAAAACTTTCACTAACTCATAGGAGTTTTTCTCAAGAAAATAATGAAATTTATGAATTTTTAGGCGACTCAATTATTAATCTGTGCGCATCAATCTGGCTAATGAATAAAAATAAAGATTTAAGTGAGGGTGAGCTAAGTTCTCTAAGATCAAAAATTGTTAGCAGAAAAAATCTAGGAAGGCTTGCTAAAAATTTTAAATTGGAGGAATTTGTAATACTGGGAAATTCAATTAGTAGAAAAAAAATCCATCAAACAGAAATTTTAGGGAATACTTTTGAGTCATTAGTTGCCGCCATCTACTTCGATTCAAACTTTGAGAATACTTCTAATTGGTTGTCTCAAGTTTTTGAAAAATACAGCGATTTGATGGATTTATCTCTGGAAAAAGACTCAAAAACAGAGCTCCAAGAGCTCCTGCAAAAAAGGCAACTACCTTTACCAAAATATCTGAATACTTCTCCGAAAGAAGGTTTATTCGAAAGCTCCATAGTATCTGAACAAAACAAACACTTTTTAGGTAAAGGCTCGAGTATCAAAGAGGCAGAGAAAGATGCTGCTGAAAATTATTTGAAACACTTGATGAAAGATGAGTAAGTTTGGATTTATATCAATAGTTGGAAAAACTAATGTTGGTAAATCTACCTTGCTCAATAAAATTTTGGAAAGAAAGTTAGCGATTACATCAAGGAAGCCTCAAACCACAAGAAATAGAATTCTTGGAGCATGGAATCATAAAGATATGCAGGCAATATTTCTTGATACGCCCGGTGTTCATACTGGGCACAAAAAAGCTCTAAATAAATATATGAATCAGGTGGCAATGCATGCTTTAAAGAATGTTGATCTTATTTTGTTCATCGTCGATCGAGATAGATGGGGTGAGGAAGAAGAAAGAATTATCAAGCAATTAAACGGATCTAAAATCCCCGTAATTCTGGTGATAAATAAGATAGACAGGATAAAGAATAAAGAAGATTTATTACCAACAATAGAAAAATTAAAAGCAAAGTTCGATTTTGAAGAGATCATCCCTATGTCAGCCCTGAAAAATAAAAATGCTCCAAAAGAGCTTTATGAAGTAATTATTAATTATCTACCTCATGGTCAACCGCATTACGAGGAAGATTTTGTAACAGACTTGTCTAAGGAATTTTTTATCTCAGAGATAATCAGAGAAAAGGCCATAAATAGGTTGGGCGATGAACTACCTTACAGCATCAGCATCATCATAGATGCCTTAAAGGAAGATAAGAAATTACTCAGTATTTCTGCAACCATTTACGTGGATAGTAAGTCACATAAACCTATATTGCTGGGTAAAAAAGGGGATATGATGAAATCTATTGGAACGGCAGCAAGAAAAGAAATTCAATTTGAGTACGATAAAAAAGTATTTTTAGAATTATGGGTGAAAGTCAAAAAAAAATGGACCGATGATGTTAACTGGATCTCTCAACTTGGCTACGACTTGAAAAAATATGAAAACTAGAAATAGTCTAGCCTTTCTCCTGCATGCAAGAGATTATTCAGAGACAAGCGTTATAGCAAGTTTTTTGACAAAGGATTTTGGAATCCTCAATGCTTTGTTAAAAGGCGCTAAACGAAAAGGGAGTAAATTTGCAAATATCTTATCGCCAGGCTCAGAACTTTATATCAGTTTCTCTGATAAAAATGCTCTGAAAACTATCTTCGAATGTGAAATAAATAAGCAAATTCCAATAGCACCAAAAAATCTTAAAATTCTTATTTACCTCAATGAACTGATTTTAAAAATTTTTGAAAAAGAACATGATATTCCTGTCGTATTTAAAGACTATGATGAATTAATGAGCCTTATGACATTAGATAATAAAGATGAGATCCTAGAACTATCTTTAAGAAATTTTGAATATAGATTAATTACAGATTTAGGTTATGGTTTTGATTTGACTAAAAATGATGTCGGAAGCTCAATTGAACCCGATCAGGATTATCTATTCAGTCCATTAAGAGGAATATATTCCTTGGATAAAGGAGAAATAGAATCATCCTTTAAAGGGCAGCATTTATTAGATTTTATGTCTGGAAAGTTTTCAAATAATATGACTAAGAAAGTAATAAAATCTATTTTTAGAGAATCATTGGAAGCGATCCTGGGTAAAGAGTTGAATGCAAGAAAATATTTCAATTAATAAAAAGCTGAGAAGTGGTATAGATCTCATCGAGATTAAAAGACTAGAAAAATCTTATGAAAAATTTGGAATGCGAATGCTAACAAGACTTTATGATGAAAGTGAAATTGATATTTTTTCAAAAAGAAAAGGTTACAACGGTGCGAGGTACCTTGCTAAAAATTTTGCTGGAAAGGAAGCTGTTTCAAAAGTTTTAGGGTATGGTTTCACGAACGGAGTTCGTCCTAGAGATATTATTATTCACAGACGTTATGGCGGCCCAGAAGTGGAACTTAAAGGGAAAGCGAAAGATATCGCTAAAAAAATAAAATTAACTGAAATATCCATAAGTCTAAGTGATACCGATTCTCTTGCCGTTGCCGTTGCTCACGCCATAAAAGAGGATACTTAATGAGAATTATTTTACTTGGGCCACCAGGAGCAGGAAAAGGAACTCAAGCTGAAAACATAATACAGGCTCTCAATATACCTCATATCTCCACCGGAAATATGCTTAGAGAAGCCATTGAGGAGGGGTCGCCTTTAGGAATTGAAGCTAAAAAGGTCATGGATAAAGGAGCACTTGTTTCTGATGACATTATTGTAGGATTGGTAGTGGAAAGATTAAAAAAACCTGACTGCTCAAATGGAGTCTTATTTGATGGTTTTCCAAGAACAATTCCTCAGGCCCAAGCATTGGATGATGCCAATATAGGAATTGATTTAATTATTGAAATTCAGCTAGATGATGAAAATATTATTGAAAGAATGTCCGGAAGAAGAGTTCACATATCGTCTGGCAGGAACTACCACGTTAAATTTAATCCCCCAAAAAAGGAAGGTTTTGATGACTTAACTGGGGAAGAGTTAATTCAAAGAGATGATGATAAAAGAGAGGTGGTTGAAGAAAGATTGGTTGTCTATAGAAATCAGACTGAGCCATTAATAAGTTTCTACAAAGCCAAGCAAACAAATAATGATCTTGATTATCTTACAGTTGATGGTTCCGGGAGCGTTGAATCAATCAGTCAATTTATTCTAAATTTCTTCAGAAATAAGTGAACGTACTTGCAATCGAAACGTCTGCAATATATTGCTCAATTGCAGTTTTCAAAGATGGGCAAATATTTTTTAAAGAAGATACGAACAAAAGTCAGCATGGAAAAGTCATTCTTGCATTGATCGATGAGCTTTTGGACCAATCTCAATTATCCCTGGAGCAATTAGATAAAATTTTAATAAGTTACGGTCCAGGATCTTTTACGGGCTTGAGAATCGGATGTGGAGTTGCTCAATCCTTTAATTTAATTCACAGAATTAAATGTTTCGGAATCTCTAGCCTCAAAGTTCTAGCTTCAACTGCTTATCAAAATGAATTAAAAGGAAAAGTAGTCAGTTTAATTAGCTTAGGTATGGGAGAATTTGCTGCTTCAAAATTTAATGACAAAGAAAGTCTTTTAGATAACAAAACTGAGGAATTTATTTTGCAAAATGAGGACCTGGCAACTTTCTTAAAGGAGCATAAAGATTATCATGTGATAACTTCGTCAGAAAATACAGATATGATGAATATTCTTAAAAGTAAAAACTCTTCTTTTATACAGCCTGAGGCAAAAAGTATGTTCGAGTTTATTACCATCAGTGATGTAATGTCTCCACAGGGCGATAGCTTTATAGTTCCGAATTACCTATCCAATAAAGATCATTGGAGATAGTTCCACATGGATTTAATTCAGATAGTCGTTTTATCAATAGTACAAGGAATAACCGAATTTCTTCCTATAAGTAGTTCAGCTCATTTGATCCTAATTTCAAAGTTGTTTGGCTGGCAGGATCAAGGAATACTTTTTGACATATATGTCCATGGCGGTAGTCTTTTTGCGATAATTTACGCCTTTAAAAAGGAAGTCAGCGTATTAATTCAAAGAGCATTTTCCCCTTACAAGCAAAATCTATTTTTGTGTTTAATAGTAGCAACCTTACCTGTTGCATTAGTTGGTTTCCTAGGAGGGGATTTTATTGAACAGAATTTTCGTTCTTTGGAATTTCTAATTCTCACCACTTTTTTATTTGCAATTTTTTTATACATTGCAGATAAATACGGTAGAAAAACGAATTCAATCGAATCCATTGATCTCAAAGATTCTTTTATCGTTGGCACGTTTCAAATATTTGCTCTCATGCCAGGGGTCTCAAGATCGGCCATCACTATGATCGGAGCTTTGATATTAAGTTATAGCAGGGAAGATGCAGCTAGATTCTCTTTTCTTTTATCAATACCTACATTGTCGGCAGTTTTGTTGGGAAGCTCTTTGGAAGCAATTCAATCAGAAGAGACAATTGACTGGTTTATTTTAATTCTTGGCGGATTAATTTCCTTCGCTGTATCGCTTTTTTGCATTAATTTATTTTTATCTTTCATCCAAAAAATAGGATTCACTCCCTTTGTTCTGTACAGAATTATTTTATCGATCACATTAGTTGGAATTCTGTGGATTTAGTAATTGATAAGCTTGACGATAGTTTAAAACTGAAAGAATTTGCTGCTAGGCATCGGATACCTGCAGTATCAGATATAGGTTCATCAAAATTGAAATATTTGGTTACTGAGAGAAATGAACGATTTCTATTCAAAGATCTCAGAAGAAAAAATTCACATTTTTTTTCTTTAGATCTTAAGCCTATGAATGTTGATAAAATTTTTAAATCTAATTTTTCAAAATGTTTCCTTTCTCTTGATAAAAATTTACAAGTATTTGACTCTACGGCCGGTTTATTAAATGATTCTGTTCACATTGTTAATATGGGGTTCCAAGTTACCGCAGTAGAAAAGATCTCATGGCTGTATGAAGTCATGAAAAATGAGCTAGATTTAGCAAAATTAGGAGACTCTGTATTAGAAAACATCAATCTCCAGAATGGAGACTCGCTTGAATTAGCAGAAAAAATGAGGCCCGATGTTATTTATTTTGATCCGGTCTTCGATCTCAAAAAAAAGGCAACTGCTAAACAACCTATGGAGCTTCTAAGATCAATAACATTAGATAAAAATCCTCAAGACTGCATTGAACATCTTCTAGACTGTTGTTCAGAGAGATTAATCTATAAACGACACAAAAAACAAAAATCAACCCTTCAAAAATTTATTACTTTTTCTGTTACAGGAAAGTCTGTTGCCTTTGACGTGTACCAAAAATAGAAGAGGCTGCAACAGCAGCCTCTTTATGGAAAATAATATTAAGCTGTTTCGCCGTTTATAACTTTCCCAGAATTTATCTCAATCTTCTTAGGTTTTTCTGATTCAGGAACAATCCTTTCCATGTTAATGGATAAAAGACCATTATTTAAATCAGCCCCTTTGACAAGAATCTCAGGAGATAAGGTGAATTGAAGCAAGAAAGATCTTGCTGCTATTCCTCTATGCACAACGTTACTTTTATCGTTTTTCTGATTATCGTGCTTGATGGATAAAACATTATCTTTAGTTTCTACTTCGATATCTTTATCACCAAGACCAGCTACAGCTACTTCAATTGTGTACTCATTGCCGTCCCTTCTTAAGTTATAGGGAGGATAACTAGAAGACCTTGTCTCAGGTAATTCGCTGAAAGTTCTAAGTGAATCGAAAAGGTTTTCAAAACCCAACCATCTTGATGAAAAGAAAGGATCGGAAAGATCCAATAAACTTCTATTAGTCATAATTTTACTCCTTAATAAAGCAAGTTAAATTTAATGACACCTCTAATGAGCGTGCCTCCAATGGATAGATCCATAAAGCAATCTATCTCAATATCTATATGGGGGTTAAATAAAAAAATTCAAGAGTTGTAGGAGGTTTGATTCAACTCCTCGCGCCAATCAGGCATTATGAATTTAGAGGCAGCAACTTGCATTTTTTTTGTAATTCTTGATGCGTAAATTAGTCCGTGCTCATCTTCTTTAACAAAGCGTTGTTCTATCAACTTTGATAAGAATTGCATGAAAGTCCATCTATCTGAAAATTCTGGCGCCATCCAGTCATACTTAGCTTGAAGATTTGTTGCTATTTCTTTACAAGATATTTCTAATTGATTCTTGGAAATATGTTCGCTTTGATTTTTCCATAGCTGCAACATAAGAATATAAAACCTATCTATTGTTGGTTGGATCATTCTTCCAAGAGATTTTGTTTCCAAATAATGAGGTGAATCAAAAGAAGGTCTCTTGTATAAATCTCTATCATTAGACAATAATTTTAGTGCTACTAAAGCATCTAAACGCTTATCAATTTCAAGTTTTAGCTCCTCGTTATTCCATTTTAAAAATAGCTCTCCCTTCAAATAAGGATAGAGCATTTCTATGATTTCATTCTTCGAAACTTCTTCTCTAGCCTGAAAAATGCCGCAAATAAATGATTCTAATGCCAGCAAATGGAGAATGGTATTTCTGTAGAAACTCATCATTGCTCCTTGTGCTTTATCTAATTTAACAAGAGACTTCTCACCATCCTCTAGCTTCGGAATTAGTTTTAACGCATTAACTTGTTCAAGTAATTTTTTGCTTGATTGATTCGGGAGGATTGTTTTATTGGAATATCGCGATGAATTCATTAAAGAAATATATAGATCTATTCGACTCTCAAGTTTATCTTTTGGAAGACTATGATTATTTGAATTTAATAGGGCTGCTGCAACCAGGCTTGAAGAGGTTACTACAGTACTCTCGTTTATGTTCATCATGATTTTCTCACCTAATTTTGGCGTTGCATTAAATAGCCAAGCATTATCTTCAGAAGATGACCCATCAGTTTGCGAATCATTATTTTCCCAACCTGGGTTTTGGGCATCAAGGAAATCTTTTAAATCAATTGGATCCCCAAATTGCAAATAGGCATTACCTAGAAAACCTCTAAAATCACTGGCGACTCTGAAGATATCTGAAATTCTCTCTTTTCGTTTTTTCCCACCCATGAGTTCAGATAAATATGAATTCCCCTCAAGAACTTTCTCATAATTAATACTTACCGGTATAAATTTCACAGGTTTTTCTGTTCTGCTCTTAAATGATCTTATCAACATAGAAAGAAGACCAGGTCTTGGTGGAAGAAGCTTGCCTGATCTGCTTCTAGCACCTTCAGGAAAAAACTCGATTGAATTACCCCTGATTAAAAGTTTTTTTAGGTGTTCAAAAAATACAATCGAATAAAGTCTATTTTCACTAAAAGATCTTCTCATGAAGAAAGCACCGCCGTTTCTGAGAATTCGGCCAAGAATAGGTAAATTTAAATTTATACCAGCCGCTATTTGAGGCAGCATTAAGTCATTTTTATAAAGAAGAATGTAAGAAAGTGCTAGATAATCAACATGACTTCTATGACAGGGAGTAAAAATTAAGGAATTATCAACAGCAAGATTTTTTACTTTTTCTAGCCCTATAAACTTAAGCTCCTCATATCTATTGTTCCAAAACCAGGATAAAGCAGCATCGTATAATGAACCTACCACCGTATAGGACACGTCTGAGCAAATCTCTTCTGCATATTTTATTGCTCTTCTATTGAGAAGCATGGCTTTCCTCTCATTGCTTCCAGCCTCAGATTCAATGTATTTATTAATTTCTTTTGAATTCACTAAAGTTTTAATCCAATTTCTTCTGTGAGAAACATCCAACCCGAGAATAGCTTGTTTATTTTTTCTGAAACGACCTCGCAATAACCTTTCTGTCTTAAGAAGAATTTTTTCTGGAGATTCTCTATCTTCGAAAATATCTTCCATCTCTAATGCATTTAAAAATCTAACTTTTACTTGTCTGCCGTTGATAAGTAACCGAAGGTATCTTTTAATAATTGACGTTCCTTCCCAAGACTCAGAAAATAATTTTTTCATAAGGTTATCTTGGCTTTCTGCACCTTTTCCCCAGTAAACATCTACCGGAATTATTTTTAATTTTTTAGAAATATCTGGATATCTGCTTATTTCATAAAGATCATCAGAGTGTTTTCTTTTTGATCTAGCCCAGGGAAGAAGTTGTTTAGGTTCCCTCAATTGAAAATAGTTTCTATTGATTGGAGAAATTGCTCTTCTATTACTGGGCCTTATAAAGCCCATTTTTTTGCAGATCTTATCTACTGCCGCAAGATTCGTAGAAGAGTCGTTAGATAGAGCAAAGATAAACTCGCCCTTGAGTAATTCAGGGATATTGTCATTTTCAAATTCAGCTTCAGCGCGAATGAATGCCTTAAGAAATCCGTTAAAGATGTTAATATTCGCCATTAGATAGAATCCGCTAAGTAAATTTCAGATTTCGATCGAATTTTACATGATTTGCCGGAGTGGCGGAATTGGTAGACGCGCTCGATTCAAAATCGAGTGCCCACAAGGCGTGAGAGTTCGAGTCTCTCCTCCGGCACCAAAAGTGAGGAATTATGAAAGAAGTAGAAATATTAACTGCTCAAACATCAGGTTTTTTTGGAACGCAACTCATAATGATTTTTGGGTTTATATTGTTGCTCTATTTTTTGCTAATCAGACCACAAAATAAAAGGCTTAAGGCTCATCAAGAGTTAGTAAATAACTTAGAAATTGGAGACGAAGTTATCACTTCCGGAGGGATAGTATGCACTTTAGTTAAACTCTCAGATGCATATGTGACTGCCAGAACTGGAAATAATCAAGAAATAGTTTTACAACGCCAGCAGATCAACAGCGTTCTTCCAAAAGGAACCGTAAAATCATTATTTGAATAAAATTGAATAATTTCTCTTTGTGGAAATACATCCTTGTTTTGGGTGTGTTCTTATTTGGAATTATTTACGCTTTGCCAAATCTGAGCCCACCAGATCCAGCTGTTCAAGTTTCCCTTCAAAGTGCTGGTGATTCTTTTGATAGTCGCCTAGTTCAGTCTGTTAGAAATATAGTCAGAAAAGAGGGCATCTTAGACGAAAATATCGAGGTAGATCAGAAATCATTACTTGTAAGAACAGATTCATACGAAGAACAAATCAAATTAAAGTTAATGCTTCTCCTTTAAAACTTGGTTTAGATTTAAGAGGAGGGATCTACTTTTTATTAGAGGTAGATACTGACTCGCTTATTGAAACAAGGCTTGAGGCTAACGCAGAAGATTTTAAAAGAAGGCTCAGAGAGGAATCTTTAAACTTTAGATCCATAGAAAGCGACAAAGAATCAGTTACTTTTCTATTTGCGACTGATGAAGATAAATCAGACTCTTTGTCATTCCTCAGAGGCTTTTTAACAGATTTTGAAATCATCGAAGAATTTGAATCATTTAAAATAAAATTTTCTAGAGAAGGCATTACATCAATACAAGATTATGCAGTTCAGCAAAATTTAACTACTCTCAGAAATAGAGTTAATGAGTTAGGCGTATCTGAACCTGTGGTTCAAAGGGAAGGGGCCAAAAGAATTTCTGTTCAATTACCTGGAATACAAGATACTGCTGAGGCTAAAAAAATAATTGGTAAAACTGCTAACTTAGAATTCAGACTCGAAGCAAATAATCGCACGCTGAGATCAAGAAAAGAACCTTTTGATTTCAGGGGAGTCAGTGTTGATCTTGAGAAAAATATTATCATTTCTGGAGACAAGGTAGCTGATGCAAATGTTGGATATGATGAAAGCGGATTTCCACAAGTTAACATTACTTTAGATGGAGAGGGCGGAGCCAAAATGCACAGGTCGACAAGAAACAATGTCGGCAGAAAAATGGCTGTTCTTTTCATAGAAAGAAAGTCAGCAGCCAAAGAAGTTGTTCTGCCTGACGGAACTTTAGATTTGATCATTGAACCAGTGATCACTAAGAGGGTTATAAGTCTGGCAACAATTCAATCTGCACTTCCTAATAGATTCAGGATCACTGGACTTGATTCACCTAATGAGGCATCCGAATTGGCACTATTGCTGCGAGCAGGTGCTTTAGCTGCTCCAATGGAGTTTGTTGAGGAAAGCACAGTAGGCCCAAGTCTCGGAGCTGAAAATATTCGATTGGGAATTCAGTCTTTAATCCTAGGGCTCTTTTTAGTTCTGATATTCATGGTGGTTTATTACAAAATCTTTGGCCTATTTGCCAACATAGCAGTAATTTTTAACCTAATTCTCATTACAGCAATCATGTCAATTTTATCAGCTACTCTAACCTTGCCGGGCATTGCAGGAATTGTTTTAACTGTTGGTATGGCAGTCGATGCCAACGTGTTAATTTTTTCAAGGATTCGAGAAGAACTTAAAAATAACTCAAGAGCTACAGATGCAATTATTGCAGGCTACGACAGAGCTTTCGTCACCATTCTTGATGCAAATATTACTACTTTAATAGTTGCGGTTATTCTCTATGCTATTGGCACAGGTCCTATAAAAGGCTTTGCAATCACTTTAAGTATTGGAATAGTTACCTCGATGTTCACATCGATTTTAGGAACGAGAGCTATGGTTTCATTGATATATCGAAAAAATAACGTAAGGAGGCTTTGGATCTAATGAACTTTAATCTAGATTTTCTAAGATTCAGATTTATTGCGCTGATTGCCTCGGTTTCTTTTATTTTGGTATCTCTTGCTACGATTTCGATTCAACAACTTCAACTAGGTTTGGATTTCACCGGAGGAACGCTTGTAGAAGTAGGATTCACTGAAACTGTTGATCCAGAGGAGATTAGAACTTATCTTGAAGGGAAACAAATAGATGCTCTAGTTCAAGCTTTTGGTTCTGATAAAGACTTACTTATTAAAATTCCAAGCTCAGAAAATATTGAAAATGCGAATATTGTCATTGATTCTTTGCAGCAGCAATATTCATTTCAATTAAGAAGATCAGGCTTTGTTGGCCCCCAAGTTGG
>LUMT01000447.1_pt1 | contig 24444 bp, 20 predicted proteins | sample 729741 | NCBI WGS metagenome assembly LUMT01 (sample SAMN03860299, study PRJNA289734) | marine metagenome | biome: seawater column; feature: ocean; material: water; isolation source: Red Sea water column Station 192 - depth 50m | place: Saudi Arabia: Red Sea | collected 2011-10-15 | depth 50 m
CATCCTATTAAATCGACTACGTTTCTTAAGAAGAAAAAAATTACAAAAAAGATTACAAAGATATTCTTTGGAGTAAGTAGCAATTGGGTTTTTAGTCATAGAGAAGATCTTTTGAATAAACCAAAAATCATAGAGAAGAAAATAAATGAAGCAGCTTTGAAAATAAATAAACTGTGTCCTGATCTATACATCCCCCACCCCAGAGAAGATGAGAGAATACTAGAATTACTTAATGAGAATATTACTGTTGTAAATTGTCCAAATGGAAGTGAGGATTTTGTTAATAAATTAGCTTTAAATAATGAAATTGAGGTATTTACAGAAAAATCAGGGATAGTTTTTGATCTTAACAAAAAAATAAAAATTTCTTTTATTGATTTATTTAATAGGTTTAGTAAATCTGAATACGACAAGTTTAAAAATCAATATAAAGAATTTAAGAAAAGCAATTAAATCGAAATGTTAGGTAAAGATAGTAAAAAAAATATTCAATTTCCCGTACAAAAACAAGGCACACCAAGTGTAGTAGTTTTAGAAGACTTTTTTAATGAAGAATTTATAAGAGAAGCTAATAATGATTTTGAAGAGTTTATAAAAAAATCATCTGAGGTCGATTTTCTTAGTTTTGGAGAAACGCGAAAAAATTTATCTTCAAGAGGATCTAGATATGAGGAAATTGTCAAATCGTCAAAATCTATCAACAAAATTTGTGAATATATTAAGTCTGAGGAATTCTTTAAAAAATGTATTGAAAATTCGACTGAAGCATTCAATAAAAAAGGATTAAAAATAAAAATTCCAAAATTTAATCAAAATTCCTTTGACTCTCTTAGGTTTGCTAAAAAATTCTCTATCTTATGGGCACTTAATAAGCTTCGCTTTGTTTTGTTTCGAATTCCCTTTTTTGGAGACTTATTTGAGAGATTAAGTTTATCTATTTTTGGAAACGTGGCTCCTACTATTGATGTTGCACAATCTGCAATGGGTTATGAAGTTGGAATGCATACTGATAGCAGATTTAAACTTATGGCCGGAATTATTTATTTAAATACAACAAAAAATGATAGTGACGGGGAAACAGAGTTTTGGAGCTCCGAAGGTCTTTCAAACCTTGAAAATCAAAAAAGATATCCAGATAAGGAGGATATTAACAATTCCAAACTTTTAATGAGTGTTAAACCTAAGGCGGGAAGAACTGTTTTATTCATAAACTCAAATGATGCTTATCATAGTGTTAAGAAATTTAAAGGAGATAAAAGGAACATCATATATTTTTCCTTTTCTGTTCCTATTTTAGATAATATCTGGAAAACAGATTTTAAAGTTAAATCTCTTTAATTGCTTCAAGCATGTGTTGATGAACAACATCCTCTTTGCCTACCAGATCATTAGCTAAACAAAAGCCTATGACTGCCTGCATAAGATTCATTCGTGAGCCATCAATACAATTAAGAGAAAGAGAGCTTGCATCTCTTAATAGTTTTGAAGGACTGTTTATGTAATTAACATCGAATAACAGAGCTTCTTTGTTAATTAAACTTAATTGACTAGTTGAAAGAATAGAATCTTCATTATTTCCATCTTTACCTATAGAGGTGCAATTTATAAGAACATCATAGCTTCCTATATCAAGATTAAGCGAACCATAATCTTTAAAATTCATTCCAAAATCGGTAAATAAACCACAAATTTCCTGATTTCTTCCATAAACATCTACATCAAAATTTTTATTTTGATTAGAAAGTTGATAGCACAATGATTTTGAAACTCCTCCAGTTCCAAGAATGCATACCCTTTGAATATCTAAATCTTTTTTTACAGAACTAATTGATTCGAGTAAAGCTAAGGTATCAGTATTAGCTGCTGTAAACTTGCCTTCAGAATTAAAGAAACAATTTTTTGGCTCAATAAAACTACCATTATCATCTGCAAAATAATTAGCAACAACTTCTTTAAGTGGTGCTGCTACGGCTCCACCAATAAAATCAGGTTTTGTTGTTTCTGAATCTAAGAATTCTATTGCATCACTTTCATGCTCTATATCTACAGTAGTCATTTCTGCATCAATATCGAGCGCATTAAAAGCAGCATTCCATAAAATAGGAGAACGAGCACCCTTTGAAACATCTTTCCCTATTATTACCGCCCTCTTCATCGTCAAATTACTTCTTTAGAAACTGCTTTTGCAACGTTATCCATTTTTTTCATGAGAGAATTAAACGTTTCAAAGTTGATTGGTTGCAAAGGATCAACAGCAGAATTTTCTGGATCTGGATGAACCTCTAACATTATTGAATCAGCTCCAGATGCAATTGATGCAAGTGTCATTGGTTCAACCCAATCACGCCAGAAGGTTGCATGGGATGGGTCTGTAGCAACTGGAATATTTGTTATTTCCTGTGTTGCTGGAACAACTTGTAAATCCAAAGAAAATCTAGAAGTTGCTCTGTGAGTATGTGGAATTGACATTCCTCTCTCACATAAAATTAATTTTGTACAGCCCTCCTTAAGAGCGTACTCAGCTGCTCCCAACCAATCTCTTAATGAGGCACCATAATGTCGTTTAAGCATTATAGGGAAACCTGTCTTTGCTGATTCTACAATTAGAGGATAATTTTGCATGTTTCTAGATCCAATCTGAAGGATATCCGTAGCATCGCATACTGCATCTAAATGTTTTTCTTCCATAACTTCAGTTATGACAGGTATTTCAGCCTCCTCTCTAGCTGATTTTAACCACTTTAGACCATCTAAGCCCGTTTCTGTATATTTCTCATTTCTATAAGGAAAACTTAAAGGTTTGAAAGCTCCACCTCTTAGAAAACTAGCACCTGAAGCTTTTACTGACTTCGCAGTTTCTATGATGAGTTCTTCTGACTCAACCATGTTTGGACCTGCCATAACAGGAATCTTTTTACCATTAAAAACAACACCTGCTATTTCGAAAGGTTCTTTTGAAAAATTAGCTACTAAAGGTATTTTGGACTTTATATCCTCTTCAGTTATATCTTTTCCGGGAAACTTGTTATACATCTTGCCCTAGTTTAGCTGATCTCACATCATCAGAAAATGAAATTATTGAATTATTCTCCACAGATGAATATAAAGCATGAATATATTTTATTGAATCTAAACTGGATTCTGCACTTGTAGGAAAAATAATTTTTCCTGAATCATTAAAATTTTTACTAATTTCTTTAAGCATATGATAATGACCGTTACCATAACCATTTTTTACAGTTTCTGAGTTCTCTTTAAGTTCATTTGATAGCTCCACTCCATCAAGCTTAACTCTTGTAAGCTCATTTAAAGCGATACCTCCAACTGAAATTTGATATTTATCAGTCACCACTTCTAATGATGCTGAAAAATCTTCAGGTCTCACAGCAGTCGTTGCTTCAATTGTAAAAAATCCACCCTTTAAAAGTGTTCCAGACGCAACAAAAGTATCCTCAGCCTCAAGTTTATTATTGATATTTCCAGAGAAACCAGATAAAAATTGCGGAGGGCCAAATAAATAAAATAGAGCATCAATATGGTGTATTGCTTGTTGGCTAATTACTCCACCATCTGTTTTCCATCTCCCGTGCCATTCATCATTGTAATAATCTTGAAACCTACACCACTGCAATTTAACACTTGCTGAAATGATTTTTCCAAAATCATTTTGTGAAAAGAGATTTTCAATATATTTAATAGGTTTATTCAGTCTGTTTTGAAATACACCTCCGTAAAGAACATTTTTTTCTTTAGCAAGTGCCATATTTGCAACAACATCCTCTACGTTAAGACCTATAGGTTTTTCACACAGAACATTAACTCCATTTTGTAAAAGTACCTTTGAGTTTTCAGCATGACTGCCTGATGGAGTAGTAATTATAGCAATATCAACATCATCTTTGCTTACCTCATCTATTGAAGCAAAGGTCTTACCTGAATTCTCTTTTTCCCATTTGCTCCTTGATTCTGCATACTGGTCTACGCCTACAGAAAAAATATATTCATCAGATAAATTTTCTTTAATGACTTCAGCATAATGTTGAGCTGCTCGCCCTAAACCTATGAAAGCTAGTTTTAATTTACTCAAATTTCACCTCAAATTTACTCATTTCTTCTTCAGTGCTTATTTCAATCATATCAGCTTGATTAAGTTGGGGGATAAGATTTACCCTTTTTTGTAAAAAGTTCCCATTCCTTAAATCTGATGCATTAAGTGTGCACCCAAAACCAAATGGACAAATCATCACTGATGATTCCTCCAATTCTCTTGGCAATAGCTGATTATTTATTGCTATTTCACTTTCCTCTCCTCTTGTAAAACATATTCTTTTTTCTTCATGGCTATAAAGTGTTGGTAGAAATGCTGATTCGTAAAAACTATCTACCAAATTTTTAAAACTACTCTGATCTCTAAAAGGGTAGTTAACAGAAGAAAGAGTAATAGAATTAGGTATATATTTTTGATTTTCAAAATCTAAAAGACAATCTTTTAATACATCATTTAAGGAGGTGTCATAGTCTTTTGTGCTTCTATCAAAAATATTGAGTCCAGATTCTTCTGCTTGCTTCAAAGCCTTTTTGTCAATTCCACAAAATACTATGTCTTCAAAAACCGAACTTTTTTTTGCATCACTTATAACTTTTCGCAAAAGACCAAGACGAAAGTTGTCATATTTTTCTCTATCAAAAATAATAAGTATGTCTTTTGTTTTTCCTTTATATTCACAAAGATTTTCACTCTTAAATTCGTCTGCTTCCATTATTTGAACAATTTTTTTAGCTCTTTTTTTATCTGCTTCCTGATGTATGCCATGATGATGAAAAACTACTGCATCCGGCTCATATACAATCTTGAGTTTATTCTTTATAACTTCTTTTCCCCAAATTCTGTCCTCAATATTAGTCACTTCATCATCGAAACGAAATTTCTCCCAGGTTTTTCTTGTAAATGCTGAGTTGGCGTTGTGAAAAAAAGAATCCTTTTCCTGAACTCTCTTATCATTTCCAAATGTCAAAAATAAATCCCTTTTATCGAGATAATGTGATGAACTTGTGGGTACTTGCTTTCCATAAACACCCGCAATTTTTTCATCTTCTAAATCACTTACTAAATTTTTAAGCCAATCTTTTTCTTTGGGAATGCAGTGAGCAGACAAACATATCAGATAATCTCCTGAAGAGTTTTCAATTCCATAATTTATTGCGTTTCCTGGTTTAAATTCTTTGAGGGTAACTACTTTTACATTCCATTCTTTTGCTTTTTCAACAGTCTTGTCTGTGGAACAGTTATCTACAATAATTACCTCAAAATTTTTGTAATCCTGTTTGAAAATTGCATTTAAACAAATAGAAATCCATTTTTCTTCATTCTTTGTTCTAATTATTATGGAAGCTTTTTTCATCATATTTTCTCTGGTACCGGAGGTAAATTGTCAAAATCATTCTCTTTGATCCATTCGGCTGCCTTATTAGCTAAAAATAAATCAAAATCATTATGTATGTCTAACGCTGAAAAGCTTCTATTATCTGTTATCAGCTTAACATTGTCACCAATTCTACGCCCATTCCTCCAAAGGTTTGAACGAGATGCACAAGCTAACCCAGTATCTTCCCTGTATGATTTTCTTCTAACTTGTCTACTCTCATAAACACTCATCCATTCTTTTAGACGTATTGGATTATTATCAATTACCTCCCAAAAGTTTTTGTGAGTTTCATTAGCGACGAATACACTCTCTAATTCATTATTTTCTTCAAGTGCATCTATAGCATGATCTATCCATCCATCTCTTCTGAATAAATCAGTACATGTTAAAAAAACGCATATATCAAAGCTTTGTTTAAATATTTTTTCTGACTCCAATAAAGAATACTTTAATGTCTCCTCAGTGGTTGTTAAATCACCTGAAACATCACTAGTACGCAAAAACGGAACTTCTGCACCATATTTTAAAGCAACCTCACTTATGTCTTTATCGTCTGTAGAAACAACTATTTTCGAAAGTTTCTTAGATCTTTTAGCTGCCTCGATTGGCCATGCAATTAAAGGATGACCCAAGAATTCTCTTAAATTCTTTTTCTCAAGCCCTTTAGAACCTCCCCTTGCAGGGATTATTGCTATACTATTACTCTGCATTAAAGGTAGATTTTACATGATAAGTATAGTAATTCCATCTAGAAATGATGACATTGAAGTTTTTCAAAAAACCATTAACGCAATAAAAAAACAAACTGTATTGCCAAAAGAAATTATCATTGTTGATTCAAGTACTGATAATTCAATAAAAAACTTTTTACAAAAGCAAAAATTAAAGGTAATTAATCTTATTTACAAAAAAATTGATGGGTCATTTGCAGGAAAAAGTACAAATATTGGAATGTCTCTTGCAACACAAAAGTTTATTGGTTTGCTTGATACCAAAACAATTCCAAATGATACATGGATAGAAAAATACATAAAACAATTGGAAAGAGATAACTCAGATTTGATTTTTGGAAATACAAAATTCTTCTCTAAAAATAGATTTCAAAAAATACTAAGAATTCTTTCATATGGTGACGCGTCACATGAAACAGTTCCTGGAACTATATTTAAGCGCAGTAAATTCGGCAAAAAAATGTTTTTCATTGAAAATGTCAGATCATCATATGATATTGAGTGGAGGGAGAGGCAAAAAACTCTTTTGAAAACTTCTTTAGGTAATGAGATTGAAATAGAGTATGGAGAATTTCCAAATTCATTCTTGGATGCTGCAAAAAAATACTTTATTTATAGTTTTTATACTGCAATTGTAAATGTTCAAAAGGATGCGAAAGATCTATATTTATCAATTTTTATAATCTTATCCGCATTAGTCATACCAAGATGGAATTTTTTTCTTGAAGGCTGGGATGAGAATCCGCTCTATATTGCAGATGTAACAAAAAAATACTTTTTATCACTATTGGTAATTTTTTTGAGTTTTTTAATTGCATCAAGATTTTTTCCTAAACAAGTAGAAAATAGGCTTCCATTTATTACTCTTAAATACACAGTTTTTCTTTTTATCTTTCTTTCTGTTTTTAATTGGAATGCAGTAGTAGCTGACTGGGTAGAGGATACTGTTTTTTACATTCCACATATCACGAAAATTTTTGTGGTTTTAGTTTTGGTTTCCTCTGTATTGGTTAGAGGACTTTTTAAACCAGTAAGCAACAAAGTTAAATTAAATTATCTTCTTCCCTTTAGGTGGTTATTTATTGGCACTATTGGGCTAATACTGGATATTGTTAAAGCTCCTGGTTACATAATAGGTTCCTTGATTTCAAAATTTAGATAAAACTTTTTATATCAAGAAACTCTGATTCAATGTTGTAAGATTTAGAAATTCTTTTTGGGATTTTTAATGCTTTAATTTTTAAGCTCTTTGAAAATGAATTCATAAATCTTAAGAAATTAAGTGGACTCCCATTTAAGTCATTTTTATACTCTTGTAATTGTTGAATTATGGAATCTTTCACAATAAAAATACTCTGATCTGCTAACCCCTCGTCCCAATTTATTTCTATTTTGTTATCAATTGAGAGATGAATATCCTTAACAAAGTCAGAATTTTCTTTGAGCACATATTTCACATAAGGATTTTTATCAAATATTAAGGGTACAAAAATATCAGCACCCTCAGAAATATTTAAATGCTTTTCAAATGCAGATGTTGAATCGATAATAAAAGTATCGCCCCAGCACACAAATATTAGACTACCATTTGCTTTAAAACTACTTAACCCATCTAAAACAGCTTGTCCATCTCCTGAACCAGACTCACTTTCAATGAATTTAATCTTAGATAAAAAATGATCCTCAATATTTTTGTTGAACAATTCTTTTGAAGATTTATCTTTAGGTATTGGTATTATTATTGTTTCAAAATACTTATTAACTTCCTCTAAAAGATAATTTATCGCTGCTCTACCATTAATTTTTAGTAGTTGCTTTGGTACTGATGATTTCATTCTTGATGATTTTCCAGCACATGGAATTATAATTTTTCTCAAGAATCTGATCTCCATTTCGAGCTATTTGCGCCCATTATTAATGATGAAATTTTTAAATTATCATGTTTGCCTGAATCAATAGATTCAAAATCTTCAGCGAGTATTTCTTTAAGATCTAATTGATATAATTCACTCATATTTAACCTTATGTACCTAGAATCTTGTTTTGATGGAGAATTTGAGATAATTACATCAAAAAGTTCAGGTACCTGAAAATTAAGTTTTCCCTTTTGATTTAAATAAAACCTTGCTTGTTTAATTTGATCTGCAGCTGTAAATTCTGGCGTCTCATTGTCATGATCAATATTAGTTATAAAAAACTTTTGTGCTGAAGATTTTGAAATCTCTTCAGTTAATCCTTTTGTCCAATAAGTTGGATATAAACTGCTGTATTGAGTACCAGGACCATATATTATTATGTCAGCTTTTCGAACTGCTAAAGCAGTATCTTGGCTAAGGTCAGGGAATGGTGATGATATATTTTCAAGAAATTGTTTTTTCTTAATAAGCCCTGTTAAAGATTCAAATTGTTTCTCTTCTTCTTCTGATAGTGGGTATGTTTTATAAAAAATTTCAAAAATTGGTGTTTTTCCCTCATAACCTACAATTTCTGACTCGTCTTTCAGAAGCTTTCCATCCTCTGTAAGACCAAAAAGATAACCAGCTTCTGATGAATTAAGGAAAACCTCATTTGGCAAATTGAAGGCATCTCTCACCATAAGTTCAACTTTCTTTATATCCCCATATTTATGCTCTAGAGAACCATAAATAATATTAGACAAGGCAAAATCTTGGATTTCTAATGATTTATTTTGCTCTTCAGAAATTTTTTTAAAATGTGAAAGCGAATCACTAATTATCTCTTGCATCTGATAATTCATTTTTTGGTAATAAGGGAAAAACTTTGATTTATAATTTTGATTATCTAAAAGCTTAGAAATATCATTTTTAAAATCAAGAAAGTCACATGATGTACGGCTTTTAAAAAAATCGAGCCCCTCTCCTTCAGGATAATAAAATTCATATTGAGTTTCTTGGACTTTTCTTAAATCAGAAGGTCCTAAAATTTTGTAATCAAAAAAAGCTCTTATCGCGCCAGTTGAAAGGCCATCATCATAAGCATTAATAATATTTGTTAAATTTAAATTAACGTCATTTACTTTTGAAAACTCTCTAAGTCCATCACATAAGTTTATCGAGCCTCTTCCTCCTGAAAATACGACTACATTCAAACCATTTTGATTAATATCATAAAATCCTTTTTTTCCTTGAATACCATGAAGATATCCTTTGAAAAAATAGCGAAGATTTATTAGAAAATTGTGATAATTAGAATGAAAGAATAAAAAAAATAAGCCTGCAGTAAACTTTAAATTGTGAGCAAGCAAGTATAAAAACCACCCAACAGAGAATGATTTGAAGTTCTTTTTAAGAAATAATAATGATCCTCTTGTTGAGTAATATAACCATTGTTTATTTGCATATTTATTTTTGCTGCCTGTTTTAGTATCGTGATAACCAATAGCTTTCGGAGTAAAGCGATGAATATTTTTCGCTTTTATAGAACGGTACATCAGATCATGATCGTCGTAATAGAGGAAGTAATCTTTATCAAACCAACCAATTTCTTTTTCTATTTTTCTGGAAATTAATACCATGCATCCATTTAGGGCATCAAGAGTTCTAGCTTCAGAGAATTTTTCGTGATTAGTCTCATTAACACCAATACCCTTTGCTATTGCATAGTAAGGTTTTAAGTCGGCACCAATAGCATGCAATGTATCCTTATTTTGAAAATAAAATACTTTTCCGCCAACAAAAGTGTGTTTTTCTGATTTTTCTGCTTCATTAACTAGCTCAGCAACACAATCTTTATCAAGTACTACATCTTCATCCATTTTTAGCATGTATTTCCAATCCTCACGAATAACCTTTAAGGCTTCAATATATGAACCTGATGAACCAGAATTTAATTTTAAATCTAGAAGTTTTATTTTTTTGTTATCTATTTCCCTAGAAAAGATTTTTTTAATTTCAGATACTGTTCCGTCATTAGAGTTATTGTCTACAACAATTACCTCAAATGAATCCTCTGGATAATTTTGCGAAAGAATGGATTGAATGCTTTCATTGATAATGTACTTTCTGTTATAACTTGCTACAACGATGCTAACAAAAGGTTTTTTCATTTTGAAAGTTCCTCATAAATTGAAGTATATAACTTTAATCCTGACTTTAATGAAAATTCTTTTTTGCCAATTTCAATACACTTTAAATTTAATTTCTCTTTATTATTATTTGGATTTACAAATTCAAAAACTTTCTCTATATCGCCTTTAGCAAAATTTGTAATAATTCCACAGCCTTGCTTAGTTAAGTATTCAATATCATCGTTAAACCGATTGCATATAATTGGAACTCCGCACATAAGAACCTCTCCTATTTTTGTAGGCATAGAGGCTTTAACTGAAAAGTTTTCATTCAAATAAAATATACATGCATTAAAGTTATTAATTTGACTAACTAGTTCTTTCTTATCTCTAATAAATTTAATTGAAATCTTTTCAAGATCTTTGAATCCAGTTTCTCTAGCTATGCTCATTATCTTAGATTCAGGGGTTGAAGAATATATGTCTAGGTAAGCATCTCTATGCTTTTGAGAAAACAAATTGAAAAAATTTAAAACTTTTTGAAAATTATATGCTGTATCAAGAGTTCCCAAATAACCGAATCTTATAGTTTGATCCTCATCTTTTTTTATTTTTTTAAATATATTTTCATCAGCACATGTTCTGATTGTTGTGATGACTTTTTGACTTACCTTATGCTCTTTTACTAAAAATTCTCGTGAATGATCTGTTAAGGTTATTATTTTATCTGCACTTTTCAAAAGTTTTTTTTCAATGGCTTTAAAGAAAATATACTTATATCCAAAGAATTTTTTTAAAATTAATAATGGAATACCCAATAAGTAACCTCTTAAATGAATAATGCCAATTCTATTAAAAGATAGAATCAGAATTAGGTTGCTTAATAAAATAAACAAGTCATAAAGAGTTGCTAATGTAGTTGGACTTTTATGGTAAATACTTTTTATCCATTTAATTCCTGAATTTTTTATTATTTTTGAAACCGCTGATACTCTTTTAGTGTCTTTAAGATCATATGGTTTTTCAAATGAATAAAGAATAAAGTTATAACTTTTTGCAAGTCCTAAAACATAATTGAGAACTTGTGATGACCCTAAAGGCTCTAAAACACCGTCATAGGATAAATAAAGTATTTTTTTATTTGTATCTTTCAACATACCAAGAATTAAATTGAATTAAACTCCACAACTTGTGTTCATGATTTTTCTTACCCTCTAAATGCTCACTTAGAAATTTTTCTACAACCTGTTGATTAAAAAAACCATGGGTATCATTTATATCTTTTGACAACATTTCTTTAGTCCATTTATTTAAATCTGTTTGCATCCATTTTGAGATTGGCACTCCAAATCCTTGTTTAGGCCTCTCTATTAATTCTCTTGGAAGATAATTAGAAATTAGGTCTTTTAAAATAATTTTAGAATTACTACCTTTTATTTTGAATTTTTCTGGAATTGAATACGCATATTCAATTACATCTTTATCTAAAAAAGGTACTCTTGTTTCTAAACTGTGAAACATTGCTGCTCTATCAACTTTGCATAAAATATCATCAACCATATATGTTTTAAAATCGGTGTACATCATTTTCTCAATGAAACCTTTAGTGCTAAATTCGTTGAAAATGTCTTCATAATGACAGTCAGGTTGATTATTAACTAAAATTTCATCATCACTTTTCCATTCTCTTATCATTGAACTGTAATAGTTATATTGAGAATCAATATGTTTTATTTTTTCAAATGCTTTATCAGCTCTTTGTGAAAGATTACCTGAGAAAAAGCCTTTTAGAATGGTTGAGAAAACAAGTTCAAAAAGTTGTTTACCGCCGCTACCCAGTATACTTAATAACACTTTTCTAATTGCATAAGGAAGCAAGTAAAAGATTTTTAAATACCTACTAGCAATTATATATCTGTTGTAACCACCAAAAAGTTCATCTCCACAATCTCCTGTAAGTACAACTTTTACATCCTGACTAGCAATTTTTGAAATCATCATTGTTGGAATTTGTGAGCTATCAGCAAAAGGCTCAGTATAGGCTTTACTTAATGATTTGATTATTTCTTGCGTCTCTTTTGTAGAGCAAATTACTGTTTTGTGATCAGTTTTAAGATATTTAGCAATCTTTTCAGCATGAATAGACTCGTCATATTCACTAAATTCGAAACCTATAGTAAATGTTTTTGTGTCTTTGTTAGCTTTTGACATTAGTGATGCAATTAGGGTTGAATCTATGCCTCCGGATAGAAAACATCCTAATGGCACATCAGACAATTGCTGTAGTTTTATCGCATTAGAGAGCTTTTGATTTAAGGTTTGTTTAACATCTGAGTATTTAATGCCTACATCTAACGTTTTTGCTTCATGTAAAGTCCAAAACTCTTTTAAAGAAACCGAATCTTGTTCACAAAAATCTCTAAAAGTATCAAAATTCTTTAATTTTAATTGGTCCAGTTTTATGCTGATTGAAGTTGCAGGAGGTACTTTAAAAATATTTTTAAATATTGTTTTAGGTGCAGGTACATACCCAAAATTTAAATATTCCATTAATGCTTTTTCACAAATTATTTTTTGAAATGAACTAATATCCTCAAAAGTAATAAGATCTGAAGAGGCAGCAAATACTCCTTCAAAACAGCATATGTACAGCGGCTTTTCACCAGCCCTATCTCTAGCTAAATGAATTTCATTATTCAATTTGTCGTAAATTGAAAAACTAAACATTCCGTTAAGATTTTTAAGGGTTTCATCTAACCCAAATTTATCAATCATGCAGATAAGGGTTTCAGTATCAGAGGTAGTTTTAAAACTAAAATCTTTTAAAAAATTTTTCCTGAGATCCAGATGATTGTAGATCTCACCATTATAAGTTAATGCATATCTTTCTGAATGAAATGGTTGATTAGATCTCTCATTTAAATCTAAGATTGAAAGTCTTCTATGTCCTAAAGCAACAAATGCATCTTCAAGAGGGAAAACACTTACTCCAGAAGCATCTGGTCCTCTGTGTTTTATTTTTTGCATTGAAAGATTTACTTCTTGCTCAGATTGAGAAAATCTTCTATCTGAATAAGAGAAATAAATTCCACACATTACAGAATTCCCTCATAATTGTTGAAAATTTTTTGGTCACTGAATTTTTTTCTTATTAAATTAACTGATTCCTCTCCCATTTTTTTTATAATTTCAGGTTTTTCAATGAATTTATTTATTGCTTTTTCAATAGATTCACTAGACTTCGATTCTATTAAAAATCCATTTACTCCATTAATTAAACATTCCCTGCAACCAGGTACGTCTGATAAGATCAAAGGCAGTCCAGCACACATTGCCTCTAAAGCTGACCTAGGCAGCCCTTCTCTATATGAGGGCAAAATAAAAACATCTGATTTTGAGTAAATATTTTTAATTTCTTCATGGCTTACTTTATTTATTAGCTGTACAGAATCCATATTTTTTAAATTTTCAAAAGCATTTCCTTTGATAGAAGCTATATTCTCTTTATCATCAGGTGAAATGATTGTAAATTCTGCTTTATTTCCAACTGATTGAATTGCAGCACATAATTCATTTATGCCCTTATCTTTTAGAAGCCTACCTACGAAAATAAACTTCAATTTATCTCTAAAATTATTATCTTTTCGCATCTTAAAATCGTTTTGAACTATTCCGTTTCCATAGATAATTTCAATATTTTTTTCTTGAATAAAACCTGATTTATTAATCAATTTTTTATCATCAGGATTTTGAAAAATAAACTTTGAGTCAAGAATTGAAAAAATTCTTAGAGCAATATTTATTGCAATCCTTGCAATCCTTGCTTTAAAAGAATTATTGATAAAAGAATATCCTAAGCCAGAAAAAATTAAATATTTCTTTGCCTTGCTAAACAAAGAAGGAATAACCCCCAAAGCAATTGGCTTAAACGAAATAAAAAAAATGTGAGTTGGATCAATTCTCTTTACTAATGAGTTAAGTTCAAGAGAAGCCTTCAGATTCTTAAAAATATTCATACTTTTTCTGCCTATATCTAAGTGATGAATATTTTTTGAATCAATTTTAAATCCATTTGTATTTGTTATCAGATGAATATCATTTTCCTGTGCTAGATGTTTTAAAAGATTAAATCTATGAGTTAAATAAAATTCATAATTATTTATAACAAATATAATCTTATTTTGATTTTTCATTCTCTTGGCTAAATTGTTGATTTTGAATGTAAAGAAAGGCAAAAAGAAATGGATAGATTGTTGTGAATCTATATCTGCTTAATGTTCCAAGATTGGAAATTGTATAGGCATAAAAACTCAGAGTTACCAAAAGGCCTAAAAGAAGAAAAATACCGGTTAAAACCTTGTTCTTATCCCCTTTAAAGATATCTTGAAATAATTTATAAACTATAAAAAGAATAAAAATATTTTCAAAGAATATTATTATGCCTAAGCCTCCTGTTTGCCATGGAAATGGCCTTACTAGTGAACCAACAAGTGCTTTGGCGGTTGTCCAAACAAAATCAAGATATTCTGTTGCCACAATGCCCCTATTGACTATAAATCGATCTATTCCAGCCTCTAAAGCAAACGCATTTCTGTAAAGATTTAAAAATGGTATGTATTCATCAAAAAAGATAAAGCTTCCTAAAAGTATTAAAGATATTAAAACAAGTAAACCTGTAATTGATTTATCTATTCGAAAAACTAAAACGCCGAAAAACATTATTAGAAGTGCAATACTATTTTGAATTTTGAAAATAAAAATTAAAAAAATACATAATAGTGAAACTAAATATTTCTTTTCAATTAGTGATATAAGAGAAATTACTGTAAAAAATATTATAAGAACCTCTCTTAAAGAAACCGAGCTATAAAGGATAAAACTTGGCAAAAGAAGTAATGCCAAAATTTCCCATGATTTAATCTTATTTCTTAAATATATATAAATTAAAAGAGTGTATATCTGATTTGCAAAAGCTACGGATGTGTTAGAAAATATAAACACCAAAAAATGAAGTATTTCTCTTCAACTAATTTAAACCTTGTAAGAATAATTAAAATTCCCACAACACAAAGATAATTTGCTATTTCCGAAATAAAAAAAAGGCTTGAAAATTCGTTTATAAATTCTGAATTTCCTGTATTGAACATTTAAGAGACTAGAATTCTCTTTCTAATGTACAGAACAAGCACTGAAAGCATAAAACCTATAAAAGTAAAGCCTAAATAAATGAACTGCAAGTTAATGAAGTCTGGATTTTTCGATCTTCTTGGCTGTTCAAGTACTTCTATAGAGTAATAATTATCTTGCTCCACAAGACTCTCATTAAGGAGTTGTTCTTTAAGAAGACCTATCATTGCATTCTTAATTTCAACATCTGAAACACTTGCAATTTTATCTGATAAAAAAACAATTTTGTTTGTATTTTTACTTCGCTCTCTCTGTTTGATGCTGTCATCAGTTACTCTTATTAAATCTGTTAACAAGGTCTCATATAAGTCAGGATTTCCGGTAGAAATTGTGAATCGCAATAAATTTTGCTCCTCGGTCAGATCCTCTAAATCTACTTCTGATTTTATATGGTTTCTTAAATCTACAAAGTTAATCTCATTGTTTAAATCATATCCAATGATCCATGATTTAATAACATCCCATAATTTTGGATTTCTTTTGAATGTCTCAGATTTTGTATCGAAGTTTGAAGAAAAAATTTTCTGATCGTATCCTTTCTCCCATAATTTCTCTGCAACTTCAGTTGAAAAAACAATATTATAAAAATCCCAGAAATTATTACCTGCTCCTCCACCAGTTATAAGACTAAGAACTGAACTGCTACTTGGCAAAGAGGCGTTTCCACTTTCATCTTTAAGTTTTACGTCAGCAATGATTTGATATTTTGGTGAAAGAGAAAAAGAATAAATAAGAGAAATAAATAAAAAACCAGCTGTTGAATATAAAACAAATTTGTAGTTTTCTTTAATAAGATTCAGTAAATTACTTAATATTTTCCCAATCTGGGTATTGCTTAGAAAGTTATCCATTTCCATAACTGATTATAGTAAGTAATTATTTAAATTCTTCCAAATATAATTTTGCACACTTTTCAATGGAGAATTCGTTTGCTCTCTTCATTAATACCTCTTTATCAATAGGGTTCAGAATTTTTTCAATAACTGCATTCGCCATTTGTTCCTCATCGCCCATTGGAATAAGATTGCCAAATTCTCCATTATTTAAGATTTCTTTTGGGCCATGTGGGGTGTCTGTAGAAACAACATTTGTACCACAAGATAAGGCTTCTGCTATAACAAGTGCAAATCCCTCAACCTCCGATGAATGGACGAATAAGTCTGATGATGCCATGTATGGGTAAACATCTTTTTTGAAACCTAATAGTTCAACATCATTTTCCATATCGAGTTTTTTAATTACATCATTAATTTCTTCTCTCATTGGTCCGTCTCCCAAAATAAATAATTTAAGATCTTTATAGTTCTTCAACTTAAGTATGGATAAAGCTTTAATGATAGTTATAAAGTCTTTTCTTTGTTTTAAAGTTCCAGCTGCAAGAATTACCTTTTTATTGGTATTAAAAAGAGTTTTCTTATCATCTTTTAGGTTTTTAGGTATTGGAATGCCGTTGTAAATGACCTTAAATTTGTTATTTGGAAGGATAGTAATTTTTTTTATGGAATTTTCCACTCCTTTGGAGACTGAAATCAGTTTATTAGCAAAAATATATGAAATTGTTTTAGAAAGTCCTATAGAAAATAAAGAATGACCTAATAATTTGGCAAAAATCTTCTCATATGCACAATGCTCTACAAGAAAAATCTTCGATTGTGAGCCTGAAAGTAACTTCGCTAAAATTGTGACTGTTGTTACTGGCCACATTGCTGCGACTATTTTTTGTGGTTTTATTGCTCTAATAGTCTTTATTAAAGGGTTAAGGGAAAAAAGGATTCTCTTACAATCAAGATCTATAACTTTAATTTTTTGGTCTATTAAATCGATTAAAGGACCTTTTTTTTCAAGAGCACAAAAGATAACTTCATGCCCAGATTTAGCCCACTCATTTGCAAGATTCACATGAATTCGCTCTGCTCCTCCGCCTTCAAAGTTTGGTAGAACAACTAAAATTTTCATAAGTCTTTAATTGGTGCCCAGGGCCGGACTTGAACCGGCACGGAGTCGCCTCCGAGGGATTTTAAGTCCCTTGTGTCTACCAATTTCACCACCTGGGCTAAAAAAGATATAGACAAATTATTCAGAATCTTTTACTACTGCCCTACCTAGAAGTTTTTCCCAATCTCTTTCTGGTCTAACTTCTAAATTAGTTTTCCATGCCCCTTTGAGAACATTTAAGTCTATATTCTTCATATCACCAAAATGTATCAATGCCTGAATATCTTTAGGAAAACAGCTTCCACCAAAGCCATATTTTCCGTCATGTCCTGGAACATTTGTATGAGAGTGGCCTACTCTTCCATCTCTCACAAAACCCTCAACTACTGTATCCCAATCAGCATCAACTTCATCTGAAAGTTTTTTCATTTCATTTAAAAAAGACACCTTCGTAGCAAAAAAAGTATTGCATACATATTTGATTAACTCAGCAGTCTCATAGTTTGTTTCTATAACAGAGACAGATTGTCCAAACCTGTCTCGGTAGAGTTCAGCCACTTCTTTTGTATCACTTTCAGAGCCTCCTAAGACATATCTGCTTTGGGTTATAAAATCAAATGATGCGCTTCTTTCAGTCAAAAATTCAGGATTAAATACAAATCTCAGTTTTGGGAATTTATCTTGAATCATTCTTGATGTTCCTGGAACAATCGTTGATCTTAAGAGAAATATTGTATTTTTTGCTGAATTCTCATTAATCTGATTATCAATGCTCGAAATACAATCAAGAACCATATCAAGGTTTATTGAACCATCTTCATTACTTGGAGTTGGGACTGAAATGAATACAAATTTTGAATCATTTACAACTTCATCAAGAGTGTTTATTGTTCGAGTGGGGTCCTTATCAAAGATTTTTACCTCAGACTCATACCCAGAGTGTGGAGAGAAACCCTGAGCTACAGCTGTCCCCACAAACCCTTTTCCTATAATGCCTATCTTATTCATGAATCGTGTATTTTAATCCCTTTTTCTCTCTTTTTGAAATTTTATTGTTAAAATATGGGCGATTGGAAGAATATGCAAAAATTTAGAATTCTGTTGATATCAATTTTAATTTTAATTTCTCTAGGAGTGTTATTTTTTCTTGCTGACAAGGAAATTAGAAATAAAGAAGAATCAGGTTTCACTTATCAAATTTCTAGGCTCATTCCAGAGAGTGTAAAGGACTTTTTGAAAGAAACTCTTTTTGCAAAGTCGGCTTTAGAAAGCAAAATAGAAGTTTTAGAAAAGGAAAAACTTCTTACTGCGCAAGAAAATATAACTTTATATACAAATATTTCTCAAATTTTAAGGAGCTCTTCTGTAAGCAATATATCTGCTCCCCTTCAATCCGAAGAAAATATTGAAGAACTTGTAAATGTAAAAAAATTTAAAATAGATTTTCTTAGTAATGGAAAATCACTTTTTAGCAAGGCTTCAGCATACCTTGAAACTATTGATGAAAATGTATTAATTGTTTCCGCAGATGGAGTAGTTGGATATTTCAATATTAGTCAATTAGAAACAAATAAATTGAGTATTACCTCGATACCAACCAATATCGAGAGTTTTATTGACTATGCTGAGTTTTATACCCAATCTTTTTTAGGAATAAAAGATGTTTTTGTCAATGATGGTAATGTTTACGTATCTTACACCAAGCAACTGGAAGAAGATTGCTTTAATATTTCAATACTCAAGGCGAAAGTAGATTACAAAGAACTTATCTTTAATGATTTTTTTTCAGTAGATGAATGCACAACAAGAACATCAATCTACGATGATAATATGCATCATGCTGGTGGCAGAATTATTTCATTAAATGACACATTTTTAGTTTTAACAGTTGGAGATTTTGGAAATTATGAAGCAGTTCAAGATGATGATTCTTACTTTGGTAAAATCATAAAAATTAATATCGATACAAAAAACTATTCAATAATCTCAAAAGGTCACAGAAATCCACAAGGATTAGCATTAGACGTTGTCTCAAATACAATTATAAGCACTGAACATGGCCCATATGGTGGTGATGAAATTAATTTGATTGATTTGGGGACATCAGAGCCTGAAAATTTTGGCTGGCCTGTATCATCATATGGTGAACATAACAGCTTAGGAAAGGTTGAGATCAATTCAAGTCTTTATGATAGGGCTCCACTAAACAAGTCTCATATTGATTATGGTTTTAAAGAGCCTGCAAAATTCTATGTCAGAAAATACTTTATTTAATGACAATGAAAGAAGAATTATTGTCTCCTCTATGGGCTATACACATGAGGGGTTTGATTTAGATGATTTCACCTTACACATTTTTAAAGGTGATTATAAAAATGGACTTCAGCAGGATGTAAAAATTAGGATTGGAGAGAGGATAAGGGACATAAAATATGTGAAAAGCATTGGAAAATACATAATGTTTTTAGAAAACTCTCCAGCGATTGCTCTATTATCTAAAAAAGAATTGTTAGAGGATAAAATAACTAACCTAATATCCAGAAGTGGTAAAGAAATATACTTAAGATATTGTGCTGCCTGTCATACAAATGGGTTTGCTGGATCGCCTTTGTTAAAAGACGAAGCTGAATGGGATTTAAGATTATCATATAGAGGTCGAGAACAATTAATCTACAATGCATTTTATGGTTATAAGGCAATGCCTGCTAAAGGCGGTTGTGGCGACTGTTCCTATGAAGAAATAGAAAAATCAGTTGACTATATGTTGAATTTTAAAGACCCTGGACCTACTGGAGGCTGAGAACGGAATCGAACCGATGTTAACGGAGTTGCAGTCCGCTGCATAACCACTCTGCCACTCAGCCAGATTAGAGATTATAGCAAATTAGTAATTATAAGAGTCCTCTTTAAAAGGCCCTTGTTGTTCAACCCCAATATAGTCAGCTTGTTCTTTCGTTAATTTTGTTAAAGTTCCACCAAAACCTTTTACCATCAAAGAAGCAACTTCTTCATCTAAATACTTTGGAAGAACTTTAACTGATACTTTTTTCAATTTTTCTTCTTTTGATAAATCTGCAAACTTATCTTTATATAGAAAAATCTGTGCAAGCACTTGGTTACAAAAGGACCCATCCATTACTCTACTGGGATGTCCAGTTGCAAGTGCTAAATTAGCTAATCTACCTTCCGCTAAAAGTATAAGGTAATCTCCTTCTCCTCTGATAACTTTGTGTACACCTGGTTTAATTTCGTACCATTCATATTTTTTTAGGTATTTAACATCTATTTCATTATCAAAATGGCCAATGTTGCAAACAACACATGAGGATTTTAATGCATCAAGCATTAAGCCATTTAAAACTCCAGTATTACCTGTAGCGGTGACTACTAAATCATATTTTTTTAGCAAATCCTTATTGATATCTGAAGCATTATTACTAATTTCTCCATTCTTATATGCTGACACAATTGAGAATCCATCAAAGCATGCCTGCATTGCACAAATAGGATCAGTTTCAGCTACATCCACAATCATTTTTTGTTGATTTAGTGAATCAGCAGATCCTTTACCAACATCTCCATATCCTATTACTAACGCTTTCTTTCCGGATAGAAGCATATCAGTACCTCTTTTAATAGCATCATCTAAACTATGTCGGCACCCATATTTATTATCGTTTTTTGATTTAGTAATTGAGTCATTTACATTTATTGCAGGCACTGCTAATTTTCCTTTTTTTAACAAATCCTTAAGTCTATGAACGCCTGTAGTGGTTTCTTCAGAAATTCCATGAATCTTCTCAAGCATTTCTGGGTAATCTTTATGAATCTTTGCTGTTAAATCTCCACCATCATCTAAAATCATATTTGCATCCCACGCTTGACCATTTTTAAGAATTGTTTGCTCTATACACCAATCATACTCTTCTTCTGTTTCTCCCTTCCATGCAAAAACTGGAATGCCCTTATCTGCAATAGCTGCAGCAGCATGATCTTGAGTTGAAAAAATATTACAAGATGACCACCTAACTTCTGCTCCTAAATCAATTAATGTTTCAATTAATACAGCTGTTTGAATTGTCATATGTATACATCCTAAGATCTTAGCTCCCTGCAAGGGCTGTTCTTCTTTATACTGTTTTCTGAGATGCATTAAAGCCGGCATTTCATCTTGTGCAAGCAATATTTCTTGTCTTCCAAACTCCGCTAAATTAATATCTTTAACTTTATAGTCTTTATTCATTTCCGTCATAATACTTTATTCTTTCAATATCTTCCTCTGAGTTTTCTTCACCAAATTGAATTTCAATAATTCTACATTCTTCTTTGTAAGGATTAAACAATTGATGCCACTCTTCTTTTTTTACACTAAAAGTATCAAATGTATTAAGTGGTATTTCATCAATTTTTGAATGATCATTTTTGTGAAAATTTACACAACATTTACCCTCTGAAACAAACCAAATTTCACTTCTTTTAAAGTGTTTCTGGAGACTCATTCCTTTCCCAGGTTTAATAATGAGTTCCTTTAATTTTATTTTTTTATCTTGATATAAATTATAGAACTCACCCCAAATCCTTTCTTCAGATAATCCTTTCCATTGCTTTAGAATTTTACTACTCGAATTGATTTTACTTTCACCACCAACACCAAACTTTAATGATATATCCCTAACTTGCATTTCAGGAATATTGCCTGAATTTCTATCACCACCATTACAAAAAATTATTTCATCTTTAGGGAATTTTAATTTTATTTGTTCAAGTGCATTAATGCAGCTTCCAAGGTCATCATCTTCAAAGGAGACTACCTCATCAACAAAACTAAAGGAACTCAGCACACTCAGTCTTTCATGATATGGCATAAATGGCTTTCCTTTTTTTAATGTAAGCCAATTATCTGAATTTAATGCCACTATTAAATAATCACCAATATTTTTTGCAGCTTTTAAATATTCAATATGGCCAGAATGAACAGGATCAAAGCCACCACTTACAACAGATATTTTCATTTTAAGTTTTTGGTTTTTTCCCAACTGAAATTTTGATCTTCTCTTCCAAAATGACCATATTTTGCAGTACTAAGATATATTGGATTTAAAAGACTTAAATCGGAAATGATTCCTTGAGGAGTAAGATCAAAGTTTTTGTTTATAGTTCTATTGATTTCTTCAAGTGGAATTTTTTCACTCTCAAAGGTATTTGTGTAAATAGATACTGGATTTTCAACTCCAATTGCATAAGAAACTTGAACTTCGCAATAATCACATAAATTTTCATTGACTAACGTTTTTGCAACTTGTCGCATTGCATATGCTGCAGATCTATCCACTTTTGAAGGGTCTTTTCCAGAAAATGCTCCACCTCCATGTCTGGCCATTCCACCATAACTATCAACAATAATTTTTCTTCCCGTCATGCCGCAATCTCCAACTGGACCGCCGATGCTAAATTTTCCAGCAGGGTTTATAAAGAATTTAGTATCATCATCTATTAATTCGTCAGGGATAACTTTTCTAATTATTTCTTCCAAAATAAATTCTCTTAAGTTGTTAAGATCAAAGCTTGGACAATGTTGTGCTGAAAATACGATTGCAGAAATCCTCTCGGGTTCATAATTATCAGAGTATTGTACAGATACTTGAGTTTTAGCATCCGGCCAAAGTTTATTATTTATATTCCTTATAGTTTTATGTTTTTGCATCAGTTTATGTGCTAACGAAATTGGAAGTGGCATTAATTCTTTTGTTTCCTTACAAGCATAGCCAAACATTAATCCCTGATCACCTGAGCGCAAAATATCACCTTTTGATATTCCCTGATGAATATCTTCACTTTGTTTACCAATTAGACTTTTAAAATTAATTGACTCATGGCTAAATCCCATTTCTTTGTTGTTATATCCAATATCTTTAATTACTGATTTAGCAACCTCTTCATAATTTATATCAGCTTTTGAAGTAATTTCGCCCCCAACTATGACATGATTATTTTTAATCATGGTTTCACAAGCAACTCTAGAGTATTTATCTTGTTTTATGCACTCATCTAAAATTGCATCTGAAATTTGATCACAAATTTTATCTGGATGTCCCTCCGAAACAGATTCAGATGTAAAAATATATGACATTAAAGACCCTCAATTTTTATACCTTTTATTGAAAGCGTGTCTTTATTTATTTTTTTCATTATTTCATCAATTTCTCTATCTGTTGGGCTTTTAGTTGATGATTGAAATTTAAATCTATAACCTACTTTAAGAATATTTAGTTTTTTGTTATCAAAATAATCGAAGACAAACGCTTCCTGAAGTAATTTGAAAGATTTCACATTTTTTTCAATTTTTTTCTCAAGGTTTTTTAAAATATCTAAATTTTCTAAACTATATGACATATCTCTATATGAAGCTGGGTAATCAGAAATGCCGATATATCTTTGTGACGGTACTGAAAGCGAATCAATATCAATTTCAAAAGAATAAACTGGCGTTTTAACTTTTGATTTTAAGAAATTTTTTGATAGTTTACCTATCCTCCCTATATTTGTTCCTTTAAACATAATTGTTTCTCGAAAATCATAATTCTCAGATGAGGATGAAGAAAATGTTAGTGCAACATTCATTGTTTCATTAAAAATTGTTTTTAAAAGTCCTTTAAGATATCCATAATCCAACAATGAGTTGAATTCTTTATGGTTTTTATTTATTCGTCCCGAAACAATAAGACTTAGCTTCCTAGATACTCCTGATTTTGTGTAAATATCAGAGAATTCAAAAAATTTTATCGAATCTTTTTGTCTGTTTTGATTATAAACGAGATTGTCTTTCAAAGATTTTGTTAAGCAAACGCGCATCTTTGCTCTTTGCTTATCTAATGGATTGTCTACAACAATTGCTGATTCATCATTGTTATCATTGAAAGGGAAATTTATTACTTCAAAGAATCCATTATTTACAAGATAATTCCTGCAAATTAATTCAAAACTTCTATTTAAATTTTTTGCTTTCACAGGAAGCTTTAAAGCTTTTGAAGGTATATTGTTGTACCCAACTACTCTAGTGATTTCTTCAGCTAGATCATTAATTTGGTCAATGTCAGATCTATGAGCAGGAACAGCAACTTTTTTTCCTTCAAGTTCT
>LUMT01000142.1_pt1 | contig 24014 bp, 24 predicted proteins | sample 729741 | NCBI WGS metagenome assembly LUMT01 (sample SAMN03860299, study PRJNA289734) | marine metagenome | biome: seawater column; feature: ocean; material: water; isolation source: Red Sea water column Station 192 - depth 50m | place: Saudi Arabia: Red Sea | collected 2011-10-15 | depth 50 m
TCTACTTGAGCCTTTCGATCAGCCTCATCTACAACTTCACCAAATCTCTCAGGATATTTTTCTCTTAACCATCCCATAATTCCTTCTGGGAAATAAATTACAATTACTACAATTAAAACTCCAAGAGCTACATACTGCCATCCCAAGAAAAATGTCCAAAAGCCTTCTTTAAATATATGAAATACTGTTGCGCCAATAACAGGCCCCCATAAAGTTCCTTTACCACCTAATATTGCCATTAAAACCATGAACACTCCCATTTCTCTTCCATCAAAAGCAACGTCTGTAGAGTCGATATATCCAACTAGTCCGCCCATTATTCCTCCAGCTAAACCACAGAAAAATGCAGAAATCATCCAACCAATAATTTTGTATTTCATTGTTGCAATTCCCATAGCTTCAGCCTTGTCTTCATTATCTCTGATTGCATTTAGAATTAATTTAAATCTAGTAGAGTAGATTGCTTTGACAGCAACGAATGTAAGTATCAAAACTAAGAAACTTAAAAAATAAAAGAATTCACCTCTAGCTTCTAAGCTTCCTATATTTGGAAAAGGTGGCGTAGTAAAACCTTGTCCTGCTCCAATAATTTCAATTCCTCCAGAAATTTCACCAGCAGCGACTCCTAATCCTAGAGTACAAATAGCAAAGTAGTGACCTCTCAATCCTAAAATTGCATAACCAATTAAACCAGCAACAATAGTTGGAACCACTGCAGCAACAACAAGTCCCATCGCCATACCTTGGAAAAATTGAGTAGGTGTATGTACAAATGTTTTTTCACCACCACTTTCTGTCCATTCAGCTAATGGAAAAAACATTCCAACTTGAACAGAGGCACACAAATACATTCCCAGTCCATAGAACAAAATATTTCCAAATGTATTGTAGCCCATCTCTCCTCCTTGAATATTCCAAGTCGTTGCAAGAACAATTAGAATACAAAGAATAGATAATTGAACTTTGAATGCTGGAAATATAAATGGTGCAGCTAAACCAAAAATTAAAATTCCAATATAAAGTATTAAATTATTTTTGTTCATATAAACTATTAATTTTTTCTCTGAAATTTTGATCTACTGTAAAATAATGACCATCTTCATCATGTACACTTGAGCCTGATGAATGATATTCATCTAAGTGTTTTTTAAATTTATCTATATCAACTTCAACTGATTGACCTTGATTATCATTAATTTTAACTTTCCTCATTTTAAATACTCTCTTTTTCTTGAAAGCTTAAATCTTCGATAAACTAAAATTAAAACTAGTAATAAAAATACTGATCCAATTCTAAATTCTGTTCCTAAGATATAATCTGCAAATTCCTCAAAAACTCCTAATCCCATTCCTGACATAGCAACACCTGGTAAATTTCCTAAACCAGCAACAATTACGATCATAAAAGATCTAATCGTATAAGGTAAACCCATATAGGGATGAATAGTGAATGTTATAGAGATTAAAGCTCCAGCCACACCACATAAAGCAGCATTAATTCCAAAAGTTGCCGCATATACTTTTTCGGTATCAACACCTAAAATTTTTGCAGCACGTGCGTTTTGTGCAGTTGCTCTAATTGCTCGTCCAAGCTTAGATTTTTTCATATAAAATACTAAACAAACTGCAAATAAAATACTGATAAATGCAGAGAATATTTTAGAATTTGGTAGAACAACGCTATTATCAAACAGCATTGTTGTTCCATAATCAGAGTTTGCAAGCACAACATCTGCACCAAATGCAAAGTTCATTAGTTGCATGAATAAAATACTTATTCCAAATGTTGCTAAAATCGAAATGAATAAATCTCTATCGACTACCTTATTAATAACTAATTTGTAGATCGCTATTCCTACAAAATACATTATTATAGGAGCAACAATGACTCCCCATGCCGGATGAATACCGTAAAGATACATAAAGTATGCAATGTATCCTCCTAAAATAACAAGATCTCCTTGTGCAATATTAATTATATTCATAACACCCCACTGAAGTGCCATTCCATAAGCAATCAATGCAAATAAAACTCCTAAAAGAATACCATCCAAGCAAGCCTGAACCGTTATCATTGGGTATTGGAATACAAGAAAATCCATAAAAACTTTTTTTGGTTTATATAAAAAAAAGCCCCCTATTACTAGGGGGCTCAATTTTTAATTATTATCTTTCAGACCACTTTGGAATTGGGTGAATTAACTTAGCAGATGCCCATTTTAGCGGAGCAACAACTTTGTTTTCACACTTACCAGCATCATCACACATTACTTGGAAAAGTACCATTGGCTTATCAACGTTCTGACCGCCAGGTGCAAATTTAATATTTCCATAGAATGTTTGCATGTTAGTAGCTGCGAGAGCATCTCTTACTTTCTTTTGATCAAAAGAATTAGCTCTTTCAAATGCATCTTTGAATACCAATAAAGCAGCTGAAGACTCAGCAGATTGATATGGTGGATCATATCCAAACTCTTTCTCAAAGTCAGCAGCATAAGTCATTCCATCTTTAAAGAAATCATCTTTATAAGTTAGAGATTTATGCCATTGAGAAGCACATAGTGCATACTGAGAATTAGCACCATGTTGTTTTGATAATTTCGCTGCATCACAGTGAGTCATAGCTAACATTGGAACATCAACCTTCATTTCAGCAATTTGTCTTACTGCAGTCAATGCCCCTTTAGTGTGACCTGATACAACTAGAACGTCTGGTTTAAGTTGTTTAACTTTAACCAAAGTTGCAGCCATATCATTTAACTCTTTAGGCAGCTTGTCATCAATAATGATCTTAGAACCAGTTCTTTCTGCAGCATCTAAGATACCCAATCTAACGTCCTGTGAAAAAGCATCTTGTTCAAAAGCTTGAGCAATTCTAACTGGTTTTCCACCATTTAGCTCAACTGCTGTTTCAATCGCTACATCAAGATATAAGTTTGCTGGAGCTAATACTGCAAATAAATATTTGTAACCTTTAGTAAACAAAGATCTAGAAGCACCGTTCGCCTCAACCATTGGAACACCATATTTTTCAGTCACAGGCGCAATCGCTTTTGTCAAACCTGAACTGTATGGGCCAAGCATAAACTCAACACCATCTTGTGAAATTAATCTTTCTGCAAGCTGCGCAGCTCTCTTAGGGTTTGATTCATCATCGTAATAGATAATGTCAAACTTATAAGTTTTTCCACCAACTTTAACACCCCCCATGCTGTTAATTCTGTCAACGGCCATGTTATAACCATTTTGAGTATGAACACCATTAGATGAGTATTTACCAGTTAAGGAAATTGCAGCACCTAAAATAATTTTATCACCAACTACCTTTGCAAAAGATGCAACAGAAGTTGAAAATAAAATTACTAATGCAGAAACAAAACTTAAAATTATTTTATTTAACTTCATTTTATTTCCTTTTTAATTAATTAATTTATTTCTAATTAAATAAACAAATTGTGCGCAATGCAAGTGGCAATAAAGACTTAGTTTAGGATTAATATTGTTGTGTAATAACAATAATTCCAGCGATAATAACTAAAACACTCGCTGAAATTGTATTAATTGTTTTGGGATTTGCTGTAATCCATTTAATCAATTTTTGTGCAAGTATTGCATAACCAATCAAAGATAAAAAATCTAATACAATATAAGTTGTAATTAAAATTATAAATTGACCTAAAAGATTAGAACTAAAATCAATAAATTGTGGAAAAATAAAAGGAAAAAACATCCATGCTTTAGGACTGGTTCCTGCAACTAAAAATCCATCTCTAAAAAAAGATAAATTACTTTTTGTAATTTCCTCTTTGTCTTTTAAATTTTTTGGGCGAGACTTATAAATATCATAGGCAAGATATAAAATGTAAAGAACTCCAATCCATTTGAAAATATTAAGAATTAATGAATTTTCTGAAAAAAAAGAACCTATTACAAAAATTACCAAAGTCGCCTGAATTAAATTTGCAGTAACATCACCAAGTGCTGACCAAACACACTTCCCTACACCATAATTCATTGAGTAAGAAATTATAACTATTCTAGGAGTACCGGGAGTAATGAATAAAAAAATGATAATCTGTAGATAAAGTATGAATTCTAAAGGAAGCATATTTTTATAGAGAAGATAGTCCTTAAAAACCGGGAGCTAAAGATGGCTAAGAAGGACTATCAAAATCATAATATCAGAGGGTAAAAAAAATGCATTAAATTTTTTTTTCAAATATAAAGGATTTATGAAAAAAAAAGGCTACACCCCAGTAACTAAAGTTAAAAATCCTGAACCCAGTATTGATGACCCAGACTGGGTAATTTGGGCGGCATGGGCAGACAGAATTACTTTTGAGGAAATTGAGAAAAAAACGGGGAAGCGAGAATCTGATGTAATTAAAATTATGAGAAGATCTTTAAAACCATCATCATTTAGATTGTGGAGAAAAAGAGTAAATCAAAAAAGTATCAAACATAGAAAAAAATTTGAATATTCTAGAAAAGAAATCACTAGTAAAATTAAAAAAGGTGACTATCTATAACTTATGAAAAAAATTACCATGTATACTGGCCCCCTATGTAACTATTGTGAGGCTGCAAAAAGATTATTAACAAGAAACAATGCTCCATATAATGAAATTGATATTTCAAAAGTTGAAGGTGCAATGGATGAAATGATTAAAAAAGCAAATGGAAAAAGAACAATTCCACAAATTTTTTTTGATGAGCAGCATATAGGTGGCTATGATGAAGTAAGGGCTCTAGAAAAAGAAAATAAACTTCAAGATTTGTTAAAAAATTAAAATTATTTTTAAGCTTTTGGTTTAAAAACTAAACAGACACCATTATTGCAATATCTTTTTCCAGTTGGCTCTGGACCATCATCGAATATATGTCCATGGTGACCACCACATTTTTTACAATGATACTCTGTTCTTCCATAACCTAAATGATAATCTGTTTTTGTTTCAAAAACATCTGGTAAAGATTCATAAAAAGATGGCCAACCAGATCCACTTTCATATTTAGTATTTGAGTCAAATAACTTCTCACCACAATTTGCACAATGAAAACTTCCTTCTCTTTTTTCATGATTAAGTTCACTTGATCCAGCAAGTTCTGTGCCTTCCTCAAATAAAATTAATTTCTGTTCAGCGGTTAGGTTGGGGTTAATTTTTTTTGTCATATTCAAATATACTTAGCACAAGTTTGATGCAACAAAGAGTGCAATTCTACTAATTTTTCAAAATCTTTATTGTATCCTCCTCCTAAAACTCCACAAAAAGGTATTCTTTTTGAATAAAAATTTTCTATTACAAGTTCATCTCTAAACTTTACACCTTGATCGGAAATTTTTAATTTTCCTAATCGATCATTAAAATGAATGTCTACTCCTGCGATATAAAATACAAAATCAAAATTTTCTTGATTTAACTCTGTTAAATAGTGCTTTAAAGTTTTGATGTAAGTATCATCCTCTGTGTTGTCTTCTAGCTCTACATCTAAATCACTAATAGATTTTTTTGCAGGATAATTAGTTTTTGAATGCATGCTAAATGTAAAAACGTTTCTATTTTCTTTAAAAATATCTGAATTGCCATTTCCTTGATGAACATCAAGATCTACAATTAAAATTCTATTGGCCAGACCCCTGTTAAGTAAATAATGAGCTGCAACTGCTACATCATTAAATACACAGTAACCAGCACCACCATTGTAATTAGCGTGGTGACTCCCTCCAGCCGTATTACAAGAAATTCCATAATTAATTGCAAGTTTTGATGCCAACACAGTACCCCCTGTTGCAACCAAAGATCTCTTAACAACACTATCTACCAAAGGAAAACCTATTTTTTTAACACCGTCTTTGTCTAAAGTTTTATTTTTGATATCACTTATATATTTTTCAGAGTGAGCAAACTTTAATGTTTCAGATGAGCATGGATAAGGTTTGTGAAACTTTTTGACTACATTTTTTTTAATTAAATAATTTGCAAGTTCGCTAAATTTATTTATTGGAAATTTATGATCATCTCCAATTTTTGCAAAATAATCTTCGTGATTTACAACTGGTAACTCCATGGTTACTCTAAAACTCTAATTGGCTTTCCATTAACACAAGCCTCTAATCCCTCAATCATTTGATTGTAAAAAATACTGTAATTTTCTGCTGTTACATATCCTATATGTGGAGTTAACACAGCGTTAGGTAAAAATCTTAATTTATTATTTTCAGGCAAAGGTTCTTTTTCATAAACATCAATTCCAGCTCCAGCAATTACATTAGTTGATAATGCTATAATCAAATCATCCTCATTAACTATTGGACCTCTTGAGGTATTAATTAAAAAAGCTGTCTTCTTCATATTGTCTAACTCTTTTAATGTTATGCAATCTTTGTATCTCTCTCCACCTTGAACATGAATAGATAAAACATCTGAGTTCTTAATTAAATCATCTTTGCTACATGGCAAGACATCTAGCTCTTTGCATTTATCTAAACTTAAATTTTCACTCCAAGCCATAACTTGCATTCCAAAAGCTTTTCCAATTTTTGCAACTTCACTTCCTACTCTTCCCAATCCTATTAATCCTAATATTTTTCCTTTTAGCTCAACACCAATAGTAGTTTGCCAGTATCCTTGATACATATTATCAAACTCTTCTTTAAAGTTTCTAGCTAAACCAAGAATTAGTGCCCAAGTAAGTTCAGGAGTAGGGTTGATATTAATATCTGTCCCACAAACTATAACTTTTCTTTTTTTAGCAGCTTCCAGGTCTATAGATCTATTTCTTAATCCACTCGTGATAACAAATTTTAAATCACTTAAATTATCAATTAGATTTTTTGTAATTGGAGTTCTTTCCCTCATTATCAAAAGAGCCTCAAAATCAGCTAATTGTTCAATAGCGTCTGCCTCATCTACAAAAGGTTCACTGAAAATTTTAAATTCATATTTTCCAGATAATTTTTCTAAATCAACAAATTGTTGAGCAACATTTTGGTAATCATCTAATATAGCAACTTTAAGCATTTTTAATTTTTTTGTTTGATAAAAATAGACCTAATATAATTAAAATAGACCCAATTAAATGAAAAAATAAAAATTTTTCATTAAAAAGTATGATTGCAAAAATTGTACTGAATAAAGGAATTAATGATAAAAAAATTCCTGCCCGATTAGCTCCAATAATCGCAACAGCACCTGCCCAACAATAGTAAGAGCCAATACTTGGAAACAAAGCAATATAAAATAAAATATAAAAAAAGTTACTATTTATCTCTACAACTTTATCTTGAATTACATCGAAAAAAAATAGAGGCAAAAGAAATATTAGGCCAAACGTGCATATGATATGTACAAGGGCAAGTAGAGAAACATCAAAATTTCTTTTTCTTAAATATGCTGAATAAACTCCCCATGCAATTATCGCACCTATCATAAATAAATCTCCTTTATTAAAATTTAAAGAAAGCAAAATATTAAGATCCAATCTTGTGATAATAGCTAAAATACCTAATACAGAAATAAACAGGCCTGATAATTGAAAAATATTTGTTTTTTCAATTTTTAACAAAAAACAAACTAAAATTATTGTAACTGGTATTGCAGTATTAAAAAGAGATGCATTGATTACTTGGGTATGATTTAAAGCATTATAAGTAAATGAAGTAAATATGCAAACACTGGTAAAACCAAGGATAAAAAATAAAGATAAATTTTCTTTAATTTTATACTTTAATTTAAATATTTCCTGATACGTAAAGGGAAATAAAATTATCCATACAAGACACCATCTTAAAAATGAAAGAGTATTTGGTGGTATGTTTTGCAAGTATGCAAACTTAGCAATTGTAAAATTGCCTGCCCAAAATAATGTTGCACAAACCAACATTAAATATGCTTTGGCGTTCTGACCCACTTAGCTAAATCTTAACGAACTATAAGGTTTTAAATCTAAGTTTGTATTTTCGTTCGCAATCATTCCTGAAACAATCTTTCCAGAAATTGGGCCTAAAGTCCATCCTAAATGATGATGTCCAAAACAATAATAAACATTTTTATAATTTTTTGATGGCCCCATGACAGGTAAAAAGTCTGGTAAAGTTGGTCTAAATCCTAACCACTCATCCTCATGCTCGGGTAAATCACCAAGCATATATTTTGCATTATTAATTAAATTTTTAACTCTAGATTTTGACAAAGGATTTTCTAATCCACCAAATTCAACTGTACCAACTACTCTTAATCCTTGTTCCATTGGTGTAATTCCAAAACCACGGTTTGAAAATATTACTGGTCGGCTTAATAAATGATCACAATTTTTAAAATGAACATGATATCCTCTTTCAGTATCTAGAGGAATTTGTTCATCTAAATTGTCAGTCAATTTTTTAGAAAAAGCGCCACAAGCAATTACTGCTTTATCAAAAACATAACTTTGTGTTTCAGTTTTAAAAATAGGTTTTTCATCATCAAATTTTATATCTTTAATATTTACTTTGTTAAACTTTCCACCTTTTTGCAAAAATAGATCAAATAATTTTAAAAGGATTCTTTTTGGATTTCGAGCATGTCTCGCATAAGGATAGTAAACTCCAGCATGATAGAAAGGTTTAATATGGGGTTCTAAATCATGAATTTCAGCTTTATTAACTAGTTGCTGCTTTACTCCCAATTCATCTCTAACTCTTATTTCTAATTCCCTACTTTTTAGATCTTGATCATTCCAGATATAAAGTATTCCTTTGTTTTCCACTAATCCTTCAAGATCTATTTCGTCAAATAATTCATCATACGCCGGTAGAGCTAAATCTAAAATTTGATGCATATTTTTTGCAGTATGCATCATCTTAGTTTTTGTAGTGTTCATAATAAATTTCATGAACCATGGAATCATTTTTGGAACGTAATTCCATTTTAAAGCTAGAGGACCAGTTGAACTTAACAACATAGCCGGAACATCCGCTAAGACATCAGTTCTATTTAAAGAAAGTGAAGCATAAGGCGAAAAATGTCCTGCATTTCCATAAGAAGCTGCTTGGCTTCCTGGATTATCTCTATCAAATATTGTTACATTAAATCCCTTTTTTTGAAGGAACAATGCATTTGATACACCTTGGATACCTGCACCAACTATTCCAACCTTAATGTTCTTATTCATAAGAACGTTATACAATTAAAAAATTAAAGTTTCATAGTGACAAATTATGCTTAATTAAATTAAATATTTTAAGCAATCATCTGTTTGTGATTTATCTTGGCGCTAAGAACAATACCAAACCCGATCATAGTTGCTAACATAGAGGAACCTCCATAGGACATTATCGGTAATGGAGAACCGACAATTGGCAATAAACCCAAGACCATCGAAAGATTTACAACAATATAAATGAATATTGCAAAAGCAAATCCAAAACAGAATAACCTTGAAAAATTGCTTCTTGAGATAGCACCTATTCTCAAAATTCTGATAATGATAATTGAATACAAAACCAATAATCCTACTGATCCTATAAATCCAAACTCTTCAGAAAATAAAGTGAATATAAAATCGGTATGTTTTTCAGGTAAAAAATCCAAATAACTTTGTGTGCCTTTTAAAAAACCTTTGCCCTCTAAGCCACCAGAACCTATTGCTATTTTTGACTGAATTATTTGATAACCAGCGCCCAATGGATCTCTATCAGGGTCTAAAAAAGTCAATATTCTCAATTTTTGATAAGGCTTTAAGAAAGAAATTACAAAAGGTAGTGATATTAAAAAAACTATAAAAGAATAAATAAAATATTTTATCTTAACGCCTCCTAGCCATAAAACAATTAATCCACTTGATGCAATAAGAATTGAAGTTCCTAAATCTGGTTGTGAAAGCACCATAATAATTGGTATTAAAATAATAGTTATAACTGTCATGATACTTGTAACTGAGTTTACATTTTCAATTTTAACCCTGTGATAATATTTTGCTAAGCAAAGTATAATTGCTATTTTCATTAACTCAGATGGCTGTAAATTAAATAAATATAAATCCATCCATCTTCTAGAGCCTGATGATTTTATTCCAAAAAAAGAAACATAAATTAGTAAAAGAATTACAGCTATATAAAACAAGTATGAAAAGTTGTGCCACCATCTAATATTAAAAAACGCAATTAAAATCATTAAAGGGAAAAAGACTACTATTTTACTAAAATGACTTTTTGTATGAAATAGAATTTCTCCTCCATCTGTTGAATACATCACAAATAAACTTAATATTGAAAGTAAAAATATACTTATCAGTAAAATATAATCTAACTCTTTAACCTTTTGCCAGAAAGTAAGTTCGTTATTTAATCTATCGTGTTGAAACATCAAATTTCTATTTCCTCAAAATTTTTTTGTTTATTTCTTAAATCGTTTCTATCAATTATTAATTTGAATAATTCCTTTGCAATTGGTGCTGCAGTTTTACTTCCTGAGCCACCATGCTCAACTATAATACTTAATGCGTATCTTGGATTAATATACGGACCATAAGCAACAAATAATGCGTGATCTCGGTCTTTATAAGGGATTTGCTCAATTTTAAGATCAAGTTCTCTTTCTCGCATGCTAATTCTCTTAACCTGCGCAGTTCCAGTTTTGCCAGCAAATTGATATTTTGGATCGTCTATTCTAGATTTGTATGATGTACCGTATAATTCATTAGTTGAACTAAACATAGCCTCTTGAACAATTTTTATATTTTTGGGATTCTCAAATAATTTTTTTTCTTCAGAAAATAAAGACTCTTCTTCAAATTTATTTTTAGCTTCTTCGAAAGAAACAGCATTATTATCAACTATTATTCTTGGTTTTATAGAGTAGCCTCCATTAGCAATCTGAGCTGTCATAAGACATAATTGAAGTGGAGTTGTTTGCGTGTAACCTTGGCCTATTCCAGTTATTAATGTTTCACCAAGAACCCAACCTTTTCCAAGATTATTTTTTTTCCATTTAGTGTTTGGAAATAAACCTGATTTTTCAAAATCAAAATAATCTCCTAATACCTTTTTACCTAAACCAAATTTTTCAGCTGTAACATTTAGTCGATCTACTCCTAGTAATCTTGCAACTTCATAAAAATAGGTATCACATGATTGTTTCATTGCATTTTTTAAACTTACAAATCCATGACCTTTTTCTTTCCAACAGTGAAAAGTCTGTCCATAGAGCTCCATCTTACCAGTGCATTTAACTTTAAAACTTGGGCTAACAATTTTATTTTCTAAAGCAGATAAAGCTACAATTGGTTTTATTGTAGATCCTGGAGAATAAAGTCCTGCAAGTGTCTTATTTACTAGTGGTTTTAATGGATTATTTCTAATTAATGCCCAATCATCATTGCTTATACCAAATAAAAATTTGTTTGGGTCATAAGAAGGAGAAGAATACATTGCTATGATATCACCCGTATAAATATCCATTACACTTATTGATCCTGCTCTGTCATTTAAAAGTTTTCCACAAGCTTTCTGAACCTCGGTATCAACAGTTAATCTTACTCTTAAACCTTGTTTTCCTTTTTGATGCTCAAGTTGATTAATTCTTTTCCCATAAGCGTTTACTTCATACCTTTGGATAGCATTTGTACCAATCAAGTAATTTTCTAAAGTTTTTTCTAGACCTAATTTTCCAATTTTCATACCTGGAACAAATCTTTCTTGAACAGTTTCATTGGCTAAAATCTCTTCCTCATTAGGTTGACTGACATATCCTAGAATATGAGTATAAGTTTCGCTAAAAGGGTAATTTCTTGAAATAGTCATAACTGGTTTAACACCAACTAAGTCATATAAATAATTATTTATTTTTAAAAAATCGCTCCAAGATAAGTTTTCAGAAACAATAATACTTTCCCAAGGTTTCAATTTATTTTTTGATTTTACAATTTTTTCTATTTTTTTATCGCTCAGGTTAAGTAGAGTTTTTAATCGAGTTAACAAATAATTGAAGTTTTCAACTTGTTCAGGAATTATATGAAGTTGATATACTTTTAAATTTCCGGCTATAACATTGCCAAAATAATCAACTATATCACCTCTTATTGGTGGCAACTTCCACTCTCTAATTCTATTTTTATCTGAAAGAGTAAGATATTTTTTATTTTCGTTAACTTGCAGAGAAAAAAGTCTAGCTATAATTCCTGTAAAAATAATTACTTTTGCAGCACCAATAATAAACATCCGTCTATTAATTACGTCTGTTTTTCTAATACCTGAATTACCGCTAATCATTCTGTTTATGTGAAATTTTGCTATTTAAAATGTTAAATAAAATAAAAAATAATGGGTAAAATAAAAAAGTAAAACCAGAATTTATTAAGTAACTCATATAATCTACCTGATATAAAAATACTAAGTCTAAGATTATCACTTGAATTGAATTGATAAGCAAAACTGCAATGATAAATGAAAGCCAATCATTTATAAATTTTGGACTTAGTGTAATTTGTCTTATATATGAGGTAATGGCACAGATTAGTAAGTAACAAAAACTACTTATTCCAATTGGAATACCAATTACTACATCGTTAATAATTCCTGCTAAGAAAATTGAGAAATATCCCAGGTAATCTGGATTTCTTAAAGTCCAAAAAAAGATTAAAATGAAAATGAAGTTGAATGAAAAATAATCTAACTTTAAATAATTAAAGTCAAATTCATTAAACACTGAAAAAAACAAAATAATAATCGGCAAATAAGAGAGGAATGATCTAAAAAATGTACTTTTATTCAATGAAGCCATTATTGACCCTCCCCTATTTTAAATTCTACAATCTTTACAAAACTTAATTGTCCAAAATCAGAAAAAAAACTTAGTTGCTCTGAACTATTTGTTATTTTACCAACTGGAATACCTGGTTTAAAAATACCAGCAAGACCAGAGGTGTATACAACAGCCTCATTTTCAATCTGATTTTCTTTGTACTCATCTTTGGTATATTCAATTATTCCATGATCCTTACCAGTTCCAGAGGCTACAGCTTGTAGAAATGGGGGCTGAATTACCACTGGTATTTTGCTATTTAAATCTGACAGAAGTAGAGCCCTTGAATTTGAATAATTTACCTCAATAATCTGACCGACTAAATAATTTCGATCCATTACTGCCATTCCCATCTTTACATTATCTTTAGTTCCTCTATTCAAGACTATTGATTTTAAATATGGACTTTCTCTATCAATTAAAACTCTTGCAAATATATCTTCTGAATTTATGCTTTCATCAATCAACTCTCTAAGTCTTTTATTTTCAGCAGTTAAAATAGTATTTAATACTTTAATCTCATCTGCATTCTCTATTTTAATTAATTGGTTTTGATGATTTTTATAAAAATCAAGGTGTGATTTAAATTTAGCTATTGCCTCTTTAATTTTATTTTCTGGTACTGATACAACATAAGAAGATCTATATATTACTTCGTTAATTCCTAACTTAACAAGTTGAATTGGTTTAAAATTAAAATTACTTAAAATTATTATAACAACAGATAAAATAATTAAGCTTATAAGCGAAAACTTTTGTTGATCTTTCTTTTTTAAAAAAACTGATCTTAAGGCAATTACAAAGTCGTCTCTGCCTTTTACCATCTTTTAATATTCAGATAACATAGTAGAAAAAGTTTCTTCTTGATCCAAAGCTTTACCAGTTCCAACCGCAACGCAAGACAATGGATCATCAGCAACATGTACTGGTAAACCTGTTTCCTTTGAGAATCTTTTATCAATATTTTTTAATAAAGCTCCACCACCTGTTAAAGTAAGACCCATATCTACTAGATCAGCAGATAATTCAGGAGGAGTATTTTCTAAAGCATCTTTGATTGCACCAACCATTTCTTTCAATATATCATTTAATGCTTCAGCAGTATCTTCCTCGGTAATATTTACTTCTTTAGGAGTGCCTGATCTTAAATCTCTACCTTTTACTGGGTAAGTGTTAGTTCCTGTTGGAACAGCTGTACCCATTTCCTTTTTAATTTTTTCAGCAGTAGTATCTCCGATAAGCAAATTATATTCTTTTCTCATATAATTAACTATTGCTGTATCCATTGCATCACCTGCAACTCTCAAAGATTTAGAATAAACCAATCCACCTAGGGACATGACTGCTATCTCACTGGTACCACCACCTATGTCAACAATCATTGACCCTGTGGCTTCAGAAATTGGAAGTCCAGCTCCAATAGCTGCAGCAATTGGTTCTTCAATTAATTGAACTCTTCTTGCTCCCGCAGCTAATGCGCTGTCTTGAATTGCTTTTCTTTCAACTGGTGTTGAACCAGTTGGAACACATATTAAAATTCTAGGATTAGCGAAAGTACTTCCTTTATGAACTTTTTTTATAAAGTGTTTGATCATCTCTTCTGTAACTATAAAGTCTGCTATAACACCATCTCTTAAAGGTCTGATAGCACTAATATTCCCAGGTGTTCTTCCAAGCATTGTTTTGGCTTCATCTCCAACAGCTAAAACATTTTTCTTTCCGCCTTGATCAACAATCGCAACAACAGAAGGTTCATTAAGAACAACACCTTTTCCTTTTAATACTACTAGTGTATTTGCTGTTCCAAGATCAATCGCCATATCTTGGCTCCATACCTTTTTAACGCTATCGAATAATCCCATTATATTCCCCTTACCTTTTGACTTTCTTGCTCCATTGGAGCTGTTTTATCTCGTTTAATTATCATTTTATTTAAAGCATTTATGTAAGCATTTGCAGAAGCAACTAAAGTATCGGTATCTGCTGCTTGACCTACAGTAGTTTTTCCATTTTCCTCAATTTTTACACTTACGGTTGCTTGAGCATCGGTACCTTCGGTTACAGCATGTACTTGATAAAGCTGTAAATTTACATCATGAGGATAAAGAGTTTTTATACATTTAAATATTGCATCAACTGGTCCATCCCCAATTTCTGAAGCTTGTTTTACATCCCCGTATACATCTAAAGTCATCTCTGCTTTTTGAGGTTCTCCTGTACCGGCAAATACTTTTAATGATTTTAAATTAATTGCACTAACTTTATTATCAACAATTAAACTATCATCAACTAGTGCAATAATATCTTCGTCATAAACATGTTTTTTCTTGTCCGCTAAAACCTTAAACTTTGCAAATGCATTTCCTACTACATCGTCTGTTAAATCTGGATAACCCAAACTATTTAATTTATCTTTAAAAGCATGACGTCCAGAATGTTTACCCATTACTAATGAGGTTTGTTTTACTCCAACACTCTCTGGGGTCATAATTTCATAAGTCTGTCTATTTTTTAACATTCCATCTTGATGAATACCTGCCTCATGTGCGAATGCATTTTTTCCAACAATTGCTTTATTATATTGGACTGGAAATCCAGTAGCATTTGAAACTATCTTTGATGCCTTGCTTAATAAAGTTGTGTTAATTCCAGTATCGTAAGGCATTAAGTCTGGTCTTGTCTTAATTGCCATTACAACTTCTTCTAATGCAGCATTACCTGCTCTCTCACCTAAACCATTTATAGTACATTCAATTTGTCTTGCTCCTGCTTGAACGCCAGCTAAAGAATTAGCTACCGCTAAACCTAAATCATTATGACAATGAGTAGATAAAATTGCTTTATCAATGTTAGGAACTTTATTTAAAAGCGTTTCAATGATTGTTGTGAACTCAGAAGGTATTGTATAACCAACAGTATCAGGAATATTAATTGTTGTTGCTCCATTTTTAATTGCAAGCTCAACTGTTTTACACATATAATCCATATCAGTTCTTGTCCCATCTTCACATGACCACTCAACATCATCAGTAAATTTTCTTGCATAAGAAACGTGTTTACCAATTGACTCATAAACATCTTCAGGTGACATATTTAATTTATGCTTCATATGTAATGGACTTGTAGAAATAAAAGTATGTATTCTAAATCTAGGAGCATGCTTTAGTGCTTCATAAGCTCTATCAATATCTTTTACTGAATGTCTAGATAATCCTGCTGGTATAGAATTTTTTAAAATCTTACTAACTTCAGAAACTGCCTCAAAATCTCCTGGTGATGCTATAGGAAAACCTGCTTCGATAATATCAATTCCCAGTTCATCAAACACTCGAGCAATCTGAATTTTTTCTTCCAAACTCATTGATGCGCCAGGTGATTGCTCACCATCACGCATAGTTGTATCAAATATAAAGACTCTATCTTTGTCGCTCATAATAAAAATTTTTGGAAAATCTATAATACAATCTATAAGAGAGATTGCAAAATAATTAGTATAAATAGCTAAATTTTTTCGTCCATTTTAGGTGATACAAAAATTAATTATAAATAGACTCAATTTTAGGCATCAAGTGCAAAAGTTCCTTTGTGTATTCATGAGAAGGGTTCAAAAATAAATCCTCAGTATTTGAAACTTCACATAACTTGCCATCTTTTAGAACTCCAATTCTATCACACATTTGTCTTACAACCGGTAAGTCATGGCTAATAAATAAAATAGTTAAATTTAATTGATCTTGAAGATCTTTTAATAAATTTAATATTTGTGCTTGAATACTAACGTCTAATGCAGATGTGGGTTCATCACAAACTAAGAGTCTTGGCTGAGTTGCTAAAGCTCTCGCGATCGAAATTCTTTGTCTTTGACCACCAGAAAATTCATGAGGATATCTATCTGCTGATTTTTGAGACATCTCGACAGAGTCTAATAAATCGTAGACATAATTATTTAGATCAGAATTAGATACCGAAGGATTGTGAAGCGTAATAGGCTCAGCAATAATATCTTTTACTTTCAATCTTCCATTTAGTGATGAATAGGGATCTTGAAAAATCATTTGTATTTGTTTTCTAAATTTCATTAGTTCAGACCTATTTTTTATCTTTGTAATACAAGTGTTATCAAAAAATATATCTCCTGATGAAGGTTTAAATAAATTTACAATCATTTTTGCAATAGTTGATTTTCCACTACCACTTTCACCTACCAATCCAAATGACTCACCTTCTTTTATTTCAAATGAAACATTATTTACAGCTAACACTGAATTTTTAGAATTTTCTGTAAAAAAATTGTCATCAAAACTTTTATTAAGATTTTTAACTTGAACTAAATCTTGGTTGGTAATTTCTTTTTTAGTCCATCTATTCAAAATTTTGATATTATTTTCTTTATTTTTTTTGTTTTTTTCTACTATTACAAATCTTGAAATTTTCTTGTTTGTAGGTGGAACCGAACTTACAAGACTTTTGGTATAACTTTGTTGGGGAGTTGTTAATATTTTTTTTGTTTCACCAATTTCGACTAAATTTCCACTTTTCATCACAGCTACACGATTGGCTGTTTCAGCAATAACACCCATATCATGAGTGATTAAAATCACAGCTAAGTTTCTTTCTTTTGTTAATTTTTTAATTAAATCTAAAATCTGTGATTGAATAGAAACATCTAGGGCAGTAGTAGGTTCATCGGCAATCAGTAATTCTGGTTCGCAACATAAGGCCAAAGAAATTACCACTCTTTGTCTCATTCCTCCTGAAAACTGATGAGGATAATCATTAAATCTTTTTTCAGCATCCTTAATTCCAACTTCTTTTAGTAAATTTATGGATTTATTTTTTGATTCCTCTTTGTTTAAATTTAGATGAGTTTGTATAGTTTCAATTAATTGTTCACCAACTGTTAATATTGGATTTAAAGATGTTTGTGGGTCTTGAAATATTAATCCAATTTTATTACCTCGATATTTAATTATACTCTCTGAGTTTTCATGAATATTTAAGTCTCCCAAAATTACTGAGCCACTTGAAACCTTTCCTGGCTCATCAATTAAATTAATAATAGCATTTCCAACAGTGCTTTTTCCAGAACCAGACTCTCCAACCAATCCTAAAATTTCACCTTTATTTACTTCAATATTAACGTTTTTGGCTGCGTAAACAGTCTCTTTACGCATTTTATAATCAACACTTAAATTATTTATTTTTAAAAAACTCATTTTTTTAATTTTGGATTTAGAGTGTCTCTCATCCAATCTCCTAATAAGTTAATGGAAAAAGCTAAAATCACCAAAAAAATTGCTGGGAAAAATGTAATCCACCATTCTCCTGAAAATAAAAAATCATTTCCCAATCTTATTAATGTTCCCAAAGAAGGAGTTGTTGGAGGAACCCCAACACCCAAAAAGCTTAAAGTCGACTCTGCCAAGATTGCAAGAGCTAGACCAATTGTACCGATGACCAAAACTGGTCTCATAATATTTGGCAGAATATGTTTAAACATAATTACTATATTTGAAACACCGATTATCGTTGAGGCAGAAACATAGTCTTTATTTTTTTCTACCAAAGTTGCTGCCCTAGATACTCTTGCAAACTGTGGCCATTCGGAAATTCCAATAGCAAAAATCAAAACATAGATTGCCATTTCATCATGCATTTCTCTTGAAATTAATCCTCTTGCTATTCCATCAACCAACAGTGCCATTAATATACTTGGTACAGTCAGCTGAACATCTGTAAGTCTCATTACTACCATTTCATATTTGCCACCAAAATATCCAGCTGTTAATCCTAAACCAACGCCAAGAACTAAACTAAATATAATTGCAGCAAAACCAACGATAAGGGATATCCTGCACCCATATAAAATGGTTGATAACATATCTCTTCCTTGACCATCTGTTCCAAGAATAAATTTCGCTAAACCATCCTCTGTCCAAGACGGAGGTGTAAATGCATCCATCAAAGATAAAGATGATGGATCAAAAGGAGTGTAAGGTGTTAAAAATTCAATAAAAAAAGAACAGAAAAAAATAACAAATAGAATTACTGAAGATATGATTGCCGTAGGAGACTTTATGAAGCTATGATAGATATCGCTATCCTTAATTCTTTCCCATCTTGTTAAATTCAAATTATTATCCACTTGCTGTATCTCCTTTAACTCTAATCCTTGGATCAATAAAATAATACAGAATATCAACTATAAAATTTATCATTACAAAAACAAATGCAATAAAAACTAAATAAGCTGACATAATTGGTATATCTACAAACTGAACAGCTTGAATAAACAAGAAACCCATTCCAGGCCATTGAAAAACAGTTTCGGTAATAATTGAAAACGCGATTAAAGTTCCAATATTAATCCCAGCAATCGTTATTACAGGTATCAAGCCATTTTTTAGTGCATGTTTATATTTAATACTATCTTCACTAATTCCACGTGCTCGAGCAAATTTTATATAATCGGTTTGTAAGATTTCCATCATTTCAGCTCTTACTAGCCTGATGATATATGTCATTTGAAAAAGACTTAATGTAACTGATGGAAGAATTATCGCTTTAAGACCTGAAACTGTTAAAAAACCTGTTGTCCAAAATCCTATATCAACAACTTCTCCTCTACCAAACGAGGGAAGCACTCCTAGAATTACCGCAAATAAATAAATAAATAATATCCCAATTACAAATGTCGGAAGTGACACTCCGAGCAATGAAATTGCTAAAACTAAGTCACTTAAAAAACCTTTTCTATTTATACCCGTATAAACTCCTAAAAGAGTTCCTGTCACTAAAGCTATCAAAGCAGAAATCACAACGAGCTCAATAGTAGCTGGCAATCTCTCAACAATCAGTTCAGACACCGGTCTTCTTAATTGATAAGAAATACCAAACTCTCCTTTAGACGCATTAATTACAAATCTTGAAAATTGAACATGAATTGGATCCATTAAACCCAATGTTTCTCTTAATTCAGCTCTCTCTTCATCTGAAGTTTCTTCTCCAACCATGTTGTTTATTGGGTCTCCAACAAAATTAAATAAAGAGAAAGAAACAAAGGCAACAACTAGCATTACCAAGGCTGATTGAAATAATCTTTTAAAAAAATACTTTATCAATTTATGAGGATTTTAAATTTATAAGCCCCTTATAAATTTAAGGGGCTTATAATAATTTTTATTTAATTTACGCTAGCAGCTCTAAATAACGGTTCGTTATTAGGTCTGATAGGAACATTTACGTTACTTTTAGATGCCCAAGAAATTACTTGGTGGTGTAAAGGAAGATAAGCAATATCATCTTTTACAATTTTCCAAGCTTTAGCAATTGCAGCATTTCTTTTTTCTAAGTCAACTTCACCTTCCATAACTCTTATAGCTGCATCTACTTCAGCATTACTGAAATTAACTCTATTCCAACTAGCCCCTGTTTCATACAAGTAATGGAATACGTAATGACTGTCTAAAGTTGGAACTCCCCATCCAAGCATATAAAAATCACCCTGATTATCTTTAAGTTCTTTGAAATGCTTGCTTTTAGTTTGAGCAAATAAGTTAACTTTAACACCTACTTTACCTAACATTCCAACAACTGCTGTGCAGATAGCTTCGTCATTTACATACCTGTCGTTAGGACATCTTAATTCAACTTCAAACCCATTAGGATATCCAGCTTCAGCTAATAATTTTTTAGAGGCTTCTGGATCATATGGTAATCTTTTGTCAAGTTCAGCTGTATAACCGTTTACTCCAGGGAAAGTTATTATTCCCGCAGGTTCACTTAGACCTCTCATTACTTTTTTCTTAATGGCTTCAATATCAATTGCTTGATAAAGCGCTTGTCTAACTTCTTTTTTCTTGAAAGGATTATCACCAGTGTTTCCAGTTCTTAATTTATCTGCTGCTTGATCCATTCCTAAAAAGATTGTTCTCATCTGCGGTGTACTTACAACTTGATGTCCTGAAGAAGAACCAATTCTTTTTAAATCTTGAACAGGTGCATCAGTCACTAAATCAATCTCACCAGATAGTAAGGCAGCTACTCTTGTTGCAGCATTTTTAATTGGAAGTAACTCAATTTGCTTTATGCCATCATCTTCCATATCACCCCACCAATGCTTATTTCTTTTAAACACTGTTTTTGTGTTCGGTTCTCTCAAAGTAATTTTAAATGGACCCGTTCCCAAAGCATTAGTTGCTGAAAAGGTTTCTTGTCCTGCATCCCAATTCTGAGGAGACATTGCAAAGTTTTTCTCAGACCAAGCTCTAGACATTATAAAAATGTTAGACAATTGATTTAAAAGTATAGGGTTTGGTTTACTTGTTGTAATTTTAACAGCATATTCCCCAACCGCTTTAACATCAGATATTGTGCTGATATATTCTTTGAAATCAGATGTTCTTTGTTTAGCTCTTAATATACTAAATACAACATCAGCTGATGTCATTTTAGAACCATCAGAAAATTTTACATCTTCTCTTAAATTAAAGATCCAAGTATTAGGATCTGTAGCTGTCCATTTTCTTGCTAACGCTGGTTCAATTTTCATATCTACTGCTCTTTGAACAAGAGCTTCATAAACTTGTCTAGATACTTGAGTAGTTGGACCTTCGTTTTGTGCGTGTGGATCTAGTGTAAGACTGTCTCCTTGCATTGACCATTTGATGGTTTTTGCCCATGCTGAAGAAAATCCAAATACTAGAACTAATGATAGTAATATTCTTACTAAATTTTTAGCCTTCATAATTAACCTCTTTTTTAAATTTATAAAAAAAATTATAAGTGAAAAAAAAAGATTATTACAGATATAAAATTCTATTAATAATTAACTTTTATCGCTATCAACTAATTTTTTCTTACTTATCCAAGGCATCATGGCTCTTAGCTCTGCGCCAACTTTTTCTACAGAATGTTCAGCCAATTTCGCTCTAGTTGCTAAAAAGTTTTTTTGACCAGTTTTGCACTCATCCATCCACTCTTTGGTAAATTTACCTGATTGAATATCTGCCAAAACTTCTTTCATTCTTTTCTTTGTTTCTTCCTTATTGATAATTCTTGGACCAGATTGATACTCACCATATTCAGCAGTATTTGAAATTGAATAATTCATATTTGCAATTCCACCTTCATAGATCAAATCAACAATTAGTTTAACTTCATGAACTGTTTCGAAATATGCCATCTCTGGTTCATACCCAGCTTCAACTAAAGTTTCATATCCATTTTTAATTAGTTCAACTAAACCACCACATAAAACAGTTTGTTCACCAAATAAATCTGTTTCAACTTCGTCTTTGAAAGTAGTTTCAATAATACCTGATCTTCCTCCACCTACTGCTGAAGCATAGGAAAGAGCTAAATCTCTTGCTTTACCAGATCCATCTTGATGAACAGCAAACAAACATGGAACTCCACCACCTTTTTCATATTCGCTTCTTACTAAATGACCAGGTCCTTTTGGAGCAACCATAAATACATCTAAATCTTTTCTTGCTTTAATTAAGTCATAGTGAACATTTAAACCATGAGCAAAAGCAATACTTGTTCCTTCTCTCACTCTTTGTTCAATATGATTTTTATAAATTTCAGCTTGTAATTCATCTGGAGTTAATATCATAACAACATCTGCCCAAGCAGCTGCATCAGATAAATTCATCACTTTTAAACCTTTTGATTCAGCTTTAGCAACACTTGATGAACCTTCTCTTAACGCAACAACAATTTCTTTAACTCCACTATCTTTTAAATTAAGTGCATGAGCGTGACCTTGGCTCCCATAACCAAAAATCGCAATTTTTTTATTTTTAATTAAATCTACATCTGCATCTTTTTCATAAAACATTTTCATAATTTATCTCCTATTAATTAGTTAAAAATTTTTGCACCTCTTGTCATTGCAACAGCCCCTGTTCTTGAAGTGCTTATAAGTCCCAAGGGTTTTAATTTTTTACTCATTTTATCAATCTCTCTTCTAAGTGCTGTTATTTGAATAACTGCTGATGATTTTGTTTCATCCAATACTACTGGGTTAAATTTTTTACAAGCATTTAAACATTTTTCAATTTTATTTTTTTTACCTACAATTTTAAATAAAGCCATCTCTTTAAAAATCACGTCTTTATCGTCTCTTTTAAATTCAGCAACTTTGTGTACAGGAACTAATTTGGTTAATTGCAGTCTAATCTGGTCAATTACTTGTGGTGTTCCAGTTGTTACAATTGTTATTCTGGATATGTTTTTGATAGCATCAATTTCTGCTACCGCCAAAGACTCAATATTATAACCTCTGCCAGAAAACAGACCAACCACTCTTGCAAGAACACCCGCTTCATTATCTACCCAAACTACAAAAATATAGGTATCTGATTTTTGTTTTATAGATGGAGAGCTATAAGCTGACTTTGATTTTGGCATTTTGATTAAACTAAGGCTTTGCCTTTTCCTTTTATTTTATTCTCTTCTTGATCGTTTGGTCCAAGTATCATTTGATTATGAGGTTTACCTGAAGGTATCATTGGGAAACAGTTTTCATTTGGATCCACATGACAATCAAAAATAACAGGACCATTATGCATAAGCATCAGCCATTTTCATAAAATCTGGTAATGCTTCTGAATAACTTTCAGAATAATTCTTTTCATGAAGCAGCTCTTGCCACTGTCTTACCATTCCCATGTACTGGTTGTTCAAAATAAATATTTTTATTGGCAAATTGTATTGAACAGCCGTGGACATCTCTTGCATTGTCATTAAAACTGATGCTTCTCCTGCAATATCAATAACTAATTTTTCTGGATGAGCTACTTGAACTCCAACAGCTGCTGGTAATCCATAACCCATAGTTCCTAATCCACCTGAAGTCATCCATCTATTGGGTTTGTTAAATTTATAATGTTGAGCAGCCCACATTTGATGCTGACCTACTTCTGTTGTTACATAAGTATCTTTATTTTTTGTTAACTCATAAAGTCTTTGAACAGCATGCTGAGGTTTTATGCTATCTTCACTGTTAATGAAATTTAAAGAGTCTTTACTTCTCCATTTTTGAATTTGTTCCCACCATTTTGCAATATTTGGTTTATTTGATTTACCATTACCATTTTTCTTTTTAACAATTGTTTTGTTTACTTTATCAATTACTTTCGTTACATCACCTACGATTGCAAGATCTACTTTAATAATTTTATTAATTGATGATGGATCAATATCAATATGAACTTTTTTTGAATT
>LUMT01000150.1_pt1 | contig 23417 bp, 21 predicted proteins | sample 729741 | NCBI WGS metagenome assembly LUMT01 (sample SAMN03860299, study PRJNA289734) | marine metagenome | biome: seawater column; feature: ocean; material: water; isolation source: Red Sea water column Station 192 - depth 50m | place: Saudi Arabia: Red Sea | collected 2011-10-15 | depth 50 m
GCTCCTTAGAAAGGAGGTGATCCAGCCGCACCTTCCGGTACGGCTACCTTGTTACGACTTCGTCCCAATCGCCAGCCCCACCTTCGACGGCTCCCTCCACAAGGGTTGGGCCACCGGCTTCGGGTGTTGCCGACTTTCGTGACGTGACGGGCGGTGTGTACAAGGCCCGGGAACGTATTCACCGCAGCGTTGCTGATCTGCGATTACTAGCGACTCCGACTTCATGGGGTCGAGTTGCAGACCCCAATCCGAACTGAGACCGGCTTTTTGGGATTCGCTCCACCTTACGGTTTCGCAGCCCTTTGTACCGGCCATTGTAGCATGCTTGAAGCCCTGGACATAAGGGGCATGAAGACTTGACGTCATCCCCACCTTCCTCCGAGTTGACCCCGGCAGTCTCCTATGAGTCCCCACCATCACGTGCTGGCAACATAGGACGAGGGTTGCGCTCGTTGCGGGACTTAACCCAACATCTCACGACACGAGCTGACGACAGCCATGCACCACCTGTATACCGACCACAAGGGGGGCCACATCTCTGCAGCTTTCCGGCATATGTCAAACCCAGGTAAGGTTCTTCGCGTTGCATCGAATTAATCAGCATGCTCCGCCGCTTGTGCGGGCCCCCGTCAATTCCTTTGAGTTTTAGCCTTGCGGCCGTACTCCCCAGGCGGGGCGCTTAATGCGTTAGCTGCGGCACGGAAACCGTGGAAGGTCCCCACACCTAGCGCCCAACGTTTACGGCATGGACTACCAGGGTATCTAATCCTGTTCGCTCCCCATGCTTTCGCTCCTCAGCGTCAGGTAATGCCCAGAGAACCGCCTTCGCCACCGGTGTTCCTCCTGATATCTGCGCATTCCACCGCTACACCAGGAATTCCGTTCTCCCCTGCATACCTCTAGTCTGCCCGTATCGGAAGCACGCTCAGGGTTGAGCCCTGAGTTTTCACTCCCGACGCGACAAACCGCCTACGAGCCCTTTACGCCCAATAATTCCGGACAACGCTCGGACCCTACGTATTACCGCGGCTGCTGGCACGTAGTTGGCCGGTCCTTCTTCTGCACGTAGGAGTCTGGGCCGTGTCTCAGTCCCAGTGTGGCCGGTCACCCTCTCAGGCCGGCTACCCGTCGTCGCCTTGGTGGGCCATTACCCACACCAACAAGCTGATAGGCCGCGAGCCCATCCTTCTCCGCCAGAGCTTTCCACCCCCCACCATGCGACAGGGGGTCATATTCGGCATTAGACGTCGTTTCCAACGCTTATTCCAAAGAGAAGGGCAGGTTGCTCACGTGTTACTCACCCGTTCGCCGCTCGTGTACCCCCGAAAGGGCCTTACCGCTCGACTTGCATGTGTTAAGCACGCCGCCAGCGTTCGTCCTGAGCCAGGATCAAACTCTCCGTTGAAAACCCCACAAGGGGCCAACATCAAAATGACCCGGCAAACTGACTGCTGACAGTCAAAATTGTCGGAATTGCCACCGCGACACACACAACACCCCAAAGAGGCACCATGCCTGCCGACGGGGGTAAAACTGATTACTTCTCGTCGACTTTTAGCACACTGTTGAGTTCTCAAACATCAGACGCACACCCACCAGACAGACCCACATCAGGGCCCACCCACCAGGGGCTGGTCACCAGGGGCTGGTCTATCCTACGCGGCTCGTGATCACCGGGTCAAACCCGGGGTCCTGCCACGATCACTCTCCGTTGTCAGCGGTCAGTCTCCGGAACTCAGTTCCTGGCGTTAACCGTTTCGGTTCGAGTGGCTGCTCGCTCCGAGTGCCCGGCCTCTCGGCCTTGCGCTCCGTCGTGCGGTGCAACAAGAAGAACATTACTCAGACGACCGGAGCAGGGTCAAATCGGTGCGGTGTGACCCCGGCCATACTCACGACCGGACCCGACGAACCCCTGCAACGGCGCGCTTTCCGCGGCGCAGGACGAGCCAGGAGCCGTGCAGGGCGTCCAGGGAGTCGAGCGAGGCCTCGGCGTCGTCGACCCTGCTGTTGTTGACGTACGCGCCGCCCTCGGCGACCGCTCGGCGGGCGGCGGAACGCGAGTCGACGAGACCGGTCTCGAGGAGGGCGTCCGTGAGTGTGGCGTCGCCACCCAGCTCGACGACGCCCGTCTCCCCCAGCGCGGCCGCAAGGGTGTCCTCCGGCAGCTCGGCCAGCTCGCCGCGACCGAACAGCGCCGTCGAGGCGAGCTCCGCGGCATCGACCTCGGCCTGCCCGTGCACGAGCGCCGTGACCTCGGCGGCGAGGCGTCGCTGCGCGAGGCGTCGGCCGGGCGCGGCGGCGTGCTCGGCCATGAGGGCGTCGATCTCCTCGACCGGCACGAAGGTGAACTGCTTGAGGTACTCCCCCACCTTCGTGTCCTCGGCCTGGATCCACGACTGGTAGAAGGCGTACGGACTCATGAGCTCGCGGTCGAGCCAGACCGTGCCCGACTCCGTCTTGCCGAACTTCGTGCCGTCGGCCTTCGTGATGAGCGGGGTCGCGAGGGCGTGCACCCTGCGTCCCTCCGAGCGACGGACGAGCTCGACGCCGGCGGTGATGTTGCCCCACTGGTCGCTGCCGCCGGTCTGGAGCACACAGCCGTGGCGACGGTGGAGCTCCAGGTAGTCCATCGACTGCAGCAGGACGTAGCTGAACTCGGTGTAGCTGATGCCGCTCTCGAGCCGGCTGCTCACCACGTCGCGCGCCAGCATGCGGTTCACCGGGAAGTGCTTCCCGATGTCGCGCAGGAAGTCGATCGTGCTGAGGGACTCGGTCCAGTCGAGGTTGTTGACCATGGTCGCGCCGTTCTCGCCCTCGAGGTCGACGAAGCGGACGACCTGGTCGCGGATCCGCTCGACCCACGCCGCGACGGTCTCGCGGGTGTTCATGACCCGCTCGCCGGCCTCCTTGGGGTCGCCGATGAGACCGGTGGAGCCACCGACGAGCAGGAGCGGTCGGTGCCCGGCGAGCTGGAGCCGCCGCGCGGTGAGGATCTGCAGCAGGTTGCCGACGTGCAGGCTGGGCGCGGTCGGGTCGAAGCCCACGTAGTAGACGATCGGGCCGGCGTCCATCTCGGCCCGCAGCGCCTCGAGGTCGGTCGAGTGCGCGACGAGTCCGCGGGCGGTCAGGTCGTCGAGGACGGATCCTCCGGCTGTGCTCACGTGGGGCTCCTGGTCGGTCGGGGCGGACGGCCCCATTCTGGCGCGCGACCGCGAGGGCCCGCGCAGCGGCGTCGGGAACACCAGCGGCGGCCCGACGGTTGGCACGGGCATGACGGTGGACGTGCAGATCTGGTCGGACGTGGCGTGCCCCTGGTGCTACGTCGGGAAGCGGCGCTTCGAGAAGGCCGTGGAGCGGTTCCGGGAGGAGGGCGGCGACGTGCAGGTCACCTACCGCAGCTTCGAGCTCTCGCCGGACACCCCGGTCGACTTCGAGGGCGACGAGGTCGACTTCCTCGCCCGCCACAAGGGCATGGCGCGCGAGCAGGTGGTGGGCATGCTGGCGCAGATGACGCAGGTCGCGTCCGACGAGGGGCTCGACTACGACTTCGGGGCGCTGCAGCACACGAACACCGTGCTGGCGCACCGGCTGCTCCACCACGCGCGCGCCGAGGGTCGTCAGGAGGAGATGAAGGAGCGGCTGCTCGCCGCGTACTTCGTCGAGGGCCGGCACGTGGGTCGGGTCGACGACCTCGCCGATCTCGCCGCGGAGGTCGGGCTCGATCGCGACGAGGTCGTGGCAGCCCTGTCCGGTGACGCCTACCTGGAGCAGGTGCGCTCGGACCAGGAGCAGGCGATGGCGCTCGGCATCCGTGGCGTCCCGTTCTTCGTGCTCGACGACCGGCTCGGCGTCTCCGGCGCGCAGGACCCTGACACGTTCCTGGGCGCGCTGCGCCGCGCGGCCGAGGAGCAGCCCGCGTGAACGGTCCGCTGGAGATGCTCGGCGACGACGCCGCGGCCGTCTGCGTCGACGGTGTGTGTGCCGTCCCCGCGACGACGTCGGCCCCGTCCGAGCGCGCTGCTCAGGACGGGGCCGACGAGGCGGGCACCAGGGACCCGGGATCAGCGCGGCACGACGGTGTCACCCGCGAGGCTTGACCGCCAGCACCGGACAGGTCGCGTCGAGCAGGACGCGCTGCGACACGCTGCCCATCAGCGCCTTGCCGACCGGCGAGCGGTGCCGCACGCCGACGACCACGAGCTCGGCGTCACGCTCCTGCGCGACCCGCACCACCTCGGCGCCGACGTCGGGCACGACCTCCTGGAGCACCTCGACCTCCCCGACGCGCTCGCGCAGACGCTCGACGGTGTCGGCGTCGGCGAAGTGCGGGTCGACGTAGGCGTCGCCCCGGGTCGCGTTGACGACGACGAGCGGGACCGAGCGTCGGCTCGCCTCCTCGGCACCTGCGGCCAGGGCCGCCTCGCCGTACTCGTCCGGGCTGTAGGCCACCACCACTGCGGTCATGCGGACACCTCCTCCTTCTCGACGGTCGACGCGCCGCGACGGGCGACGCGACCGCGCACGGCGGCCACGGCCATCGCGACGAGCGCGAGGACCAGCACCGCGTACACGACCTTCGCGACGGGCTCGCTCCACAGCGTGGAGACCTCGCCGCCGGACAGCGCCAGGGCCTGGGTCAGCTGGTTCTCCAGCGACGGGCCGAGGATGACGCCGACGATCAGCGGCAGCACCGGCAGTCCGAAGCGGCGCATGGCGACGCCGAGGAAGCCGAGCACCAGCAGCAGGGCCAGGTCGAACGGCTCGAAGCTGACGCTGTAGGCGCCGAGGGACGCGAAGAACAGGATGCCCGCGTACAGGTAGGGCCGCGGTACCCGCAGGAGCTTCGCCCAGATCGGCGCGAGCGGCAGGTTCAGCACCAGCAGCAGCGTGTTGGCGACGAACAGGCTGGCCAGCAGGGTCCACACGAGCGCGGGCTCGTTGTCGAAGAGCTGGGGACCGGGCTGGATGCCGTAGGACTGGATGGCGTTGAGCATGATCGCGGCCGTGGCCGTGGTGGGCAGGCCGATGGCCAGCAGCGGCACCATCGTGCCCGCGGCCGACGCGTTGTTCGCGGCCTCCGGTCCGGCGACGCCCTCGATGGCGCCCTTGCCGAACTCCTCGGGGTGCTTCGTGAGCCGGCGCTCGGTGATGTAGGACAGGAAGGTCGGCACCTCGGCGCCACCGGCGGGCAGCGCGCCGAAGGGGAAGCCGAACGCGGTGCCGCGCAGCCACGGCTTCCAGGAGCGGCCCCAGTCCTTGCGGTCCATCCAGGGGCGGCCGACGGGGATGACCTGCAGCGGCCGGCGGCGCAGGTGCGCCGCGACCCACAGGGCCTCGCCGATGGCGAAGATGGCGACGGCCACGACGACGACGTCGATGCCGTCGGCCAGCAGCGGGCTGCCGAACGTGAGCCGCGCCTGCCCGGTCGACGTGCCGACCAGCGCAATGGCGAGGCCGAGGAACAGCGCGATGAAGCCGCGCATCTTCGAGCTGCCGAGGACGGCCGAGACGGCGACCAGCGCCAGCAGCAGGATCGCGAAGTACGACGGGGCGCCCAGCTGCACCACGGCCGAGGAGACCTTGGGCGCGAACAGCACCAGGAGCGCGGTGGCGATGGTGCCGGCGACGAAGGACCCGATGGCGGCGGTCGCGAGGGCCTGGGCGGCCCGCCCCCGCTTCGCCATCTGGTTGCCCTCGATCGCGGTGACGACCGACGAGGACTCCCCTGGCGTGTTGAGCAGGATCGACGTCGTCGACCCGCCGTACATGCCGCCGTAGTAGATGCCGGCGAACATGATGAGGGCGCTGTCGACCGGGACCGTGTAGGTGATCGGGAAGAGCAGGGCCAGCGTCATGGCCGGCCCGATGCCCGGCAGGACGCCGACGGCGGTGCCGAGCAGCACGCCGATGACGGCGTACAGCAGGTTCTCGGGCGTGAGGGCGTTCATCAGCCCGTCGAGGAACAGGTCCATCAGAGCACTCCGTCCAGGATCCCCGCGGGGATCGGCAGACCCAGGCCGACGTAGAAGCCGTACCAGGTGATGAGGGAGAGGGCGGCGCCGATCGCGACGTCCTTCAGCAGCGTGCGGCTGCCGAGCGCCCACGCGCAGCCCGCGAAGAGCAGCGCGCCCGTGATCGCCCAGCCGAGCGTGTCGACGAGGAGCACGTTCGCGAGGAACACGCCCGCCAGCTTCGCGACGGTGAACCAGTCGCTGGGCTCGGTGAGGTCGACGTCCTCGCCGCCCTCCGGCTCCGCGACGTTGCCGCGCGCCGTGGCGACGGCGAGCGTCGCGGCCAGCACCAGCAGCGCGGTGCCGACGACGTAGGGCAGGAACGACGGCTGCACGGGCTGGTCGGCGAAGCCGGGCCGCAGACCCGTGGCGTCGACCACGACGACGACGCCCACGACGGCCAGGAAGGCCGCGAGCCCGTACTGGGCGCGGTCGACGACGCGAGGTCCGTCCGGACCTGTCGTCGTCTCGGTGGTGGTGCTCATGACAGTCCCAGCTCCTTCAGCGTCGAGTCGACGCGCTCGTCCTGCTCGGTCAGGAAGGTCCCGAACTCCTCGCCGGTGGCGAAGGCGTCGATCCATCCGTTGCGCTTCAGCGCCTCGCGCCACTCGGGCGTGTCGTGCATCTCGGTGACCAAACCGGTCAGGTACTCGCGCGTCGCGTCGTCGATGCCGGGCGGGGCGAGCAGCCCGCGCCAGTTGGTGAAGACGAGGTCGATGTCGGACTCGGTGAGGGTCGGGGCGTCGATCCCGTCGAGACGCTCGTCGCCGGAGACCGCCAGCACGCGGAGCGAGCCGTCGTCGATCTGGCCCTGGAACTCCCCGAGGCCGGACGTGCCGACCTGGATCTTCTCGCCGAGCAGGGCCGTGGTGAGCGGGCCGCCGCCGTCGTAGGCGATGTAGTTGACGTCCTTCGGGTCGATGCCGAGGGTCTGCGCGAGCTGCATCGGGAAGAGGTGGTCGGGGCCGCCGGGCGACGAGCCGCCGCCGACGGTGACGGAGCGCGGGTCCTTCTTCCAGGCGGTGACGAGGTCGTCGACCGTCTCGAACGGGGAGTCCGCGGGCACGAGCAGCCCCTCCTGCTCCTCGACGAGACGCGCGATGGGCGTCGCCTTCGAGACGCGGGCCGCCGAGTCGTTGGTGTACGTCGCGCCGACGACGCCGAGGCCCATGAGCATGACGAGGTCGTCGGCGCCGCGCTCGTTCAGCAGCCGCTGCATGGCGACCGTGCCGCTGGCGCCGATGACGTTCGTGATCTCGAAGCGACCCGTGAGGTCGTCCTCCTCCATCACCTGGGCCGCGGCGCGACCGGTGAGGTCGTAGCCGCCGCCCGGGCTGTTCGGGATCATCATGCGCAGACGACGGTTGTCGGGGTCGTCGCCGCCACGCGTCACGCCGCACGCGCCGAGCGTCGCGGCGAGTGCGAGGACGAGCGCCACGACGGTCGCCGTCCGGGTCCTGCGGGGGCGACGTGCGGGTCGTCGCTGACCTGTGTCGGCCATCACACCTCCTGGTGGGTCGACCCGAGCATGACGGCGAACGTGGCCTGCGTCACGATTGGGTGCGCAAAGGAGGTTGTGTTCGTTGTGGTCGCCGCGACCGGGCCGACGTACGTTGGCCGGTCAGTTCCTGCTGCTCCAGCTCGCCGTCGTCGCGCTCGTGCTGGTGATCGTCGGCGTGCTCTCGCTGCAGCAGGCCACCCGCGGGTTCGAGGACGACCGCGGGGCGCGGCTGCGCTCGACCGCGGAGTACCTCGCGAACGTCGCCGTCGTGCGCTCGCGTCTCGGCTCGACCGACGCGTCGCGCGTGCTCGCGCCGGCCATCGACCGGGCGCGGTCGCTGTCCGGCGCCGACGTCGTGTCGGTGACCGACCGCGCAGGCCGGGTGGTCGCGTCGTCCAGGCCGTCGCTGGTGGGCACGGAGGCGCCGCTCGGGGGCAGCCGCGTGCTGGAGGGTCGGGGGTGGACCGGGTCGGTGCCGACCGACCGCGGGCGCACGCTCGCCGGGCACGCCCCTGTGCTGGCCGACGACGGGTCGTTCGCGGGTGCCGTGCTGGCGGAGCAGAAGTACCCGACGGCCTGGCAGCGCGCGACCAACGCCGCACCCGACCTCGCGCTCTTCCTGGGCGTGGGCGCGGGCCTCGGCATCCTCGGCTCCTGGACCGTGTCGCGCATCGTGCGCCGACGCACGCGTGGGCTCGCCGCCGGTGACTTCGCCAAGCTCGCCGACCACCGCGAGGCGCTCCTGCACGGCATCCGCGAGGGCGTCCTGGGCGTCGACCCCGACGGTCGGGTCAGCATGGTCAACGACGCGGCCCTCGAGCTGCTCGGCCTCGAGGGACCGGTGCTGGGCCGCCGGGTCGTCGACGTCGCCCCCGAGCCCGACGTCGCCGCGCTCCTGCAGGACCAGGGCGACGCGAGCGACGTGGTGCTCGTGACGCGCGACCGCGTGCTGGTGCTGAACCGGCGCCGCGCCGCGACCCGGGGCGAGGGGGTCGGCACCGTCGTGACGATGCGCGACCGCACGGAGCTCGTCGAGGTGCAGCAGCAGCTCGGCTCGAACCTGACCATCACCGACGCGTTGCGCGCGCAGACGCACGAGTTCGCCAACCAGCTGCACACCATCGGTGGTCTGCTGGAGCTCGACGAGCCGGAGGAGGCGCGCGCCCTCGTGACGCACATCGTGGGATCGCGCGCGGCACGGCAGGACGACCTCGCCGACCACGTGGAGGACCCGGCCACGGCGGCGCTGCTGCTCGCGAAGTCGAGCCAGGCCGACGAGGCGGGCGTGCTGCTCAGCCTCGACCCGGACTGCGAGATCCCCCCGCTCGGCACCGGTCTCGCGGCCGACGTGACGACGATCCTCGGCAACCTCGTCGACAACGCCGTCGACGCGTGCCGCGGCACGCCGGGCGCGGAGGTGCGGGTGACGGGGCGCGCCGACGACGACGCGCTCGTCCTGGAGGTCGAGGACAGCGGCGACGGCGTGCCCGCCGAGCTGCGGTCGGCGGTGTTCGTGCGCGGCTACTCCACCAAGCCCGACGTGCTGGGCGGCCGCGGCGTCGGCCTGGCGCTGGTGCGGCTCCTGTGCGAGCGACGTGGTGGGTCGGTGACGATCGACGCCGCGAGGCCTAGCCTGTTCCGCGTGGTGCTGCCCTGGGAGTCGACGTGACGTCGGTGCTGGTCGTCGACGACGACTTCATGGTCGCGCGGCTCAACGCCCGGTTCGTCGAGCGCACCGAGGGCTTCGAGGTCGTCGGCGTCGCCGCGAACGGCGAGGAGGCGATCGCGCTGTGCGCGGCGCTCGACCCCGACCTCGTCCTCCTCGACGTGCACCTGCCGGACCTCGGCGGGCTGCAGGTGCTCGCCCGGCTGCGCGAGGCGGGCAGCCGAGCGGGCGTGATCATGGTGACGGCCGAGCGCGACGCCGACACGGTGCGTGCCGCGGTGGCGGGCGGCGCGATGCAGTACGTCGTCAAGCCGTTCGAGCAGCACGACCTCGCGGAGCGTCTGCACCGCGTCCGCAACGCCCTCCTCGCCCTGGGCGAGGGCGACGCCGACCAGGCCACCATCGACCGTGCGTTCGGCGCGGCGCGCAGCCCGTCCAGGGTCGCTCCCCTGCCGAAGGGGCTCAGCCGGGAGACGGCGCAGCTCGTCGAGGGTCTGCTGGAGCAGGACGAGGAGGTCTCCTCGTCCGACGCCGCCGAGCGGCTCGGCCTCTCGCGCGTGACCGCGCGTCGCTACCTCGAGCACTTCGTGACCACGGGCGAGGCGCAGGTCCGGCTGCGCTACGGCGGCGCCGGACGCCCGGAGCGCCGCTACCGTCGCCCCTGACGATCCTCGACGCCGGCTCTCGGGACCTTCGTCCGTCCGCGTCGGGCCCTTCGCCTTCCCCTGACCGGGCCGTGTGGCACCCTTCTGCCATGCAGACCACGACCTCGCTCCCGACGTCGCTCGTGCGCCCGGCGCCCGCGCCGCGCCCGAGCCTGGTGTGGTCGGCGGTCAGCGCGGTCCTCGTCGGCGGGCTCACCGTCCTCGACCGGCTGCTGGAGTCCGTCGGTCGCTGACCGCGACACCCCGGTCGGTCAGTCGTCCCGTCCGTCCGCCTCATCGCGGATCGCCCGGCCCCTCCGCTCGTCCTCGCGCTCCTTCTCCTGCGCCTTCTCGATGCCGCGCTCGTCGCGCGGCGGCAGCTGGATCTCGCGCTCGGCGGCGAGACCCGCCTGCAGCTCACGACCACGCTCGAGCTCGGCGTCGACCTCCGCACCGAGCAGGAGGGCGAGGTTCGTGATCCAGAGCCACAGCAGGAACACGACGACGCCCGCGAGGGACCCGTACGTGGAGCTGTAGCTGGCGAACGTGGCGACGTAGAAGCCGAACGCGAGCGACGCGAGCGCCCAGACGACGATCGCGAACGCGGCGCCGACGCTGATCCACCGGAAGCTGGGCTGGCGGACGTTCGGGGTGGCGTAGTACAGGATCGCGACCACGAGCACCACGACCAGCACGACGACCGGCCACTTGGCGACGTCCCAGACCATGACGACCGTGGAGCCGAGGCCGACAGCGTCGCCGACGGCCTGCGCCACCGGGCCGGTGAGCACGAGGGCCAGCGCGACCAGCGCCACCAGGACCAGCGTCACGACGGTCACGAGCAGCATCACCGGCCGCAGCTTCCAGACCGGCCGGCCCTCGCGGATCTCATAGACCCGGTTCATGGCACGCCCGAACGCGTTGACGTACCCGGACGCCGACCACAAGGCCCCGAGCAGTCCGACGACGAGGGCGATCCCGGCGCCGGGCGCGTCCGCGAACGACTCGATCGTCGGCCGCACCGTGTCGACGACGGACGCTGGCGCGACGCTCCCGACGACGTCGAGCAGGGCCTGGATCGTCGATCGTCCCTGCCCGAGCAGCCCGAGCAGCGACGTCAGGGCGATCACCGCGGGGAACAGGGCCAGGACGGCGTAGTAGGTCAGGGCGGCGGCGAGGTCGGTGCACTGGTCGTCGGAGAACTCCCGGACGGCCTTGCGGGCGACGTACGTCCACGAGCGACGTCCGAGGTCGGTCGGCGACTCGGGCTTGCGCTCGTCGTCGGGGTCGGGGTCGCTGTGTCGAGGTTCGGCGGTGCGGGGGTGTCGGGACATGGGGCTCTCTCGCTCTCGGTGGCTCGACCGGTCCGGTCGGCCCTGCTGTGCAGGACCGACCGGACCAGAGTGGTGCGGGTCAGGTGCCGGGTGCGTCGTCCTTCACGGCGTCGGCGGCCTCCTGGCCCTGCTGCTGGACGGTCGAGGCGGACTCCTGTGCGGACTCCTTCACGTCCGAGGCGGCGTGCTTGGCCTCCTCCGTCAGGTGCTGCGCGACCTGCTGGCCGGCGTCCTTGGCCTCGTCGAGCACCGGCTGCGCATGCTCCTTGGCCGCGTCGACGACACGGCTCGCAGCCTGGGCCTCCTTGTCGCTCGGCGGGATCAGCGAGGAGACCACGAGACCGAGCCCGAAGGCGACGAGCCCGGCAGCGAGCGGGCTCCCCTCGGCCCGGGACGTGAGGCCGTCGACGGCACCGCTCACGCTGTCGCCGGCCGAGGAGGTGGCGTCGCCCAGGGAGCTGCCGGCGTCGTGCGCCGATCCCATGAGCTTGTCCTTCGCGCCCGTGACCCGGCTCTTCGCGCCCTCGACGCGACGGTGGACCACGCGGCCGGGGCTGACCTTCTCGGCCAGCGCGTCGACGTCGCGGGAGAGGTTGCGCCTGCTCTCCTGCAGGTCCTGCTCGGTCAGCTGTTGCGGTTCGTGGCCCATGACACGTCCTCCTTGAGGTTCCTGCGGGTGGGGTCGATCGGGTTGCGGATGTCTCGCGCCTTGGCTCGGCCGAACAGCGCGAGGGCGATGGCGGCGAGCGTCCAGACGCCGAACACGATGAGCGCGGCCCAGGCCGTCTCCATCGCGTCGTCGAGCAGGTACATCACGAACAGCGACAGGAACAGCAGCGCGAACCAGCCGCTGACCGCTGCGCCACCGAAGGCGCCGCCGGCCTTGCCGGCCTTGGCGACCTCCTGGGTCACCTCGGCCTTCGCGAGCTCGAGCTCGGAGCGGACCATCGTGCTGAGGTCGTCGGCGATGTCACCGACGATCGCGCCGATCGAGCGCTCGTCGTCCTGGGGCTGCGCGGCACCGGGTGCGGGCTCGGTGCTCACGCCGTGACACCTCCGGTGCCGGCTGTGCCGACCGACGTCGGCGACGCCGTGTGCTGGCCGCTGGTGCCGGGCGACGCCTTCGCGCCGCGCGCGAGCCGTCCGGCGACCACACCGGCGGCTGCCGCGCCCAGGAGGAAGGTCCCGGGTCGGCGGCGTGCGAAGGAACGGACGTCGTCGAGGACGGCGGTCGGCTCCCGTCCGTCGAGGTGGCGGCCCAGGCCGCGCACCTGCGTGGCGAGCTGGTGGGCGAGCTCGGTGGCCGCGCCCTGCTGGTCGCTGGCGCCGGCCATCGACTCGAGCTCGTCACCGAGCTCCCCGAGTCGCGACGACAGGGCCTGCAGCTGGGTCCGGGACTGCTCCTGGACCTGCTGGCGGGCCTCGTCGACCAGGCTGGCGGCCTTGTCCTTGGCCTCGGCCGCCACGCTCGCGGCCTCGTCCTTGGCGGTGGAGGCCACGTGGGCGGCCTGGTCCTGGGCGGTGGACGCGGCCTGCTTCGCCTGGTCCGTCGTGCCACTGTGCGCGGTGTCCCCGGCGGGGTCGAGCGGGGGCAGTGGCGCCTGGTCGGTCCCGGGTTGGTCCAGGACCTCACCGATCGGCTCGGTGAGGCGGGTCTCGCGGGGGTCTGCGGAGCTCGGCTCCGAGGTCCAGTCATGCGGTTGGGTCATGAGGTCCTCCGTGGTGGGATGGTGACTCACCTCGTACCCGTGGGCCTGGGTCCGTAACGACGGGGCACGCGCGCAGGCCCTGCGGCAGGGTCCCTGCGCCCGCGCCAGGCCTGCCGGCACAGGCGTCGCGGACCGTCCCAGCCCGGCGCAGAAACCAGACCCGGACGTGCACCTGCGGCTCCCCGGTCGCACGACGCGGGAGGGCCGACGCCGTCCGTCGCCCTGCCTGGCGCGACGGGCGGCCGTCGGGCGATGATCGCCCTGATCCCTCCCGAGACAGGACCCTGTACCCATGGCAGCGAAGCCGAACGTCACCGACCTGGCCGTCGCGGAGAGGGCCGACCTACACGCCCTCGTCACGTCGCTGTCCCCCGAGGAGTGGCACCGGCCGTCGCTCTGCGAGGGCTGGACCGTGCGGGACGTGGTCGTCCACGTCGTCAGCTACGACGAACTCGGCTGGAGCGGCCTGCCCGGCGCGTTCCTGCGGGGCGGCCTGAGGGTCGATGCCGTGAACCAGCACGTGCTGGAGCGCTACGCGGACCTGACCGTCCCCGAGGTCGTCGGCCTCGTGGCGAGGTCGTCCAGGCCGCGCGGGCTGACGTCGGGCTTCGGCGGGGCCATCGCGCTCACCGACGGGCTCATCCACCAGCAGGACGTCCGCCGTGCGACCGGTCGGGTCCGCACCATCCCCGAGGACCGTCTGACGGTCGCCCTGGACTTCGCGCTCAGGGCCCCGACGCTGCCGGCGCGCGGCCACGCCCGGGGGCTCCGCCTCGTCACGACCGACCTCTCGTGGGAGCGCGGCGACGGCCGGGAGGTCCGCGGGCCGGGCGAGGCGCTCCTCATGGCCGTCGCGGGTCGGTCCCAGGCCCTCGGCGAGCTCGAGGGGGACGGCGTCGCCACCCTCGCACGTCGTCTGGGAGCGGTCTCCTAGACCGCGTCCCACCGAGACGCTCGTCGGGCGACCGCGTGGTCGGGATGACAGGATTTGAACCTGCGACCCTCCGCTCCCAAAGCGGATGCGCTACCAAGCTGCGCTACATCCCGATGCCCCCGCGCGGACGGCGCGGTGGGGCGAGGCACGAGTGTAGCCCCGTGGGGGCGGGGCTCAGGTCGCCGCGGGGCGTCCCTCGGGCTGCTCCTCCTCCGCGACGTGGCGCTGACGCGTGTTGAGGAAGTGCCGCTCGACGAGCAGGTAGAAGCCGTAGCAGATCACCATCACGACGGGGACCACGAGGAACGTCAGCACGAAGTACTGCGTGACGGTGCTGAGGCCGAGGGGCAGCAGCAGGAGGTTCGCCAGGCCGATCAGCGGGCTGTGGCACAGGTAGAGCGTGTAGGAGAACAGGCCGAGCCGCAGCAGCGGAGCGCTCGAGAGGAGCCGCAGCACCGCGGGACGGTCACCGCGCAGGTAGACGTGGCCGGCCCACACGAGCAGTGCCGCGACGGCGAGGCCCAGGGCCATCTCGGGCCAGTAGGTCGTCTTGTACAGCCAGTCGCGGTGGTTGATCTTCGCGCTGCGGGCGACGAAGAGCGCCACCGGCGCGGCGAGCAGGAGCGCCAGGCCCACCCAGCGGGCGACCTTGTCGGCGCCGGGCCTCAGGGTCAGCTGCGCGGCCCACATGCCCGCGGCGAACAGGCAGATGTACCAGGGGTGCATGAACTCGTAGCTGCCGCCGATCGCCAGCCAGCCGGTCCAGACCGCCGTCACCAGCACCACCAGCGACGGGGGCACCAGCCGGAACAGCGGCAGCAGCACGAGCGCCATGATGAAGTAGATCTGGAACTCGGCGGCGACGCTCCACAGCGGTCCGTTGATCTCGCCGAACCAGTCGCGGTCGAGGTTGTGCACCATCAGCAGGTGCGAGACCAGTCCCTCGGTCGTCACGGGGATCTTGGTGTCCCACTGGGTGTTGCGGGGCTCGCCCATGATCGGGACGAACCAGATGAGCACCAGTGCCATGAGCAGCGAGAAGTAGTACGGCGGGAGGATGCGCCGGCTGCGTCGCTTGACGAAGTCCCAGGTGCCGCGACGGAAGCGCAGACCATCGGGGTTCGTCGCCACGGGGAGCATGAGCAGGTAGCCCGACAGCACGATGAAGATGGCGACCCCGACGTAGCCGGAGCTGATCGCCCACGACCACGTCGGCATCGCACGGTACGCGTCGCCACGCTCGCCCGTGTAGAGGAACGTGTGGTACAGCACCACCGACAGGGCGGCCAGGCCACGCAGGCCGTCCAGGTACGGGAACTCGATGCGCTTGCTCACCGAGCCAGCCTAGGCACCCACCGGTCCCCCGGGGTCACCTGCCCTGTCGTGTCGCGCCGCTCACCCGAACCAGCTGATGTCGTCGGTCCCGTCGCCGTCGTAGTCGCCGACGACGGCCTGGTAGACGGCGCCGCCGTCGAACGAGCGCACCGACGTGACCTTGGGCGTACCCGTGCGCCGCAGCGTGGACCACTGCACCTCGCTGACCGAGCGGGGCCCGTACCAGAGCACCTCCGCGCCCGGCGTCGAGCGGTCGAAGTCGCCCGCGACCGGGACGCGACCGGCCGTGCGGGTCGCCGAGTCGACGGCGAAGGACGTGCGGGCGGCCGAGGAGCCCTTCCACCAGACCGTCGCCCGCGCCTGCCCCGGCACGTACCAGAGCAGGTCGTCGAACCCGTCGGCGTCGAAGTCGGCGACGGCCGGGGCCGTGGTGCCCGGCCCGGGGATGTCGCCCTGGCGGCGCGCCATCGTGCCGGCCGCCGCGTCCCAGGTCCACCGCTCGTCCGACGCCTTGCCGGGCACGTACCACCACAGCTCGTCGCCGGGGCGTCCGTCGACGTTCGCGACGATCGGGACGGCGGTCCGGTCCTGCGCGAGCGGGATCTTCTGCCAGCCGCCGGCCCGGGACAGCCACAGCTCGTCACGGCGGGCGTTCGGCTCGTAGTGGCGCTTGTTGCGCGGGTCGAGGAAGTCGTTGTGCGGGTCGGCGCCTGGCTGGTACCAGTAGACGTCGGTGTGACCGTCGCCGTCGAAGTCGCCGGAGACGGGCACGAACGCACCGGCCTGGCGCACCAGCGCCGCCGAGCCCGACTGCAGCGTCCGGGCCCCCTTGGCTCCGAGGCGTGCGGCGTCCGCCCGACCCCAGCCGCCGTAGTAGCCGACGTCGTCGATGCCGTCGTGGTTCAGGTCGGCGACGAACGGCACGAACGCGCCGCTCGCGTCCTGCTTGACGCGGGTGAAGGCGCCGTTGCCGCCGAACCACGTGCCACCCTCGCGACCGGGCGCGGCGGCGACGGCCCGCTGCCGAATCGAGACGCGCTTCGTGCGCGGGTCGACCGTGAACTCGGCGGTGCGCAGGGTCCGGCCACCGGTGCCGGTGCTGCCGCTGGCCGTCGGGTAGGCGTGGTACGCGAGCAGGTGGCGACCTCGGGCGTCGGTCAGGGCGTCCGCACCGCCCGGGCCGTACGAGCCGCGCGCCGACGTGAGCAGCCGGTTCGACCCGGGACGCGTGCAGGGCGCCGACGGACCGCGCTTGCACACCGCGTAGCCGGTCGCGTAGCGGGTGCTCGTGTACTCGTTGCCGGAGTAGAAGAGGACGTAGACGCCGTTCACCTTCGCCATGGACGGGTTCTCGACGACGCGACCCTCCCAGGAGCCGCGCGGGGTCGTGAGCAGCCGCACGGGCTTGGACCCCTTGAGGAAGCGCGTGCCGCTGGAGTCGAGCCGGCGCGACCAGAGGGTCGGCAGGTTGCCCTGCAGGTTGCCCTCCGTCTTGTAGAGCAGGTAGGAGCGGTTGTTCGCGGGGTCGGTGAACACCTCCGGGTCGATGACGCCGGCCGGGTCGCGGCGCGTGTCGGTGCGCACGATCGGCGAGGAGGAGACGGACGAGTAGAGGCCCGTCGCGACCGACGACGCTGCGCGGTAGATCGCGAAGCGGCCGTAGGAGGAGTAGCGGTCGGACACCTTCACGGCGCTGAACAGCACCCACCGTCCGCCCACGAAGTCGAAGCCGGGCGCCCACATCTCGCGCGGGTCGCAGCCCGAGCGGGTGCGGGGCGTCTCCGTGCACGACGCGTACGAGCCCCAGCGCGGTGCGTCGATCCCGTCGTTGAAGAAGCCGCGCCCCTCGCCGTCGCGCGTGCGGTTGCCGTCGGCGTACTGCGTGCGGGCCGTCCAGAGGCTGAGGTCGCCGGACCAGACGAAAGGCAGGTCGCTGCCGCCGTGGTTCGTCGACGTCGCGAGCACGTACGGACCGAGGGAGACCGCGCTCGGGTCGGGGTGCTGCTGTCCCTGCAGCGGCACCCCGGGCTTCAGCCAGTCGTTCGGCTTCTTCGGCGACGCGCCCGTGGCGGGGACCGCCGCGAGCACGAGGGCGGTCGCCACGGCGACCACGATCCGTCCAGTCCTCATGGAGTGACAGTAGGTCGCGTCCTGCCCTCGTGGGGACGAACCGGCCGATCCGTCCGCAGCCGCCGCTCGGTGCGTCGCCATGAGTCCGGCCACAGGCCCGGGGTTCGACGTGCGGAGGCGCCGATTCGGTTGAACAGTGAAGGAGATGGGCGCGGCCGACCGCCGCCGCCCGTACCCGATCCGAAGGAGAGAGATGACCACCGTCTTCGACCCGATCACCGTCGGCGCCTGGACGCTGCCGCAGCGCTTCGTCATGGCGCCGCTCACGCGCAACCGTGCGGAGGCAGGCGGCGTGCCCGGCGACCTCGCCGCCACGTACTACGGGCAGCGCGCCGGTGCCGGCCTGATCGTCACCGAGGGCACGCAGCCCTCGGCCGTGGGCCAGGGCTACCTCGACACGCCGGGTCTGCACTCGTCCGAGCAGGTCGCGGGCTGGCGCAAGGTCGCCGACGCCGTGCACGCGCGCGACGGCCGCATCGTCGCGCAGCTGATGCACGTGGGTCGCATCGCGCACCCCGACAACAAGGACGGACTCGAGACCGTCGCCCCGAGCGCCCTCACGGCCCCCGGGGAGATGGTGACGGCCGACGGGCAGAAGCCCCACGTCGAGCCGCGCGCCCTGGAGACGTCGGAGGTGCCCGGACTGGTCGAGGAGTTCGTGCAGGCAGCGCGCAACGCGGTCGAGGCCGGCCTCGACGGCGTGGAGGTGCACGGCGCGAACGGGTACGTCCTGCACCAGTTCCTCGCACCGTCGACGAACGAGCGCACCGACGAGTACGGCGGAAGCCCCGAGAACCGGGCACGCCTGACGATCGACGTCGTGCGGGCCGTGGCCGAGGCGATCGGGGCCGAGAAGGTCGGTCTGCGCATCTCCCCCGCGCACAACATCCAGGGCGTCCTCGAGACCGACCCCGACGACACCCGCGCCACCTACGAGGCGCTGGTCGACGGCATCGCCGACCTCGGCATCGCCTACCTGAGCATCCTCGGCGACCCCGAGGGCGAGCTGTTCCAGGACCTGCGCACGCGCTTCGGCGGCACGGTCGTCGCGAACACGGGCTTCTCGCAGGTGACCGACCTCGACGAGGTGAAGCACATCGTCGACGGCGGGCTCGCCGACCTGGTGGCCGTCGGCCGTCCGTTCCTCGCCAACCCCGACCTCGTCGAGCGCTGGCGCGACGGCACGGAGCTGAACGAGCCGAACCCGGACACCTTCTACGGCGGTGGCGCCGAGGGCTACACCGACTACCCGACCCGCGACGCGGCCTGACCGATGGCGCACGTCGTGGTGGTCGGGGCCGGGCTGTCCGGTGTCGTGTGCGCACGCGAGCTCGTCGCCCACGGGCACGAGGTCGTCGTCCGCGACACCGGGCGTCGTCCCGGGGGTCGCATGGCCCTGCGCCGCCACGACGGGCGCGTCGTCGACATCGGCGCGAGCTACTTCACCGTCCGTGACGACGCGTTCGCCGCCGTCGTGGACGACTGGGAGCTGCGCGGCCTCGCGCGACCCTGGACCGATCGGTTCACCGCTTGGACGCCCAGCGGTCGCGAGGTCAAGCCCGGCCCGCTGCGATGGGCCGCGCCCGACGGCCTGCGCAGCCTCGTGGAGGACCTCGCCGGACGGCTCGACGTGCGCAGCGCCGCCCCGGTGGGCCGTGTCGAGGTCGGTGCGGACGGCCCGAGCGTCGACGGCGAGCGGGCCGACGCGGTCGTGCTCGCCATGCCCGACCCCCAGGCACGACGTCTGCTCGAGCCGGGCACGCCGGCCCACGACGTTCTCGACGACCCCTACGAGCCGGCGCTCGCGCTGACGGCCGGGTGGGACGAGCGGACGTGGCCCGACGAGGACGGCATCTTCGTCGGCGACCACGCCGACCTGGCGTGGGTAGCCGACGACGGGCTGCGGCGCGGCGACCGCGCGCCGGTCCTCGTCGCGCACAGCACGGCAGGCCGGGCGGAGCAGCACCTCGACGACCCGGCGTCGGCCGCCGGACCGATGCTGGCCGCGCTGCGCGAGGTCGTCGAGGTCCCCGACACCGAGCCGAGCCTGGTGCACGTGCAGCGGTGGACCTTCTCGCGGCCCGCGCACGGGCACGACGCCACGTTCCACCTCGGGGACGACGGGGTCGGCGCGTGCGGCGACGCGTGGGGTCCGACGTCGTCGGTGGAGACGGCCTACGTGTCAGGCCGGGCGCTCGGGCTCGCCCTGGTGGAGCGCCTGGCCTGACACGGTCGGCGTCGGACTACCGCACGCGCACCGTCAGCGACGACGAGCGGCTCGGAGCGACGAGCTCGCTGCCGAGGTAGCGCACCTCGTAGCGATGCGTGCCCTTCGCGGTGGCCTTGAGCCGCACCGACGCGCGGCCCTTCCCGAGCGCGACGGTGGCGACGACCTTGCCGGCGCGTCGCACCTGCACGCGACCGGTCGGCACCACACCCGACGAGACGACGCGCGTCGCGAGCACGACGGTCTGGCCGCGACGCACCGACGTTGACGACGCCGACACCCGGGTGGTGGATGACGCGCGCGCGACCTCGACGGTGACGGGCGCGCTGGTGCTGGCGCCCGCGAGCGCGGACCCTGCGAAGCGCGCGGTCAGCGTGCGGCGTCCGGGCTCCAGGCCCGACAGGTCGAGCGTGGCCGACCCCGACTGCAGGGCGCCCGTCGCGACGACCTTCGCGCCGTCGAGCACCTCCACCTCGCCCGACGCGCTCGCGCCGGAGACCGTGACCTGCGCCGTCGTGCGCGTGCCGAACGCCCAGCCGCGCGCGACGTCGATCGTGGTGGTCGTGGCGAGCGCGTCCGCGAACGCGTCGGTCGCGCGGCCCAGACGCAGGAAGACGGTCTCCCCCGTCGCGTCCTTCAGGCCGTCGTTGTCGGTGACGCCGTAGAGCGATCCGTCGGCGGCGATCGTGAAGCCCTCGAGCTTCTCCTGGACCCAGCCGTTCGGGGCCTTGAGCGCGGGGAGCACGTCGATCGCGAGCTTCTTGCCGAGCACGGGCAGGTCGCCGTCGAGGCCGGTGAGGCCCTGCGCGCCCGAGGACACGTCGACCGTGTAGACGCGCTTGACGCGGGCGGACGGACCGTTCAGCTTGTCGCGCTCGACGACGGCGAGCGTGTCGCCGTCGACCGCGGTGACCTCCGAGAGACCCATCCAGTCACCGGCGCCCTGACGGGGCGCGTTCAGCCGGTAGCCGAACCAGTGCCAGGTCGCGTCGGCGACGTCGTACCGCCCGATCCGGGTGACGTCGGCGCCCTCGTACGGGTCGAGGTCGGCTGCCGACGGGTCCTTCCAGAGCGGACGCTGCAGGACCGTCCAGACGTGCTCACCTGTGGCGTCGTTCGTGGCCGTGACGCCCTCGAACCCCCACTTGCCGACGTGGGCCGCGACGTCCTGCGGCAGGGCCACCTTCTGCTGCACGACGCCGGCGGCGTCGGTGCGCACCAGCTGGTTGCCCGACCCGGTCGATCCCTCGGAGGCCAGCCAGAAACCGCCCTGCGGGCGCGCGAACAGCCCCTCGACGTCGAGCGTCAGCGGGCTGCCGCCCTCGGTGACGACGGTCTCGTCGGTGATGACGGCCGGCGTGCGGGAGACGTCGACGCCGAAGATCCGGCCCTTCGTGAGCACGCTGTCCGACGCCGCGTAGACGCGCTGGGGGTCCGTCGGGTCGCCGCTGAGCGCTCCGAGCGCGGACCAGCCGATCGGCGCGCCGTCGCGTCCGTCGACCGACTCGATCGTGGGGAACGCGGGAGCAGAGTCGCCCAGGCGGTAGAGGGCGACCGAGGAGCGGACGCCGGTGCTCGGGCTGTCCACCTCGCTGGAGACCGCGAGCAGCCCGCGCGACGAGATCGGCAGGATGCCCTCCGGCCCGTTCGTCGTCGGCAGCGCCTGCAGGTACCGCGGCTTGGCAGGGTCGCTCAGGTCGTAGACCGCCACGAAGTTCGAGCGCTCGGAGCCGACGAACGCGTACCGCGTGCCGTCGATCGTGGCGAGGGAGAGACCCTCCAGCTCGATGCCCTTCTTGCCGGCACGGTCCTCGTTGTGCAGACCCAGGCGCACCGCCTCGCGCTCGAGCGTGTTGCCGGAGTCCCAGGCCACCGCACCGGTGCGGGCGTCGAAGACCGTCCAGCCGCGCGTCCCGCCCTTCCAGTCGCCCTCGTTGGCCGTCGCGACGTGCTGGTCGTCGACCCACCCGATCGCGTCGGGCTCGCGCGGCACGTCGGTGATCGAGCCGGTCTGGTCGATCTGGCCGTCCTTCTTCGTGTCGATGCCGCTCACCGTCGAGCGACCGGCGCTGAACACCTTCGTGACGGAGGCGCTCGCGAGGTCGACCAGCGCGACCGCGTTGTTCTCCTGCAGCGTCACGGCCGCCTGGCCGGCGCCGTTGATGCTGACGTACTCCGGCTCCGGGTCGGTCGGCGCGACCACGCCCGCCTCGGTGAACGGCGGCAGCGCGGACCCGTCGGCCTGCGTCAGCGGCACCTTCGTGGCGGACCAGTCGGCGACCGGCCCGGAGAGGTCGAGCACCTGCAGGAAGCCGGCGGGCAGCTGCGGCAGGTCACCCTTGCTGCCACCGCTCGGCTTGAACTCCTCGTCGCGCTCGTTCTCGATCGCGACGATCCCGCGGTTCCCGGAGACGTCGATCGAGTCGGGCTGGCCCCCGAGGTCGATGCTGCGCACCCGCTTGGCGTCGGCGAGCCGGACGACGTCGAGCCGGCCGCTCGGCTGCGTGAACGACTCGCTCGTGTTGACGACCACGAGCACGTAGGCACCGTGCACCGCCACCGACGTCGGCTCGTCCTCGGCGTCGCCGAGCTGGGCGAGCGACAGCGAGCCCGCCCCCCGCGGGTCGCTCGCGTCGCTGATGTCGAGGAAGCCGATGCGCTTGCCGACGGCGTCGGTGTAGACGAGCGTGTCGCCGTCGTCGGAGACGTCGGAGATCTCCGCGACCGTCTCCGACGACGACGGCAGGTCGGCGGGCAGGTTCTTGTAGACGGGGTAGGTCGCCGTGCGCGTGAAGGCACGGTCCGGCTCGGCGGCGACGGAGGGCGACGTGGCCGCGGGGACGGCCAGGGCCACGGCGGACGCCGCGAGGGCGGTGACCACGGTGACGGGACGACGAAGGTTCACAGGTGCTCCTGGTCGGGGGGAGGAGGATCGAGCGAAGACTGTCGGCGTCCGCGGAACGGACCTCGTCGCCGCGGTGAACGGCGCACGAACCTAGGCTGGCGGGGTGGAGGCGCTGCTGGAGCTGGTGCGGACCCGTCAGCCGGCGTGCGGGCGCGTGCGGGTGGTCGCCGTCGACGGGCCCAGCGGGGCCGGCAAGTCCTCGCTCGCCGACGCGCTCGCCGACCGCACCGACGCCGTGGTCGTGCGCACCGACGAGTTCGTGCCCGGATGGACGGGGCTGGCGCAGATGCCGCCGGCGCTCGCGGACGGTCTGCTCGCGCCGCTCGCCCGCGACGAGACCGCCTGGCCACCGCGGTGGAGCTGGGTGCGGGACACCTGGGTGCGTGCCCTGCCCGTGGAGCCCGTGCCCCTGCTCGTGCTCGACGGGTGCGGCAGCGGGTCGAGGGTGCTGCGCCCGTTCCTCAGCGTGCTCGTCTGGGTCGAGGCCGACGTCGCGACACGTCAGCGGCGCGCGTTGTCGCGCGACGGCGACACCTACGCGCCGTGGTGGGACGTCTGGGCCGCCCAGGAGCGCCGACTCTTCGCCGCCGAGGGAACCCGCGCCGCCGCCGACCTGGTGGTCCGCACCGACGACCCGGCGGCGAGGTCGCTCAGCTGAACCAGCCGCCCACGGCGGCCGGCAGCTTCGCGGCGAGCTGCTCGAGGTCGGTGGCCATGTCGGTCACGGCCATCTTGGGCCCGAGGTGCCCGCAGCGTGAGCGCGTACGCCTGGTTCATCGCGGTCGGTAGTGGATGTGGTCGAGGCGGGTGTGGTGAATCTCGACGAACTGGATGGTGCGGTCTCGGCGGGTCCAGGCGCGGGTGAATGCGGTCTCGGCGGGCAGGGTGCGGGTGGGCAGGTGCCAGTGGGCGTTGCCGTCCTGGTCGTGGCTGACGGTGAGTGCTCCTCGGGTCTTGAGTCCGTGGTGGGGTGGGCAGCGGTGGTGCAGGTTCGCGGCTTCGGTGGGTCCACGCTGCTGGC
>LUMT01000246.1_pt2 | contig 23164 bp, 17 predicted proteins | sample 729741 | NCBI WGS metagenome assembly LUMT01 (sample SAMN03860299, study PRJNA289734) | marine metagenome | biome: seawater column; feature: ocean; material: water; isolation source: Red Sea water column Station 192 - depth 50m | place: Saudi Arabia: Red Sea | collected 2011-10-15 | depth 50 m
ACACGGGAGTGATATCGGGGACTCCCATGGAGGTCTTCGAATCGACATCCTACGTCATATGGGCCAACAACAGCGCATTCTCCGCTTCTTTCAGCCTCAACATATCCTCCTCCCTCCTCGATACCGATGGGGATGGAATCCCAGATGAGACAGATACTGATGACGACAACGACGGCTGGGATGACGCCAACGAGACAGCCTGTTCCACGGATCCACTTGAGGAGGACGACTACCCAGAGGACGGGGACGGGGACGGAATCTGCGATGCAAACGACCCAGTGGACGATTCTCCAATTCTCCTGGCATACCCAGACCCTCTGCTTAACCTTACCACCAATATGTCAATCGTCCAGATCCATCCAATAGTCTTCGGCGGGGACGTAGTCTCATGGGAGGTTTCTCCAGACCTGCCTCCGGGACTTGTACTCGACAACTCCACCGGATCTCTATCCGGGACTCCCAGCACCGAGTTCGCGCTCACTAACCACACATTCTGGGCTAACAACAGCCTGCATGGATCTCATTTCACAATAGGGATATCCTCATGGTTGCTTGACTCTGATGGGGATGGGAATCCCGATGAGACCGATCCTGACGACGATAACGATGGCTGGGGGGATGAGGAAGAGGGAGACTGTCTGACGGGTACTCTGGATCCCACTTCATTCCCAGAGGACGGGGACGGGGACGGAATCTGCGATGGTCTCGACCCGGTAGACGATTCCGAGATATTCCTAGTCTATAGCATGACATCCCAACTGCTGTTCGTCAATGAGCCGATAGAGCCTATCGTCGGCACCACATACGGTGGAGACGTGCGCACCTGGGAGGTCTGGCCAGAGTTGCCCGAGGGACTCACCCTCAATGGGGCACTTTCCAGAACAGCGCCGGTAAACGGGACCATCTCGGGAGCACCGATGGGGGAGTTCGAGATCCAAGTCTTCACAGTATGGGCCAATAACTCCCAATACCACAGTTCGGTGGAGATAACCCTCCAATCGGTCACGCCTGACCCCGACGATGACGACATCGACCTGATCTACCTGGACGATCTCCTCAATCTAACCACCAATGTGGATGAGGTGTACTTGGAGCCCCAGATTTTCGGAGGCAATGTTACGTCTTGGTCCATCTCCCCGTCTGCACCCGACGGACTGGACTTCAACAACACCAATGGCGTACTAACAGGGACGATAGAGGTCGAGCAGAACGAGACCGTCTACACAATCACAGGCAGTAACTCACTGTTCTTGGATACCTTCCAAATCACGATAGTGGCCAGATACCTAGACACCGATGATGACGGGGTGATCGAGGGCGACGCCGTTGAGCGTCCGCTTCGCGACATCCCACACAAGAAAGACTAGGCGCGGCTTCACAACCGTGCTATCGCGGCGGCGTGACAGCGGACACGCCATACGGCCAGTCGGCTGATCGAGGGAAAGGATCTACGCTCACCGTTGGGGAGCAGATGGAACCACTAGAGCCATTGATCGCTCCTACCAGTGGAGGCATACTCCTGTTCACGGTAATTCCCGACCTACCTATGGGACTGGTCCTGGACAACAGCACGGGAGTCATCTCTGGGACTCCTGAGGAGGCCTTCAGGCACATGCTGATCGAGTACTCGCACAGATTCACGGCCCAGAACTCCCAATGGGACTTCTCCTACAGGGTGGACTTCGACGTATTCTGGCCAGAGGACAACACCACCGACGAGGACGGTGATGGCTGGCCGGACCTTATCGAGCTGGAATGCAACACGGATCCGACCGACTCCTCCTCTTTCCCGGAGGACATAGACCTCGACGGGGTTTGCAGCCACATCGATGAGGACGACGATGGGGACAACATAGGGGACCCGATCGACAGGTTCCCGAAGGACCCCACAGCATGGGATGACACCGACAACGACACCATGCCTGACGAGTTGACCTGCAAGTACCTCACGGACTCAGCCAACTGCACGTTCGAGCTGGTAGAGGACCTGGACGATGATAACGACGGTTGGCTCGACCTCAACGAGACCAGTTGCGGGACGAACCCGAAGGATAATCTGTCAGTACCCGAGGATGGTGATGGAGATGGGATATGCGACCTATTGGAGGAGTATGTTCCAGACGTCCTCCTGCTGCTCCTGCTCCTATGGGTGATCAACCCCTTCACTGTCAGGGAAGAGGAGATACTGGGCCCAGAGCCAGAGTACACGACCACAGAGTTCGGATGGCAGGGAGGAACGGGCGAGTATGACGACCCGTACATCCTAATGCCCGTCAAGGGCATAAGGAAGGGCTCTTTTGCTAGGAGCCACGAGATAATCCAGGTTTCCAACATAACGCCAAGACTCGATTGCGACTTCACCGATATGTCATCCGAGAAGAACGGCACTAGGTTCAGCATGAAATCGAAGAAGGCCAACTCGAGAGGCAATCTGGAGTTCAGGCTGGAGTTCAGCGACAGCGGAGAAACCACAGAGACCACCGAATACGTGGGCCTCATCAGACTAGGGAAGGCAACAGTATACTTCCAGTGGGCGGTGGAGGTGGAGGTGTATCGAGACACTCCGGAAGAGGAGATCGCCAAGAAGAGGGCTAGGAGAATCGAGAGAGAGGCCAAGAGGAAAGCCGCAGAGTTGGAGAAGGAGGTCGAGGAGAGGGTCGCAAAGGCCGAGATCGATGCCAAGAAGAAGGCAGCAGAGATGCAGAAAGACCTGAAATCCAAGGTCGAGGAAGTGGAGAAAGAGGCCCAGGAGAGGACCGCAGCAGCCGAGGAGGCTGCCAAGAAGGCCGAGGAAGCCCAAAGGGAGGCTGAGAGGAAGCAAGCCGAAGCAGAGAGCGAAGCCCGTAGAAAAGACAGTGAGAGCGCAAGGCAGAGGAAGAGGCCGCAGAACTGAGAGCGATGCTCAGAAAGAAGGCGGAAGAGAGGAAGGCTGAGGAAGAAGAGCGCAAGGCAGAGGAAGAGGCGGCCAAGAGGGCTGCAGAGGAAGAGGCGGCGAGAATCGAGAGGGAAGCCCAAGAGAAGGCCGAGCAGCTCCAGAGAGAGGCCCAGGAGAGGGCCGCTATGGTCGAGAGGGAAGCAGCAAGGAAAGCTGCTGAAGTTGAGCGGGAGGCCGAATTAAGGGCCATGGAAGCCAAAGAGAAGCTGAGAAAGAGGGCAATTGAGAGGAAGCGTCAGATTGACCTGGAGGAAAAGGAGAACCAAATCGCTCGAGACAAGGCTGCGGAGAGGTTCAGTGCTATGGAAAAGGAGCTCGAGGACAGGAAATCAAAGATAGAAGAGCTGGATGCCGAGGCCAGGAAGAAGGAAACGGCCCTACTGAGGGTTGCAGAGAAGTCCAAGGACATCGACTTCGGAATACTAGGATTCGCAACTGCTGACCAGAAGGACCAACTCCAGGAAATCAAGGGCGTTGGTCCGTTCATTGAAGAGAAGTTGAACGCACTTGGCATCTACACATTCGCACAGATTTCCAGAATGAACTCAGACCTGGAGGACAAGATAAACGAGGCGATAGAGTTCTTCCCGGGCCGGATAAAGAGGGACGAATGGGCAAAGCAGGCAAGAACCATGGTGGGCAAAGAAGACACGGGTGACGGCCCTTCTGCGGATCCGGATGGTGCAGCCGTTTCTCAGAATGAGCTTATTGAGATGGCAAAGGAGGGAATCAGGGAAAAGGAGGAAGAGGAAGAGAAGAGGAGGGAAATCGAAAGGAGGAGGGAGAGGGCAACAGAACTCCTGAGCAGGGTTACTTCTGAGACGGTAATCGAGAGGGAGGAAGAAGATGATTCTGGGATCGACTTCGCAGTAATCGGATTCGGATCGGAGGAAGACCGTGACAACCTCCAGCAGATAGACGGAATAGGGAGATTCGTAGAGAAGAAATTGAATGGCATAGGAATATACAAGATTTCCCAAATAGCAAGTATGACACAGGAAATCTCTGAAGAGGTTAACCAGGCGATAGGCCTAGGACCTGGCAGGATAGAAAGGGACGAGTGGGTCCTTCAGGCAAAGAGATTGATACGATAAGCATTTGATACATGGACGATTGGAGGTTAAAGGATGGCTGACCTCTCAAAGCAGCATGGAGGGTTGTTAGAAGAACAGAGGCGGAGTGGGACAACGAAATCCTAGATCCTCTGTTCAACCGAGTTTACATCTTCGTTCTGACGGCGGGCGTGGAGTTGACAATGATGTGGACATTGGGGAGGAACGATGCTTTCTACACCGCTGTATCGCCCTACTTCTCCGCAATCTACATAATCCTCAGCGCATCAATAATCAGCGTTGGTATCAAGTTCATTGTGCCCGCTGCAATGGAGAGATACAACACCAACAAAAGCGTAACTGTGACCGGAGGAAACCCCATCGTCACTTTCGTGTTGAGGGGCGTAGTCGGATTCATGGGCATATACCTGGCCCTACAAGAGGTTGGCATCGAACTATTGGGAATTCTCGCATCACTGGCAGTTTTCTCACTTATTATTGGATTGGCAGTACAACAGACCCTAGGGAACATGTTGAACTCATTCATGCTCGCAGTGGACCAGCCATTCGAAGTCGGAGACAGGATACTGGTCGAGGGAGTCACTGGGACTGTGATGTCAGTAGGAATCCTATCAACGAAGATACTAACCCTAACAGAGGAACTAGTCGTGATTCCGAACAATAGATTGGTCGACTCCACTATCACCAACTATGCGAGAGGTGGTGGTGACGGATTGGGATCGAGAGTAACTCTGACACTTGACATAGGAGTGGACTACGACGAGCGCTCCGCTCACGTGAAGCAGGTGATAATGGATGTGGCGAAGAAGTGCCCGCTAGTAGAGGAAGAGCCCGCGCCAAGGGTCCTTTTACGAGAACTGGCTGACTTCTCCAAGAACTACCGCCTCTACGTGTGGATCAGCGACTATAGCGAAGAGTTCCTTGCAACCGATTGGTTACTCCGGGAAGTAGACATTGCTTTCGGCAGAGAAGGAATCAGCATCCCATACCCAGTAGGAGTAGAGCTGAAGGACAAGCCCAGCCCATTCCCAGAAGGCGAAGCAGGAGAGAGGATGAGGAGGATGAAAGCCACCAGGCAGCACGTTTCAAGGATCAAGATGCTGAAGGACGAGGCAGACCTAGAAGAAGAGAGGGATTCGGCCAGAGCAGAGTTAGAATTGCTACAGGCTAGGCTGGCAGAGGGCGACTTGAGGAAAATCGAGAAGGAAACACTCGAAAACGACATTAGGGCACTCGAAACCCTGCTAGCACAATTCACTGAGTGAGTCTGCGAAACCTCTTCAAGCCTGATGTCTGATTGGGGACCATGAAAACAGAAGACTCTGGAGCATCTGCGAAGGGAGCAGGCCTGGAATTGAGCGATAGGGAAACGCCTGGAATAACAAGGAAGAAGGTCGAGATACCCGCAGAAAAGAAGGGTGACAAGCCGACCTTCTCATGGGACTATTTCAAGCCGAATGGGAAGAAATTGATCGACAAGGACAGGGTAGAATTCCTCAACTCACTTGCAGTCCCACCGGCATGGACCGATGTGTGGTTCTGCGCGAATGAAAATGGACACATACAAGCCACAGGGAAGGACGCGAATGGCCGGTTACAGTACAGATATCACCCTAAATGGATAGATTACAAATCAAAACTGAAGTATGCGAATATAGACGAGTTCGCAGCAGAATTGGATAGTCTAAGGGATCTGGTAATGGAAGATCTGTCTAAAAAGGAAATGAGTAAACATAAAGTTGCTGCATTAGTGGTTTGGTTGATTGACAGATATCACATCAGAGTAGGCTCTGACCAATATGCACAGGAGAATGAATCCTATGGTCTAACAACTCTCAAAGAGAGCCATATAAGTTACAAAAGGGGTGAGAAGGCAATAGTTGAAGGAATGAGAGTACTGAAAGGTAGCAACAAACCTCTTCCGAAAATCAATGCAATGATGAAATTCACAGGAAAGTCTGGGAAGGACTGGAAAATTTACATTCGACACCCTGAGATTTCCAAACTAATCGAGGACTCCGCAAAGATAGGAGGCAAAGACAAGGAACAGGACCTATTCAGATACGTTGATGAAAATGGGAATGATTTCGATATCAAGGCAGAGCACATCAATGAATATCTTGACCAAAAAATGGAAAATAAGTATACTGCCAAAGACTTCAGGACCTGGGCCGCATCATGGAAGACCGGTGCTAGACTAGCAATGGTATCTGAAGCAAGTGAGAAAGAGATTAGCCAGCTACCGGAACTACATCGGGAAGCAGTTGAGAATTCTGAGAAAGACGGTTTTCCGCCATATGTTGAATGGTGTGGGAGATACCTCAAGGGCACAGAGGGACTGGCAAAATTGGCAGAATCAGGAAATCTCCCTGGAGAGACCGATAAGGAAAGAATGGCAACAATGCTCGCAGTCATAGATACTGTGGCCGCAGATTTAGGAAACACCAGAGCAGTCTGTAGATCATCATACATCAGACCTATGTTCATGGAAGATTGGGATGACAGGGTCTTTTTGGATAGGTGGAACGAGGCAAAGAAGGGCCAAATAAGGGGAGAAAATATGTGGCCAGATGAGACGGCCGCCATTAATTACATGAAAAAATGGGAAGAGTAGAATGTTGAATTAAAGCCTGTTCATGGTGATAAGATGGGCAAAGTAAGGAGCATAGATCTGCTCGGTTTTCTTTGCCCCATTCCAGTTCATGAGACAAGGAGAGTTCTACAGGATTCTGAAGATGGTGAAGTTATTGAGGTAATATGCGACGATCCGGAGACCCTACACGATATACCCGCCCTATGTGACAGGATGGGCGTAATTCTTGAGAAAGTGGAGGAGAAAGATGGAGAATTCAGGTTCCTCATAGCCAATGTGACTGGGGAACTACAGTATTGAAATGGACGATTCAACTGGATGATTCATGAACAGCACGCGAGTCTACGAACTAGGGGAAGTGCCTGCCGATGCTCGCCTGCCCACAGAGCACGGAGATTTCAGAATCAAGGTATTCCACGAGGAGGAGACGGGATTAGATCACGTCGCCCTGCTTCTTGGAGATATGGAAGGGCCGGACCCTGTTCTAGTCAGAGTACACTCGGAATGCCTAACCGGGGATGCCTTTGGAAGTCTTAGATGCGACTGTGGACCGCAATTGCAAACTGCTCTCAGAATGATACAAGATGCAGGATGGGGGTGTCTAGTTTACCTGAGGCAAGAAGGGAGGGGCATAGGGCTACATGCCAAGATACAGGCATATAACTTGCAGGATAGAGGAGTAGACACACTGGATGCCAATCTAATGCTAGGCCACCCCGCCGATGCGAGAGACTACGGCATAGCCTCGGAGATACTTGCCTCTGTTGGAATAGAGAAGGTGAGCCTGATGACCAACAATCCAGACAAAGTTGAACAGCTTTCTGAATATGGAATAAACGTAGTAGAGAGGATGGAAATAGTAGCCGGAGTTGGAGAAGGAAACCTGGATTATCTATCCACAAAGGCAAACAGAATGGGGCATCAAATCAGCGAAGATAACCTGGAGAAGCAGTAGTTCTGGGGCCGTGACCGGGACTCGAACCCGGGCCGGCGGGACCACAACCCACCGTGCTAACCGCTACACCATCACAGCCAGAATTGAGTTATGCGTGAGTCAGCCCGTATTTCAACAGTTTTGCAAGATTGGCTAGAAGCTAAACACCAACGCCTTGAAGCGAGGAAAGCCGTCGTTGGGCACATGGGATATTGCAGGGCGGCTTCAGTTCTAGTGGCACTATTGCTAACATCACTAGCCCTTCCTACAGCCTATGGAGATACTGTAATTTCTTCAGAGGAAGTCGAAATTCTGGAGGCCGGGAGTTTCCAAATTCCCTCAGAGTGGTCCTTCGAAACTACTACCGGCTTCTCAACCGATCAGGCAGAGTACACCATTGGAATGGTGGCAGATGGCGAGATGTCCTTCACCCATGCCAGGCCGGACAACTTTGCTGAATACACTTCTTGGGCTAGCAGTGGATGTAGTTCATGTAATGCCACATTCGGAGAACCGGATGGATACTACTCGTGGTCCAAGGGTCCGGACATAACGATGAGTGGATACAGTTACTCTGGACTGAATTCTATGGAAATTGAGCAGGTATCACTAGTTTTGCACATCTCCATCCCTGATGCTCTTCCTTCAGATGAGGTGAACGTGATTATGCAGAATCATGGGTCTGACATTCTCGTGACCACATTTGCGAGAACTCTAGGTCCACTTAATCGAATGAGCAACCCGCTTGTGGTGAACCTAGACAGTTACTTAGACTGGGATTGGTCAAAATTAGAGCAAACTCAATTCAAAGTGGATTACGTTTCTGACAACCAAGGAGCTGATGACTCCGAGGTCAGGGTCGATGCTGTAGGATTGAGAGTGAAGTACCACCAGCCTTGGTTCTCTTTCGAAAACGCTAGAGCAGAGCACTCATCAATTCTGGAAGAAGTGCCGTTTTTCGACATTAGTACCTACGAAGGACAAATATCAGGACTTGAACATAGCACGTGTGGACTCGTCCCTAGTGAAAAAGAGGGTGGTATTTGGGAATTCCGGGTTTCAGCACCATCCAACCAGAAAATAGGAAGGGTGCATGTTTCTGGATTAGGGAATCACAGCATTTGGTTCTCTCACGAGAGTACAGGAGGAGGTTATTTGGAGATTGGTTCCGGAGATTTGGTTTGGGGTGAAGCTGAAATCGTTGATTTCAGAGTTATAGTGGAAGATGGTTGTATCTCTGGATCTAGAGTTGACTTGAACGATCCCCACCTAATTGTCAGTGGTAGGGTATCAGGCGGTTTTGCTGGTCTCTCAAGCGAGTCGAGTAATATTAGATTCGCCATAGGACCATTTCTCGTACATACAGAGCAAATGGACTCTGGAGAGTTCGAATTCTCAGTACCTATTGGATATGCACTTCCCTCTGAAGGTGAGACTCTTCGAATAGGGGTCGCTGTAAGATTCCAATGGTCTTCAAACGGAACATCAGAGAACACTGTTGTTCACATAAGTTCGATGTCAATTTCTGGGGGATTCTCACTTGAGTGGGATAGAAGTCCGAATTGTGCGGAAATCGCTGATGTAAACCTCATCGAGGACGAAGGCGGAGAGATAATCTCTGTCTATTCAATTTGCAGTGATGACATCACTGACCCTCAGAGTCTGGAAGTCAGAGCTCATAGTTCTGACAATAGTACCCTCCTGGCTTACGGAGAAGGAGGCCTTCTGATGATCGAGCCAGAAGATGAGGCAAGTGGTACTGCCGAGGTTTTTGTCCAAGTGATTGATGAAGTTGGGAACTCTTGGACCGATTCTTTCTTTGTGGAAGTGGAACCGGTCATGGACCCCCCGGAGTTTGGCTATGTCCCCGGGATCCTTTACATCGAACTAGGCGAGTCTGGAGTCATAGTTCCAGAAATTTTCGATCCGGATACGGAGGCTCTCTCCATCACCACCAGCAAATCTTGGGCCTCAGTAAACGATACAGGCGAAATAGTCTTACAACCTGTAGAAACGGGCGAACACCTACTAACGATATCCGTCACTGACGGAAATTCAATGATTACTAGAGACATGCTCATCATTGTTACCTCTAAACCGGATCTACTAGTAGAGTCTATGGAAATTAGGATTGGAGGACTAGAGGCAGATGATTTGGAGAATGGTGATGTTTTAGAGGTGATTGGATTCATCCGTAATCAAGGAAGGGCGACTGCTCAGAATGTATCATTCTACTGTATGTTAAATGGGATTCTAGTTGGAACGGGAGAGATTTCGCAATTGGATCCCGGAGGCCTGTCTATGGCGACTTGTGACATCCAACTGATTGGAAATTCTGAAGTAGCCATCTTCACCGTTGAGATAGATGGAACTAACTCGATTGAAGAGACAATCGAAGGAAACAACGTTCATTCTGTAGAATTCCCAATTAAGGACCCGAACACTGGGCCTGATGATGGGAATGCGAGTTCTACCATAGTGGCCTTATCCATTGTAGCCATTCTGTTTTCGTTAGCAGCTTTACAGATGAGTCCGAAATCACCTAAGAAGGAGTTCCAACGGAAGAAGTAGTACGGCAATGTATAGCTATTGACCTACGTTTGGCTGATAATCTGAGCAAAATAGGCAATGGTTATACAAGGAGCGAAAGCAAACGCAAACTACCGCGCTAGTGGCTTAGGTCGCGAATGCGGTGGTGTGTGTGAAAAATGATGGTATTGAAAATTAGGCTGGAAACAGACGAGTGGATATACGAAGAGCATGAGAACGCGTAAGCGATCTAGTCCTTCGACCAAGTCTGCGGATATGTTCCAGGTGGCATTATAACGGTCTTTGGAACTGCTATCTGACCAGTCCTCATTTCAGGGATAGAATCTGAGTGGACTGAAAGTTCGGAGATTGCTACAGCCTCTCCCTTCAGGCTAGAAATCAAGACTGACGACCCGGATGGCAGTCCTCTCGGGACTGAGACTACTCCGGGCCTAGCAAGTGGGGCTCCGTGCGAAAGGGCCGAAACCGCCCCATCCTTGACCGCGATTCTGGGAATGTCGTTTAGCACGGTTTCCACGGGGCAGACCAGTCTCTCCAGCCCTCTGGGGTCATCATGCTCCTTCCAGAGGAAGACTGCATCTGCGAGTTGTTGCATCGAGCATGCCATTTTATCTTCAAGGGGTCCGCTCTTCGACCTATGGAGTTCCAATAGCTCGCATTTAATTCCTGAAAGAAGGCCTAGGTCCTTCACCATGGTCCTGATATAGGTTCCAGCCTCGCAGCTGATCGAGAGCAAGTGCACCCTATCTCCCTCTTCTGTCTGGACCAGTCTAGATTCAGAAACCTCCCTTGTCCGGACTTGTACTTTTACTGCAGATTCCTTCGGTGGGACATTGAATATCTCGCCTTTCATCGTGTTTACCAGCGACTTGAGTTTATCTTCCGGAACTGGTGTCTTGAAGCGAATCACAGCAAAGTAACTCTTTGGCTTCCTAAGGAGTTCCGCGGTGATCTTTGTTGATCTACCGCAGAGAAGGGTGAGTAGACCGGTTGCGAATGGATCCAAGGTCCCACCATGTCCAATTCGTTTGATCCCTAGCATGGATCGAGCCCACGCTGCTAGTTGGTGGCTGGACGGTCCTGGGGGTTTGTCAACCAGAATAATCCCGCATTCAAGGAGTTCTCCCAATGGTCTTTCCTCGGGATTGCAGCCAAAGGAATTGTTGGTTTTGGCGGAAGGATCGATTGACCAGGTTTCCGGATCCATCATCTCACCTGTCCAGTATGGCGTCTACTTCGTTGAACACTTCGGACTCATCCTTGCTATCTGCGTCGATAACGAGGTGATAAGGAGACATATCATCCAAATCTATCCCATATAGTGACGAGTACCTAGCCATGTCATCTTCCTGTCTCTGCTGGGAACGTCGTAGACAATCGGAGAACTCGCCCCCTTCCCTCTTCTGAATACGACGTGCCCTCTCCTTGTCGGAAACGCTCACCCAAACTCTCAGGCATTCAAGATCGTTCTTATGTGCCCACCAGCCACTGAGTCTGCTCTCCACAATCTCGGGAGATTCAGGGGATGACATGCGTTTCTGGAGAAGTTCGTCTAGATTCCTATCTACATCAGTATCCTCTTTTGCTTCTGCGCTTAATTCCTCTACGGAGAGGCCGCGGGATCGGGCTTCTTCCCTGAAAACGTCGCCGCCATTCATTGATTCCCATCCTCTGGAATCTGCAATCTTTGCCACCAGTGTCGACGTCCCACTTCCTGGGGGACCGCTGATTGTCACCTTGAGCAAAGTGATCATCTCCACTCGCTTCTACACACGTCGCATCTAAGGAGTCCTTTTGGGGTTCTGGAAATCATATCGGAATTGCAAATCTTGCACTTTGAGCCTTCTCGGGGTGGCGCTGCATGTTTATTTCCCGAACGTCGTTGATCGATATTCTTGGAGGTCCCCCCTGTTTTCCTCGGTCCCGCTCTCCTCTGCGATCTTCTGACTGAGGATGATGCGGACTTCCCCTTTGCATCATCGAGCATGTGCAGTAGAGGCTCTGGGATGGTCTCCCCTGAAAGTACCAGAGGATGTCGGGAGAAACGGACGATCTTGATGTGTCTGTCCAGAATTCTCCCCAAGGGAGCACTCATTGCTATGTAAGTCGCTATCCAAGCCGGGAATATCCAAAGTACTCTGGCATTGAAACTCCACATCGGGTCCCACGGTAAGCTGACGAATCCTACTCTGAATGATTCCACGGAACCCGCCATCCAACTGAATATCGCAATAATGAAGACCATTGTGAAGACCATTGGCTTCATCATCGAAGATTGCATCTTCATTTGCTCGGGCATCATCTCAAGCTGTATCGTTTGCATCTTATCTGCCATGGCTGTGTCTCTAGCCATCCTTGCTTCTCTGAGTTGCTTCCCAATCTGTCTACTTCTGTGCGAGAAGTGGGCTTGTTGTAGTGGGTCCATAAAGAATGAGCGAATGATTGTGTTTACGACCATAATTGATGAGCCGACAATGAAAACTGTTGGGACAAAGTAGGTTTGATGGAAGGGCAACATAGGTTCTAATACCGATCCTGCTGAATCAGATAGTCCGACTCTTAGACCAGGGTAGAACATCAACATGACCATCATCCCAAGGAGCAACAACATGGGAAACATCATCGATGCCATGGCATCCGCTTGGGCATCGCCGCCCGATTCTGCTGGTGCCATGTCACATCGACACGAAGGAGTGAGAATAACACTTCGGTGATGGGGAGATGGGGGTTATACTATGTCAGGAAAGTGTGTGCCCGCATACCACACATATCGAAGACCCTATTCCCACTTCGAATCCACATGCCGGACATGTGTTTGATTTGTCCTCAGTTTCTTCCGATTCCTCCTGTTTTTCGGACTCTGGTTCTGATTCTACCTCGTCCCTTTTATTCTCGGGTTCTTTTACCATGGGTTCGATTTGGTGTTCTACTTCTATAGCATCCTTGGATGCAGATGGCATTTCCTCTTCTTGCTGTTCCAGCCATTGTGGGACATTTGGCTCCTCGTCCACCTCGTCACCAAATGTTGCACCATGGAAATCCTGAGCATCGGATACCTTGTACTCTGCCTCTGGATCTCCTTGAATCGTATACAGGACTTCTATCCTCTCTCTCTGAAGAATTCGTCCTATCGCCCAAGTTACCTGAGTACCGTCCCTTGCAGACTCCTTTGTTATCGAAGAGTCCCTTTCTCCTTCTTTATCGGAGCGAACAACTGATTCTTCTATGGAGAATGTCCCGGGCACTATATCGTGAAGGGCAAGGTCATCTAGCGCACTGTCAGAACTGTTGTGGAACATTAGCATTATTTCGTACTGCCCTGGTTTCCCGCCTGGGAAGACCTCCTTGCCTGTACTGATGTTTCTCCTTTTGTGAACAACCGAAATTATTGGAGGCTTGTCTACCGTCCTAGTGGCAACTGGACCGAATCTTTCTGAGCTGAAATCGACCTTTATGGGAGCAACCAGTAACTCATTTCTAGGAGAAGGATCAGGTGCTAAAAGAGGGTATCTGATTACTACTGCCTTTCCAGGCTGTAAACCCAATGGAGCGGAGGTACCTATTGTCATCCTTAGGGAGTTACCCTCTCTATCAGGAGAGACATATTTCTCCTCTAATTGCGTCCCATTTACCAGATCAATTCTGTATTGCTCCTGCTTGAGTTCAGTACCCTCTATCTCTATGGAAATATCTTCTGTGTTCGGAGTGTCAAAAATCCCGGGAATATCATCAAGAACTCGGAGAACATTGATTTCTGAGGTTCCGGTGTTCTCAAGGGTGATCACCGTTTCAACCTTGGATGAGATGTATGATTTTATCCGTGACTTGTCAAACCTCTTTTGAAGAGCCGCGTCAAGAACCGTGAGTTGCTGTTCCTTCAATTCCACGGTTCCAGAGGATTGTACTGAAACCCTTGGAAGAATCGAGAATCTAATTTCCTGAGTGAAGCTTGGTTGATCATCAGATTCAACTCTCTTCACCATAGAGTCCCATTTACCCTCTGGGGGGACATCTTGCCTAATATCTGAAACTTCCAATATTGGATCTTCCCGCCCTATTAGCCTTACAGTTGCACCAGAAAGTGAGACTACGAAGGATGATTTATTTTCGAAAACACATGTACAGTGCCAAACGCCTGGTCTATCATCCTCCTCTGCATTTACATATGAAAATTGACGTCCCGATCCGCTCACCCTGTCGAATCGTGTTCTGGAGACTGTTGCCTCTGAGGAGTAAGTTGCCGATGTGACTCCGGCATTTATTTTTTCAACTGATTCTGTGTTTACTCTTGCGGATATGGCTAGATTTCTTTTCTCCCCTATGTTCATCCGTCCTATATCCCAGACCACTGAGTCTTTCTCGACACTGTAGATGCTGTCATCTGGAAGAATGAAAGATTCTGGGATAGTCCTCTTTACCTCGACATCGTAAAGTGGGGCCGGTGAAACATTCTCAATCTCAATATTAATTTCTATTTCCTGAGGAGAGTCTGAGAAGACCATGGATAGGCTTGGTTCCTCGTCTCTGGAACTCTCTGTATCTATCGACTCCTTCAGGACCAACATTCTTGGTCCAGAGGCAGTGTAAGGTATCGCCGTCTCTTCAGTAGGATCTAGCTCCTTAACAGACGATACCCGATCTCCAAAATCTGTGGAGTCTATTGATTCTAGATGAACCTCAATATCCCAAGCCCTATGTTTCTTACTTGAGTTCCTCAAGATAAGTTCCCCATCAATGAACTGTTTCCTTATTGTTCCGTCTGGGTTCAGTACTGATTTTTCTGTTTCACTTAACGTAGCATGGAGTTTATCCCCAGGAATTGAATCTACTTCTGATGCAGATCTCAGGAATGGGGATTGTCTGGGCGTCTTTGTCTCATCTGGCTGATTTAACTCAGGTTCTCTAACCAGTTCAAATGAGTCTATTGCTTGGGCTACTTCTGATTGTTTTGTTTCCTGATCAATTGATCCCGTAGGCCACTGATTTTTTTCTAAAGAAATATTACTTTCAAAAGGATCATGAGTCACTACGTCTGAATCTGGCTCCCATTCATCCTCAAGAAGGGACAAGGAGTCAGCTAGCGAATCTATTGATGAAATATCACTCTCAACAGGCGTCTCATCAGGAATTGGAGGTGATTCCTCCTCTTTCTTGGGCTCTACGGAGAACCCTGGCGGCGGCGGAGGGGCACCGAACCCCATGGGAGGCGGTGGTGGCGAGTCCTCCTCTTCCTCGGGCTCTTCGGAGAACCCCGGCGGCGGAGGAGGGGCTTCGAACCCCATGGGAGGTGGTGGTGGCGAGTCCTCCTCTTCCTCGGGCTCTTCGGAGAACCCCGGCGGCGGTGGTGGTTTATTTTCCTCAGGCGGATCTTCTAACTCACCTCCAGAATTTTGTGATTCAACTGGTTCCTGCAGTGTTACTTCTTCTGATAATTCGTCCCTCTCCATCGCTTCATTTGGTTCTTCGAGCCCTAAAAGCATCCTCCTGGCAGCTTCATGGTCTATGGTTTGCGAGTCCTCCGTAGAAATTGATTCGGCGTCGTTAGGAAGTTCTGGAAACCCGGGAGGAGGGGGAGGGGGGTGGAAATCTCCAGGAGGAGAGGGGGTTTTTCCCAATCCAGGTGGAGGCGGAGGTGGGTAGACCGGATCATTTTCTTTTTTTTCTCCGGCTTCCTCTTCTTCAGGGGAATCTGAATCTTCAACCATGAAATGAGCCTCAGGGTAAACTCACACGGGTGACAGGTTCGTTTAACCGTTACCTGCTCAGGAAAATCTGTAGTTTACTTAAGAACGTTGAAGACGGAAACGTTCTCGGAGTTCTATGAGCTCCAATGATGGAACTACCCCGCCGGTATTGTTCGTTGTAGGAACAGCTGGTGCTGGAAAGAGTTCGTTGGTAACGTCTTTTCAGAGATGGGCTAGGTTCTTGGACATCGATGTCTTAGCGATCAATCTTGATCCTGGTGCTGAAAGGGTCCATTATGATCCAGAGTTTGATGTCAGGGACTTGATATCTCTTTCCGAAGTAATGGATGAGTACGATCTTGGCCCCAATGGGGCACAGATACTTGCTGCAGATTTAGTTGCTTCTCAGGCTGTGGAGGTATTCGAGGAGATTGAGGGTCTTGCAGGGGATATTATGATAGTAGATACTCCTGGACAAGTAGAGCTTTTCGCTTTCAGAGAGGCCTCTAGCCACTTAGTACATGTTCTCGGACAAGGCAGGGCATGCTTGATTTTCCTTTTTGATCCTTTACTTTCTAGTACTCCGAGTGGGTTCGTTTCTCAGATGTTGCTATCTTCAATCGTTCACTTCAGACTAGGGCTTCCGACAGCTAACTTTCTGTCCAAATCTGATCTATTAGAGCCTGAGACGCTAGATAGAATCCTAGAGTGGGGGGAGAACCTAGATGTTCTAGAAGCAGCGCTGTTTGAAGAATCGGCAAATCAGGCCGGATTTGACGGAGGCGGGCAGAGAGCCGAGTTTGCAATAGGCCAACTTAGGATGATGCAGCATGCAGCGATTCAGCCTGGATTAATACCGATATCTAGTGAGATGGAAGAGGGCCAAGCAGATGTCTTGAGTTTCGCACAAAACATATTTGGAGGAATGTCAGATGCCAAGGATGGGTTTGCAGGAGATATAGAACATGAGAGGCAGTGACTCAAAAATAGACCTTCTAGCTATTGATGATTTATCTGGTAGACTCTCGGAAATCATCGATTGGGCAATCAGAATAAAGAACGATGAAGAGGCACGATATGACTTCAAACCTCTAGATGGAATGACAGTAGGCTCGATTTACGAGAAGCCGTCAACAAGGACTAGGGTATCATTCGAGGTCGGAGTTAGTAGGCTAGGCGGTCAGCCCCTCACACTACTATCTGGGGACATCCAACTAGGAACTAGTGAGACCATAGCAGATACTGCTGCTGTTCTATCTAGGTACATGGACTGCATTACCTACAGGTGTTTCGGCCATGGCGACGTTGCTGAACTAGCTAATCATTCAACGGTTCCAGTAATCAACGCCCTCTCTGATATGCATCACCCTTGTCAGGCTGCAGCTGATATGATGACCATAGTAGAAAACTCGGATAAAATGAATGGCCATGTTGCTTGGGTTGGAGACGGGAACAATGTGCTTCATGATTTGGTGCTTGGGTGTGCAATTCTGGGATATGATATCATTTTCGCAACGCCACAAGGTTTTGAGCCAGACAAATCTGTGATTTCAAGGGCTTTAGAAATAGCTAAGAAAACAGGGTCGAAAATTAAAGGAGTTACTGATCCCAAAGTGGCTGTTGAGGGGGCTGGCGCAATATACACCGACGTGTTTGTTTCCATGGGAGAAGAGCATATGGATGGAAAGATGAGGTCATTCGATGGTTTCCAGGTAAACGAAGAATTGGTCTCGGATGCTGATGATGATTACATATTCATGCACTGCCTTCCGGCACACAGGGGGGAAGAGGTGACAGACGGAGTGATAGACTCACCTAATAGCGTAGTTTTCGATCAAGCCGAAAACAGGATGTGGGCGCAAATGTCCATACTAACTCTTCTGTGTAACGAAGTTGCTTGGGAGACCTATTGGGAATTGCGCTAGCTTGGAATTAGCGATATCACCAAGAAAGCGATCAAACAGAGTTGCATGGAGGTCTTGATTAGTTTCTGGGCGGTACGATGCTCCGACGAGAGAAGCTTTGGTTTGACCATCATCAGCGTAACTACTGAGGGTATGACGAATGCTACATGCCAATCAGTAAAAATCTGCAATATGGGTGAGAATGGGGCCAACATTGCAGCTAAAGCGGCGATAAGAACTAGTGCGGCTAACGAACTTGCTCTTTCCTCTCCTACTCTCATCGCATATGTGTCCCTTCCCTTATCCCCACCCATATCTTCAATGTCCTTTACGATCTCTCGGGAAAAATTATACAGAAATCCCACAATAAAAACTGACCACGCTCTCTGATCTAGAGGATCGGAAACACTAGCCGCACCGAAAACAATTACCAAACCCACGGACATACTAATAGCCAAATTACCAGGTAAGCCTTTGTCCTTCATCCTAAAACTTAGTTTTGATGGAGATTCATAGTTGAATAGAATAAGAAGCGCCAACATCCAGATTGCAAGCGATGGAAGCCACCCATCTAGGCCTATTTCACCACTATGAGAGACGTAGGCTGCGACTATCAGAAAAGAGAAAGAGAGCACTGCAGTAAATAGAATACCCCTACTTGCTGCAACTTCAGAAATCTCCCCCGAGGGAAGCGGTCTGTCCGGCCTGTTGATTCGATCTATCTCGATATCCATGAAGTCGTTCAATGCGTTCCAAGAGAACATGAACGTCATCACAGAGAGGCAATGCAGGGCCGTAATTATGGCGAAGTCTCCGCTAGGAAGTCCCTGAGAAGCTAAAATTGAACCCAATGCCACCCCGAATATCGACGTTACCGAGTTGCCAGATCTGAACAAATCTGCCCATGGGGCAAGAGTCCGGTACACACTCACGCATCATTGTCAAGGTTCCAAGACTTCATTCCTTCCCCGGCTAATGGTGAGCCAAGGCAATTTCCTCATGAGAAAGGCCCCACACGCAGACGGTGTACACACTACCTCTGAATGGGCCCCTGATGTGCCCAACTTTGGAGAATCGGGAATCCTTAGCCATTATGTTCCCGACTTGGTTCATGGTCGCGCCCCACCTAAATCTCTCATTTAGATGGTCGAATATCTCGACTGTGTTCGCCGTTTCCTTTTCTTCTAGCAAGCAAATTACTTCCTCCCTTAGTCTGCGAGTCCTGGACATCACGATACCTCCGCTTTCAGGGGCATTGTGGCCATCATCCTACTGTGCAGTCCTGCCCAACTACTGGGACTGATCTCTATTGGGGCTGTTTTTGCTCTAAGGGGCTTCCACGTTCTATTATCGGCTATGTTCCCCGAATTATCGACAATGGACGTCATGTTTACCATCTCAGATTTGCTCTCTGTACGATTCAAACTGGCTAGTGGAACCACTCGATGGGGTTCCGGTCTCTTCCTGTATCTCAGCACACTACGCGCCATTTTCCTATTCATCATGACTGAGTGTCGGTTCATTTGGATATTAACTGAGGGAAAAGAGGCGATAGTGAAAGTGAAAGTGAAATTTTACTTGTCTCCAGTATGCAACCTTTTGAAAAGAGGTCGCCTTTCGTCTGATTGCCGCTCGTGTGGTGTAGTTCGGTCCATCATGTCGGACTCTCGATCCGTCGACCCGGGTTCAAATCCCGGCACGAGCACCATAATCTTCTGATTGACGCATTACAGTCATAAGTTCACCTTCGTTCGAGTAGTAAGGTCATATGCGAATCGAGCGTGATCTGAAGCTTACATTCGATGATGTGTTAATTCGGCCGAAGAGGAGTACCTTGATTTCGAGGTCTGATGTGAACCTGGTAAGGGAGTTCACTTTCAGACATACCGAAGAAACCTGGGATGGAGTGCCAATAGTTGCTGCAAACATGGATACAACTGGGCTGTTTTCGATTGCAGAGATTCTACAGGGGCACAAAATGCTGACCTGCACCCAAAAGTTCTACTCTACACAGGAGTTTGCCGATGCTTGGGAGAACGGAGTTAATTCTGAGTTTGTTGCAGTGACTTGCGGATCCACGGACGAGAGTTTCGAATTATTGAAACGGAAAATGGCCACCAACAAGGGCCTGAAGATGATATGTATAGATGTAGCAAACGGATATCGAGAAGTCTTCCTAAACTTCGTAAGAAAGGTTAGAGGAGAATTTTCAGAAAAGATAATCATTGCTGGTAACGTTGCTACTAGAGAGATGACGGAAGCTCTGATTCTAGCCGGTGCAGATATTGTCAAGGTTGGAATCGGGCCCGGCTCGGTTTGCACGACTAGAAAGGTCGCTGGAGTGGGATACCCGCAACTTTCTGCCATTTCCGAGTGTGCTGATGCTGCTCACGGTCTGAATGGCCATGCAGGGGCGGATTTTGTCATGCTCGGAGGGATGTTAGCGGGTCACGATGAGTCAGGAGGGGAATTGATAGAGGATGGCGGGGGTTCGTACAAGTCGTTCTACGGGATGTCCTCGGCAAAGGCAATGGAGACACACTACGGGGAAATAGCTGATCACAGAGCTCCTGAGGGGAAAGAGGTCAGAGTTCCCTACCGAGGACCATTGGAGGTAACTGTTCAATCAATCCTAGGAGGATTGAGGTCAGCTTGTTCCTATGTTGGTGCTAGGAGGATAAAGGACCTACCAAAGTGCACAACCTTCATCAGAGTGAGTATGACTACGAATGAGGTCTTTCAGAAGTTCAATGTGGACTAGATCATTCGTAGTTATTGCACAGCTCTCCCTGTGATGGGAAGCTGTTTGGATCCTTAGGATTGGTATTCCATCTGCTCTCACACTTGTTCACGAATCCGTCGCCATCAGAGTCTATCATTGAGTCGGAAGGATCCATTGGATCGTAACCGAAGTAGTATTCCCATCCAGACCACATGTCGTCGTCATCTTGGTCCTGATGGTATACCTCGGACCCGTCATTCCATTTATCGCCGTCTGTATCGTTGTTTATCGGACTGGTTCCATTCTCGTACTCTTCAAAGTTAGTGTAGTTCTCCAAATCATCGTAGAATGCTGAACCAGGACCGTACGGGTCTATGTGGCACTCGAAGTCCTGAGGATTATCCCATCCAGGGCAGTATCTGTACATCAGAATTGTTCGGTTCAGCCCGTCATTGTCCATATCCTCGTTGCCATCGTTGATTCCATCCAAGTCTGAGTCGGGCATTCTTGGATCCATTGGACCACGTGATCCGAGTGCGTTGAGGGTGTTGTTATCTACGAGGCCCAGTTCTATTGCCTCCTCTGAGAACCTAACCTCCCAACCATCGGGAAGCTTGTCCCCGTCCGAGTCATGGTCTACGGGATTGGTGTCCCACCTATCGGGAGCCTCAAGTGAGTTTTGTAGAGTGTCGTTGTCGATATCATAAATAGAGTCCACCGGTGAGCCGAAGGAAGGGTCCAATGCCCATCGTCCTTCATCTGGAATGTTGAATCCAGAAAGATTCATTTCATACAGGAAGTAGTGAGGATCCAGGATTCCGTCATCATTTCTATCTCCTGATGAGGCGAATCCCGAGACGTAGTTCACCCATATCCAACCTCCTGGTCCCTTTCCGCACTCCATCATTGAATCGCAGCCTGGAGGGAGCCAATTAGTCTTAGAAATCCATAGGCTGTGACTGTTGGTGTTCTCTTGGACGGAGAAAACCTGCATCTCCCAGCCATCTGGCTGACCATCGCCGTCGGTGTCGTTCAGGAGTGGATTGGTGGCGCTCTGCCACGGTCGTGGAACGAATAGGACTTCGTCTCCATCGTTCAGACCGTCATTGTCGGTATCCGCATTATTCCCATGGGTGATGTACAGGTCCTGTCCATCGACGACCTCTTCTCCGTCCTCTAATCCGTCGTTGTCGGTGTCAAACGCGGATGCGTTCGTAAAGTAGTAGACTAGCGTCCCATTATCGTACCATGGGTGTCCGTCTACGGCTTCCCTGTAGTCCTCTAGGCCATCATTGTCGGTGTCCTTGTCCGTGGCATTTGTGAATGTCTCGTAGTATTCTACCGAGTCGGAAAGTCCATCTCGATCTGTGTCGAAAACGCCCGGATCAGATCTCACTATTACTTCACGGACACCGAAGTCTACGATTCGAATCTTCCAGCCGATCACCTCGATCCCGTCGATTAGACCGTCGGCATCAGTATCCGAATCGAGTGGGTCAGTGGACCTGCCATCGACCACTCCGTCCCCGTCTCTGTCCCTAGCATTGTACTCGTCTAGGTTGGTGAACCTCTCATGCTGCTCCACAATGGTAACAAGTTCCTGGAGCCTGCTTCTGACTTCGTCGTCAACCTCTACATGGATATGGTAGACCCATCCGGGGGTATCGGTCTTCACAGGGATGTTGACATAGTTGCTGTCAACGACGGTTCGGACCCACAAAATCGTGTTATTGGCCTGTACGTACTGCCCGGGCACTACATCGATCCTCTCTATGGTAGTGGCCCCAATCATGTCCTTGTAGGTAACCGCGCCGTCCCCATCGGCATCATAACCATCGAAATCTGGATCTTCATCGGCATTGCTTCCGTCATTGGGGTGAATCCCACTTTGGAACTCCCACCCATCGGGCATGCCGTCTTGATCTGTATCGGGATCAAGCGGGTTGGTGAAGTTGGATGGCCCCCAGTCGTAAGAAACGGAGAATTCCTCGACGTTGTTCAGTCCGTCTCCATCGTTGTCGCCATATGCGTCGGTAGAGTTGGCAGGGTTCAGGAACCAATTGTAGTCAGAGTTGAAGGAATAGCAGAATTCGAATCCGTCAGGCATACCATCCCCGTCCGTATCCCAGTCCCCCGGACCATTCAGCCGGCCATCCCCATCCATATCCTCATTGAACCAGTTCGGATTATCCAGGGGGTTCTTCTTCTGAAGGGTGGTTTGAACTCCCCCATTTGGTAGCTCTTGGGCTGTGAAAACGATCTCCGAGGCGAACGCCCTCAGGTGAGGGGCTGGAAGGGTGAGAGTTCCGAAGGTAGGCCTACCGCAGAAGGACTTCAAGTCGACAAGGTGAGTGGAAATTTCGACCAAGTCGTCAATAAGATCTCCATCGCTGTCTGCGGCGCGGGGGTTTGTGTCATATTTTTCCTCGACGAAGTTCCTGAGAGTATCTGGCTCTGGTTGCTCCAAATCGAGGATGGCATCGCAGGAGTGCCCGAACTGAGAGCCCATCTCCTCCCACAAATCGTCCCCGATGTCTAACTTGATCTCGGCCTTGACAGAAGGGGTCAGTAGAGGGCAGTCCCAGTTTCCATCCAGTGGGTCTAGAAGCACAACAATTCCGGAAGGAGTAGTAACTTCGTGCGTGTGCTCTGACTCCCAGCGATCATTCAGGCCGTCCCCATCGGTATCCTTCAGGCGAGGGTTCGTCCCTAGCTCGGCCTCGTCTAGATTGGTCAGACCATCCCGGTCGGGGTCACCCAGTGGACCGT
>LUMT01000146.1_pt1 | contig 22942 bp, 19 predicted proteins | sample 729741 | NCBI WGS metagenome assembly LUMT01 (sample SAMN03860299, study PRJNA289734) | marine metagenome | biome: seawater column; feature: ocean; material: water; isolation source: Red Sea water column Station 192 - depth 50m | place: Saudi Arabia: Red Sea | collected 2011-10-15 | depth 50 m
TCCAAAAAGGCTAAATCCTTTGCCTTTTTTCTTATCTTTTACCTCTGTTTTTTTCTTTTTTGACGAACGAACTATATTCGTTATGATAATTTTTTGTTCTTTAAGCTTATGAGATGCCTCATCTAAATTAAGCGCTTCAATTTCTCCATCTACATATTTGCCTTCAGATATGCCTTTGTATGTAAATGCTTCCATAAACTAGATTTTTTATTCTCCTGAAAGAACTCTTTCGTACTCTCTAAAATTTAAATCTCCTGATGCAATTAATCTTCTTCCCATATCTTGCATTGTTTGAAAACCTTCTTTAACTGCAATTTCTCTTAATTCAGGAGTAGTGGCCTTCCTAAGGATAGCTTCTTTTAAAGGTTTGGAAACTGTAAGTATCTCATAAATTCCCTGTCTTCCTTTATAACCAGTATCTTTACACTTTGGACACCCTTTGCCTTTAATGGCTTTAACTCTTGATGCAACTTCAGCAGTAAAACCTAAATCTTGTAAAACTTTTGGATTAACATCATCATCAGGAACTTTGCAATCTTTACAATTTCTTCTAGCCAGTCTTTGAGCAACAACTAGTTGACAAGCAGCACTAATTAAATAGTCAGGTGTTCCCATATTCTGTAATCTGGTAATTGTGCTGGGAGCATCATTAGTGTGAAGTGTGCTAAAAACTAAGTGACCTGTTAATGCAGCTTTTAATCCAATATCTACAGTTTCTTTATCTCGCATCTCTCCAACAAGAATAATTTCAGGGTCTTGTCTTAAAAAAGATCTAAGGGCTGCTGCAAAAGTTAAACCAATGTCATCTTTAATTTGAACTTGTCCTACACCATCTAATTCATATTCAACAGGATCTTCAGCAGTTAAAATATTTAAATGAGGTTTACTTACTTCCTTTAAGATACTGTATAAAGTAGTTGATTTACCAGAACCTGTGGGACCTGTTACAAGAATTAGACCTTGAGTACTATGAATTGACTTTCTTAAACTTTTTAAATCTTGCTCTTCAAAGTTAAGTTGCTCTAAAGTTATATCTCCCGCATCCTTGTTAAGAACCCGCATTACAATTCTCTCATTATTTGCTGTCGGTAAAATTGAAAGCCTGAGGTCAACTACCTTGCCTTCAATTTTAAAGTTTATTGCGCCATCTTGGGGTAATCTTCTTTCAGCAATATCAAGTTTACCCATAATTTTAAAACGTGTTACTACCGCGCCGTAATTATCATGAAGAAATTTTCGATACTGTTCTTGCTCAGTAAGCATACCATCAAGTCTATATCTTACTCTTGATGTGAACCTATAAGGTTCAATGTGAATATCACTGACACCGCTTTTAATTGCATCTGCAACAACAGCAGTACTGAATTTTATAACTTCAGATTCATTTTCGATTGCCTCAATATCCTCTTCTGGCGTATTTTCTAACACCTCTCCCGCTTCACCTAGATCAGAATCAAAAGTTTTTTGTTTTTCTTTATTTTCTTCTCTAATGGTTGCAGCAGTCACCTCTCCACTTTCATTTGAAATTTTTTCTATATACTGAGAAATCTGCGTTAAGGGTGCCGCATGTAACTCAATATTTTTTTTTGTTATTGCTTTTAAATTTCTCATTAAATTTAGTTTAGAGCTATCAGGAATAGCTATGTGTAAAGTTTTGCCATCAATTTTAAAAGGTGCAACGAAATTTACTTTTATATAATTAGATGGAAGAACAGTTTTGATCTCTTCAGAAACTTCTTGTTTGGCAAGATCAACAATTTCAAGATTTTGCTCTTTAACTAAAATATCAAGAATTTTTTTTTCATCAGTTAACTTAAGATCAAATACGGCTTCTATCTGAGATTTGTTACCTTCTGTGCTAGTCTTCTTAATATTTATTAAATCTTTTCCAGAAATTACATCATTATCAATTAAAACATTGATTAAATTAATTTCACTTTCTCTGCTTATCTTTAACATGTTATTATAAAATTCTTGGAGCGATAAACACCAATAAGTCAGTTAATTTATCAGATTTACTTGTCCCTTTAAACATTTTTCCAACGATAGGAAGATTTGCTGCACCTGGGACTTGACCTGCTTTATCAGAAACAGTATTTTTCTTTATTCCACCAATTACAACGATATCGCCGTCAGCAACTAGTAATTTTGTAGCAATTTCCATGGTGTTTATTCCAACACTACCAGCATTCTGTCTGTTTGGAGAGTCATTGTTTACTTTTACATCTAGAAGCACATTTCCATCTCCAATGATACTAGGTGTTACTGTCATAACTAATGCTGCATCAGTAAATGTGTCAGCACCATCACCTCCCGCTACAGGAATTTGTTCACCTTGTTTGATTGTTGCAGTTTGATTATCTAAAGAAAATATTTTTGGATTAGAGATTATTTTGGATATACCTTTTTTCTCCATTGCTTCCAATTCTACTTTTAACACCGCTGAACCTGTTTTTTTTAATATTCCTATACCTGAAGTAGCCCCAGCAGCGGGTAAATTCATTAATGTATCTTTTCCATCACCAAGGTTTGAAGTGTCATCGGATATAGCAGAGTCTGTCCCGGATGGCGCACCTACGGAAGTACCACCAAGAGTACCTCCTGCTCTCATATCTTGTCTTGCAAAAGCACCTCCTAATTTTTTACCAAGCTCTTGCTCAAAAGAAGACTCGGCCTCTACTATGTATACCTCCATTAAAACTTGTTTAGTTCTAACATCAATTTCTCTTAAAACTTTATCGACTACATCTAAATCTTTTTCTTTACCTCTAACAATAATAGAACGAGTAGTTTTTTCCTCTGTAACTTGTATAGGCATAAATGAACCTGCACCACCGCTAGAAGTAAATAGTTCAGTTATTGTAGCTTTGGCTTCTGCTGGAGAAATATAGTATAGTCTAAATATTTCTGAAATAATTGGTTCCACTGAGTCCTCTAATTCAACTTTCTTTTTAACAGCTTGAGCTCTTGCAGATTTATAACTTTCTTGAGAAGTTAATGTTGCCGGAGTAGCTACTCTTATAATGTTACTAGCGACATCAATGTCTGCTGCATAATTTTTCATGTCCAATAAAGCATTAAAAGCTTTATCCCAAGGTACATCTGTCAATGAAGCTGTAACTGACCCAGCAACATCCTCACCCACAAGAATGTTCACATTACCGATTTCTCCCATTAATCTCATGGTTTCACCGTAGTCCATGTTTTGGAAATTAAATGTTACGTTTTGTTTTAAACTTACATATTCCTCAGGAATTAAAAGATAATTTTTTTCTTTTACTGCAGATAGTTTTTTTCTTTTTTTAAGTTTAACAACATCTCCTTCTACTGGAGTTGGGCCCATCTCTGCCATTTTATCAATTTCTGCTTTACCCATTTCTTTAACATCAGTCTTAATAAGTGGAGTATTGTGCTTAAAAATTTTGCTAGATTTTTTCTTACCCGTAGCAGTACAGCCTGCAACTAGTATTCCTACAACAATAAAGCTTGTAAATATTTTTAAAAAAGATTTTTTCATCAGTTGTTTCTCTCTATAATTTGATTTTTGAAATTAATTACAACTAAGGAATCCTCACCATTTTCAAAAATAACTTCTTTTTTACTAATACCTATCAATCTTACTCCTGGAGATAGCTCATCATTAAAAGCAACATTTATTATGTCACCATTTTCATCTACCAAAGATGCGAAACCTACGCCTTCACCTTCAATTATTCCTACTAATTTGTAATTGAACACACTCAATTTTTTCTTTTTTTCCTCAGTTTCTGCAATTAGTTTTACACCTGCGCTAGAACCTCCAAGAGTACCATCACCGACAAAAGGATCATTTAATGGGAGTGGCTCTTCTTTACTAATCTCTGAACTGATATTCGATTTTTTCTGTGCTTGCTCTTTTTTTATTTTTTGGTTTACTTCTTTTGCTCGCTCAACAATATTTTGTCCTTTATCGTGGTTGTCAGCTTTACCCGCAAATGCAAAAAACAGCATGAAAATGATATATGTTATCTTCTTAAAAAAATTCATCTGCCAAACCTACAATAGTTAATGTTCCATTCACTTTTATCGCTCCAGTTGAATCTCCCTGTTTTACCACTTTGATAGACTCATTGTCAAAGTTTAACGTCTTTTGCGATAGAGATAATTGCCTTTTAAACTTAATATATCCCAAAAAATTTCCAGTTATCTCAAAATCTACTGGGATTTTGTAATAAGCTATATTTTTTACTTCTCGTTTCTGTTTCTGTTTCTGTTTCTTTTTCTTTTTCTTTTTTTTACTAACTGAAGCTATTGCATCAGCTTTAGTGACCTCTGCTATTTTTTTCTTTTCAATTTTAGAAATTACTAAATTATTCATTGCAGCAAATTCACTCAAGGTTTGATACAAGCCCTCAACTTCAGCTTTGGTGTGAAATAGAGTTGAATATTGCTCATATTGAGGTCTCTTTAGTTTTATTTTTTTATTTTTAGATTTTATGTCGCTTACAAATTTTGCTGTTTCTTCTTTTTTCTTGTTCATGTCGTCGAGTTGTGCTTTTTTCTTATTAACAATAGGATTTAAAACTGCATAGAAAATAACTAAAAAGAAAACTACTGCTCCCACAGATACTCCTAATTTAATCCAAGTTTTTTTATCAACGTTTTTTAGTTTTGCTTGAATATCTTCGAGAGATATATTTTTTAAGTCAATATTTTTTAAATCAATTTTGAAGTTCATAATTTTACTTTTTTAATTTTTACAAAAACTCTAAATCCTTTCATTGTTACTCCACCTTGTGTTGATCGAGGAAGTCTCATTGAAGACAAAGATGCTTGCTCAACTAATTCCTGTTTTCCCAAGTTATCAATAAACTTTAAAATATCTTGATCGCTTGCTGCAATACCCTGTATGGTAATCATACGTCCACCATTATAATCAACTTGATCAAATTTTAATCTTGCTGGGACGCTTGATGCTATCTGGGCTAATATTCTATAAGTTAATTCTTTGTTAGATTTTAAAGTTGAACTTAATTTTAATGTAGTTTCAATTAATTGTAATTCTTTTGAGACTTTTTTTAACTCTGCAGATTTTTCTTTATGAATTTTAACGACATTAGAATAGTCTTTTAATTTTTTATTGTAAGAATGAATATTCCAAAAAGATAATGAAAATAAAACTAAATATAATGCTGCTATACCGCCAGCTAATCCTTTAAATGCAAAACTTGAAATTGCTTTCATTTTCTTTTGCTGAAACATACTTTTTCTATTAGGAAGTAAGTTTATGTTTTTTGCTGCAGTTACAAATTTATAATATCCAAATACATCAAGTTTTCTAAACGCTAATCCTACAGGTGTAGCTAAGTAAGATCTATTTTCTAAATTGATTTGCTGTTCAAATTGTTGTGGTACTTTTAAACCTTCAATTGGGTCAAATAAATTAAAGCCAACATTCATTAATACTTTTCTAAAAAATGATAAATATTCCTCAACATTCTTAAGATCTGAAACAACTTTAATATTTCTAATTCTTTTTTCATATTTTGTTTCAAAATCTTGAACTGCTTGTTTAACTTGTGTGACGTACCTTCTAACTAGTGCTTCTTTTTCCTCTACATCCTCAGACTCTAATAAAATTTTTCTATCCTGCCCTCTTAAAAAAATATCAGTAATTATTGGGTTATTATCATACAAAATCATTAAATAATTTTCATCTAAACCAAATTCTAACACCGCTGTTAAATTTGCGTCTTCAGTTTTATTAGTGATTTGATTAATTTGGTCGACAGCAGATTTTAAAGCAAAACATTTAACATCAATAATTACAGGGTTTAACCCACTATTTTTTACGATTGATACGTAGCTATTTATATCTGCCAATTTGGATGCAACAAAAAGAATATCCATTGTATTATCTTTTTCATTTCGATTAATCACTTGATGAAAAATTGAATAATCATCTAAGTTATCTGTTAGTTGAACTAAATTCTCCCACAATGAGTTCGTTTCAATTGCTTTTTGCAATTCCTCTTCTTTCATAAGTGGAGAAGTAACCACTCTTATGATTGCACTAGTAACTGGTATTGAAATTGCAACATTATTTACATCTATTTTAGACTTTTGTAACGCTAAACTTAGTTCTGTTGTAACTTTTTCAGCATTTTCAAGAACACTACTTTCATCAGGAATTTCTATTGGATGAGAATAAAATTTATCTAACACCCATTGATTTGACTTGTTTGTATTTATTTGCGCAAGTCTTATCTCTTTATTAGTTAACTCAACACCAATAACCTCTTCTCCTTGAACAGAAGATTTACCAATTTTTGATTTAAAAAATTCTAATGCTTTGTTAAAAGGATTGTTTCGTTTCTTTTCTGGTGACTTGGGTAGTTTAATTCCTTTTAGTGAAGGTTTTTTAAATTTTAAATTTTTTAATTTACCAAAAATATTTGAAACTTTACTTTTTGATTTTTCTTCAGTTGTTTCCTCAACTTTTGCTGCGACTTCATTGTTAATATTAATATTGTTTTCAACTACACTCTCATCTTTTGAAGCAACAATTTTTTGCTCATCAGTTTTAATTTCTGGAGTTTCATTTTTAACATCTGGGGTTTCAACAGGAATTATTTTTTCATCTACGTTTATATTAGTTTCTGGTTGATTTTGCACTGGAGCTGGGGTTTGTTCTCCCGCCTCAGCAATTTTTTTTAGTTTTTCACTTTCTGCTTGAACATCATCAAACCATTTTTCTAAAATCGGTATTGCCTCATCTAGATTTGTTGTTCCTGAAGATGAAATTTTTTGTTTTCCATCAATATAAAGTCTTCCAACCCAATTTTTAGATTTAAGTTCACCTTTGTATTTGTCTTGTCTAACGTAAATATGAAGTCTTCCATCTTTTTTGTGAATAACTTGGTGAGTAGATCCCTCATTCTCACCTTTTTTTTCAACTGACGCATCAGAGACCTCAGTTTCCTCAGTATTTTGATCAATATTTTCATTTGCACTCTGAATTTTTTCATTGTCTAGACTCTGTACACCTTCAGGTTGATTTTTATCTTCAATTTCAGATTGATTTTCAGATCCAGATTGATTTGGATCATCATTTAAAATTTTTTTATCTTCGTCTTGATCGCTCATATTAAAAAATAAATATTTTCTCTAACACAATTTACGAATCTCTAACACAAAAATCATTTTTAGTCTAACACAAAATCAAATATTATATGTTCAAAATGAGTTTTTTATTAAAAAAGTAAGGAAAATTGGGACTTTTAAGCTAATTCTATATTTTTTTTAAATTTTAGTAAAATATATAAACTCTAACACAATTAGATTTTTCGAATTGTGTTAGAGTAATTTACGATTGTGTTAGAGTTAAATTTTTTTTTTAAAATTCAAAAAAGCTAATAAAATCAACAATTTTAGTATTTTGTAAAATTTATAGGAGTTTGTGTTAGAGTTTAAAATTTTTGTGTTAGAGGAAAGAAAAAAATCTAAATTTTATTCCGTATGAACCAATTATTGATATAAAAATTTCAGTAAATAAGTTTAATTTATACTTTCAACTTTAAATTGATTAGTTTTACTAAAAATTTTTTATTTTTTTCTATTAAAAATTGTATTTTCTAAAAAAATTAATTTTTATCTAAAAATCTTTTGTATTAAATCCTAATTAGGGTTTCCTTTTATGTCTGTTGTCAATTCTTGATAGATCATAACAGAAATTGTATTTAAATTACTTATAACTCTTTCATAATCCCATGAAAGATCAATATTATTACAATTTAGTTCTTTAAAATAATAAACTTCACCTAATTTAATTTCTGGTTTTATTTCTGCAGCAATAATATTCATTTCATTTGTTTTTTTTTCAATGACAAAATTATATCTACATACATTAGTTGTAGCCCAATATAAGACAGAAGTAATAACTATTCCAATTAGTATCATTATTTTTCCGATGCTAAACATTTATTGATTTACACTATAGCCCGTCAACTACAACAATAGTTAAATCATCTTTTTGTATTCGACCAGATTTAATAATATCTTCGACAATCTTGTTTAATCTTTCATAATTAGGAACGGGTTGATATTTTTTTATATAATTTTTAAATCCATCTGACTCTAACATGTTTCCTTTTGTATCTTTTATTTCGGTAATACCATCGGTAAAAATATACATTGAACTATTTGAAAAATTAATTTTTGTTTCTTTAAATTTAAACTTTGGAGCAATACCTAACGGTGGACCAGCTTCATCAAAATTAGAAAAATTTCCTTCATTGTCATAGATTAAAGGTGGTTCATGTCCTGCATTAGCTAAAGTAAGTTCTTTTTTATTACTATCGTAAATTCCAATCAACATTGTAACAAACATTCCTCTTGATGTTGTTTCACATATTTCAGAATTTAAAATATTTAAAAGTTCTGCTGCAGAAAAATTTGTTTTGCTTAAACATCTATAAAGACTTGATGCCTTTGACATAAGTAAAGAAGATTTTATTCCTTTACCAGACACATCCGCAACACCAAAACCATAAACTCCTTCTGTAAGCTCTGCGAAATTATAAAAATCTCCCGAGACTACCTTAGCTGGAATATTTATTCCTGCTATTGGAAATTTTTCTTTTTGGTTTTGAGATAGTAAAGTTTTTTGTATCTCACCAACAATTTCTATTTCTTTCTGCATTCTATTCTTATCAACAAGATCTTTTGCCATTCTTGCATTTCTAATTGCTAATGCGGCAGGTCCAGATAAAGTTTCCAAAAGTTTTCTGTCGTTCTCTTCAAATAATTTATTATTTGTTTTTTTATTTAAACAATGAATAACTCCTATACACTCATCTGATACTATCAAAGGAGAACATAAAACAGAATACGTAGTAAAATTTGTTTTATTATCTAGGTCAAAATAAAATTCAGCAATTTCTCTAACGTCTTTCCTTACGTCACCAACCCTTATACATTTTTTTAATACTACTGCTTTGCCCATTACACCTTGCGTAATAGGAATTTCAAAATCTTCTAGATATGCTTGATGTTTGGATGCAATACACTGAAAAGACTGGTTCTTATCATCAATTAAAAAAATATTAGCAGCTTGTGCATTTATTCTTTTAATAATTAATTCTAGAGAATTACTTAAAGTTTCTTTTAGATCTAACGACTTAGCTAGATCATGATTCATTTTTGTAACTAATTCTAGATCTTTACTGGTAGTATCGTCTACATTAGTTGTTTCTTTTTTTTTCGCGCTAAAAAACATGTTATTTATAAATTGATATTCATTAATTTTTTGATAATTTTGATTATGATGGAAATCATGATTCATGCGCCAAATTTCTATTTGCACATAGCTGATGCGATGTTGTTTATACAATATTGCATCGATGGACTCATAGAATTTTCCTCCCAAATTAAACTATAAATTGTGTCCTATATTATAGCATTTATCCTCGGAAGTATATGGGGGAGTTTTAGTAACGTATGTATTTATAGATTGCCTGAAAATAAGGGTGTTGCCAGAGGTAGATCGTATTGCCCAAGCTGCAAAAAACAAATTAGATGGTATGATAACATTCCAATATTCTCATATGTGCTCTTAAAAGCTAAATGTAGAGACTGCTCAGCCAAAATAAATGTTAAATATTTTTTGGTAGAACTTGTTTGTGCATTGAGCTTTGTATGGTTTTTTTATTTATTCGGTTTGTCACTTACCACCCTTCTTTTTTTTATCTTATCTATTTTCTTCGTCATCATATTTTTCATTGATCTTAAACATTTTATAATTCCAAATGAGCTAACTTTTCCATTAATGGCCATAGGGTTGTTTAAAAGTTTTGATCCAAATTTAAATCAGTATCTATTTCCAAATTTTTTAAATTCAGTAATAGGGGGTGTTGCAGGTTATTTAATTATATGGATGATAATTTTTATTTATAAAAGATTAAGAAATAAAGAAGGTATGGGTTTGGGAGATGCTAAACTTTTGTCAGCAATTGGTTTTTGGTTTGGGTGGATATCAATTCCTTTCATATTATTTTTTTCATCCTTTATCGCTTTAGTATTAGCGATACCAAGTTTGATGAATAAATCCAAAAATTTATCCTCGCAAATTCCTTTTGGACCTTATCTCATATTAGGATGTGTATTATATCTATTGTTGCTTGATAAAATTATTTTATACCTAAATTAATAATATAAAGGATTATTCCTATTCAGATATATTTTAAAAACCACTATCTCTCCATCCACCTTTGTTACGTAGAATTTCTCCTGGTACTGAGAAAACAGAGAATAAAGTACTTTCATCTTCGGAGGGACCAGCAACATTGGCAAAGAGTTTATCACCAAACACAACTAACTCAGATAGCACACCTTCACTCACATAAGCGCATGCATTCTTACCAGGATTGTTTACATCTCCTGGGGTTTCAAGCTTTAATAATTCCGAGCTATTAGTTCCACATTCATCATCAGCAGCACAAATGAATGAATGCCCTTGAGCACATGGAGCAGAGCCTGGTGGTGGCTGGTATATAGGATAATAAACTATTCCTTTAAATAAAGTTGGTGGCGCTGATGATTTTCTAAAAGTTCTTGGGGATAAGAAAGCATTATTTTGATTTTTTTCCAAATGTATTACCCAAGCGTCAGCTGTATCTGGTATTGGACAATTATCTCCATCTGTATCTCCAGAAACGTTAACACAATTAAATGCGTTCCCCACGTTACTTGCTTTGTCAGCTCCTTCATGTGCCAATCGTAAAAAGTCAGGATTTATTTCCATTGGATCACTTCCAGGATTCATAACAATCTTTGGAACTTCTACTCCATTTAAATGCTTCCAATAAGGAAAATGTTTATCTTGGACGCCATATAAAATATTATCTAATTCAGAACTTTTTCCTCCTAGGTCGATAAAATTTCCTGTTGAGCCAAATAACCAAAATGATTTATCAGTTACTCCTAATCCAGCTTCCATTGAAAAAAATGAGTATCTTGCATTTTCTCTTGTAGAACCCAACCTAAAAAGGGTTGTTTGATCATATAACTCTGTTACACCAGATGATAAAGTTCCAAGATCATTCAATCCTTTTGTATTGTTGGTTAAATTTATTTTTGTAATTTTGCCTTCAAGATCATTTACATAAACTAATGCACCTCTCCAAGGAACTCCTGGTGCGGTATCGGGGGTAATTACCACTGGGGCAGCAGGTATAGCGTTAGGAATATTACTTCCATTATTAGTTTCAACCAATACATCCCCTGATAAAATACCGTTAGGTGTTGTATCTACTATATTTATTGGACCTCCATTGATTTCAGAACCATATATTCTACCAGGCATACCATCCATATGACCTTCTAAATCGATCACAAATAAAGCTGATCCAGCACAAGCATCTCCTTTAGACATACCAGCACCCATAATCGCAACATATCTATCTGTTCCAATATTTGATGAACCAGAACTCGATGGCATTCTAACAATTTTTGGAGTGGACCAAGTTTCTCCTAACCTAGAATAATCGTAAGCTGGGTCTATACCTGACCCTCCAATGCACGCTCTAACACTTATATCATCTGATAATGTAGGCTCTTCATCAGATGGATTAGCATTAAAAACTTGTTCATTTTTAAAGACAACTTTTAAAACAGACCCTCCAGAACCATCATCAGACATTTGTGCACTTGTAATACTGATAGGTTCAGGGACACCATTGTTTAATTTCACTGCCCCTAAAACTGTTTGAGGAATTTCTTCACCAGTTGGATAATCTAAAACAAGATCAGGGAAATAAAAAGTGTTACCTCTATAACAAGATGCTGTTCCAGTAGTTCTAAAATCAGTTGCTGTACTACATACTGCTATATTTGTAAGTGCATCAGCATCATAGTCAGCATCATTAGGATCTAATTCTGTTTTTTCTCTAGCGTCATTATAGTTATCTGTAGCCACTTCTCCCTCAGAAGAATTCATTAAACTGGATGAGGTAGAATTATATTCAATAGCAGATATTCTGCCAAGCACATCGGCAACTAACACTCTATTATTTATTCTATCATTAAATACTGAAAACATATGAATCGGACCTCTGGTTCCTGATGGGATTGGATCTGTTACATCAAGTAAAGTAAAGCCTGCGCCACCTCTTCCATAAGGAATAAATAATAAAGTACGCCAACTTCTACTACCTTCTAATTCTCCTCTAAAATTATAACCCCTTATAAATGCATCGTGTATCACAGGAGAGCCATCAACTCCAAAAATTGGGTTAGTTCCACCCCCAGAAGATTTATCATATTCTGAATTTATTATTTGTGGAAGTTTTGCTGCAACAAAAGGAGGTATAAAGCCCCATATCTCTTCACCGCCTTGATACCCATTTCCACTTTTAGCTGCAATTGCATGAAGTATTCCTGAGTTTGCACCTGCATAAATTACATTTTGTCTTTTTGCTTGTTCCACTTTAAAACGCGCATAACCTCTTGTTGACCTATGATACGCCTCCTCATTAAAAGATGTAAAATTTAAATTCATTTCTGGCGGACCTACCTCTACAAGTTGCGAGTGATATACGTCACCCATTACATGGTTTCTGACTTCAGCAACATCACAATCACCATCATAATCAAAATAATCATTACCTTTCATAAAATTAATCAATCCTATAGTTTCATCACCCTCAGTGGCGTCACTACCAACATCAGAACAATTTGACGTACTAGTATGATAATCATCAATTTCATATCCCAATAAATTGAATAAATTTGTTATTGCTGTTGATTGATCTTGAGAAAAATTATCCCAGTTTCCAAGATAAGAAGCTCCTGGCATAGCTGTCCAAATATTTCTACCATCATCTGCGCCACCTGGTGTTGATTGTCTTCTAATCATTAATGATGAGTCCCAATTCTTATGTGGATTTCCTGGTGCAGTATTATGCTCAACACAATCTTCATTAGTATCAGGACAATCAGCAGGGCTAAGAAGTTTTTTACGTAAAATTCTACCTTGCCATTCACCAAATTGTTCGTATCCAAATTGTGCTTGATATAAAGATCCACCTTCCTCGATAGTTGCTGTAATTGACGGCGCAGTGAACGCTAGTTTATCAGCAATAATTTGTCTTATCTTAGAAGTTAAAACAGTTTTTAATCTTTCAGGTGTTCTGGCTACAATTGCTCTTTCACAATCCTCATCATCAATACATTCTTGTGCAGTTGTTCCAGCTGGTAATGTACTAGTGCCTATTCTTGAAAGTTCATGAAATCTATTTAAACTTGTACCATTAATTCCACCTCCATAAGCTACATAAAGAGATTTTACCCCTTGTTCTCTCAATCGTGCCATTCTTTCAGCAGCAAAACCCCTTTGATTATCACCGAGCAGCCCAGTGTTCCTCATGGCCCCATCTCCAATTACAATTACATAATTTATCTGACAATCAGCATCTGGATTTAAGATTTTGCCTCCAGCATTTTGATCCATAAAATAATCTTCAGCAATTTGAGAAAAAGCATTTGCATCCGTACCCCAGGCCATTCCTAAAGGAGCCATTACATCCATAATTTGATCAGATCCCCTTGGGCTTACGGCTACATTTAAACACGAGTCCCGATTACATTGTATACTTGTCCCCTCTGGATGATCTCCATTCCAGCCTTGATAGTAAGTACAATCATTAGTTCTATGACAATGACGCCCTCCCATAGCAGCAGTTCTTGAACGACCATGTTCACCAGCGTTCCAATGACCAAAGCCAAAATAAGCACCTGTTGTTAATGTAGTGTCGTTAACGATTGCGTTAATTGCAGATTTAACTCCATCCCATCTTCTAATTCTTGGTCCCCCCATTTGTTGAACCCAAGTTGTATTTCGAGCAATAGCGGTGAATTTATCTTCATGAAATTCGTCTATGTAACCCCTAGCGGTTCCTGTTAACAACAGGTATCTATCATCAGCTGCATTATAACCTATGCCAAGAGCATGTGGTTGATTAAAACCCACATTATCAGCATCCAAAGCATTTGCACTTCCCTCATTAGACAGATTTGTTCTTGAACCTGAACCTACTCCAGTGATGATTGTACAAGAATTGGTCGTAGAGTTTGATATTTGAATTTTTTGTATTGCGTGAGAAAAAACGGAAGTAGTATAAACTATGTTACTATCTGCTGGTGAAACTTCCACACCAAAAGGGATTGCTAATTCAGAAGTTAAATTTGGAGCATTTGATGCAGTACATTGTCTTTGTCGAGTTCCTAGGGTAAATTCATCGGCATTTCGAGTTAAAGAATATCCTTCAAGATTATTTTGTAATCTATTTGAAAAATAAACCATGTTACCTTCATTATTAACACTAAGTCTTCCTGCCCATCTTACAACACTTCTTGTGTCGGTTATATTTTGTTCTCTACATACAAAAGTTTCAAGATTACATGACATAAAGAAACCAAAAGCTCTTCGACCACCGCCTGCTGCAAATAAGTAAGGAACACCTCCAACCTCCTTTATGTCAAAGCCGTTGTAACTCATGCCGCCAGGTGCTCTTAAGGCAATTAAACATCTTCTACCATCTTCTGAAAAGCCAAATATATAACCTCTGGTATTTCTCTCCTGACTATGAAAAAAAATTACGCTCTCATTAAAACTAACAGAGTCTAGGTTTTCTACAAACTCTACATGAGCAGCTTTTCTCTGTCTTTGAAGGCCTCGCCTGGTATGAGCACTATTATCATTGAATTGTGTACATCCCGCTCTTGGGATTGCCCTGATAGGTCTAAATGAATTATCTCTTCTCCCATTAGCATTGTACCTTATAATTGCACCTGCAGTTCGTCGTGAATATTGTGAAAATAGAATTCTATTTTGTGAGTCGTAAGCAACCCCTGCAACTGGGCCAATACCATCACCTCCTATCCACCTCCCCATACTGGCAGAACTATCGACTAAAAATAATATATTAGCAGCAACGTCACCACCGCCTGCACCGGGTGGTACAGGTTTTGCATTCACATTGCTACTAAACGATAACAAAAATAACAAAGATAAAATTTTAAAAAGTTTCATCATTTTCTATCCCATAACCTCAATTACTTCCTCACCTGTAGTATAATCCATCATTTGTGGATTAGTAATTTCAAGAATTTCAAAAATTTCATCTCTTATATTTATTTTGCTATACATTATTACTAGATTACCTAAGCTTAAATCTTTATAACCAACCCAATTTTCTTTCTCAGCTTCGCTGCCAGGATCACTAATATTATTTTTTACAAAGTTATAAATTTCATTTTTTATTTCACTATCTGTTGAAATTAAATTTATACCCGCAACTTTAGAGTCGTAGATTATCACTTCCAAATCAGTATTTTCTAAATTTGAGTTTTCACAATAATCTGCTGCATAGGCTTGGTATTTTGCAGAATGACCTTTTTCAAAAAGCTCAGATTTGTATAACATCAAAAATTCAAATGTATTTTGTGCATCTCGCACGGGTGTGCCTATATCGACCGATAATAAAGGACAAGCAATAGAGGAGCTTGAAAAAAATATTAAAAATGAAATTTTTAAAAAAAATTTTTTCACGACAAAACTATAAATTTATATAAATATTTTTTCAACATTCATACCTGCTCATTTTAAGCTTTAAATTCATTGTTAATGAGACAAAACTATAAGTGTTTCCAGAGGTACTATTATTTCTGGATTGTTTGGGTTACCCATCATGCCGCATCCATAAATTTTATAAGCTGTGCCTTTCCTTTGAGACGTACCTGATCCTTTTTTCAAACTTACACCAGTGCCCTTATACTCAGAGGTACCAGAGCTGACTGAGAAAAATTCATAAAAATACTTTCCAATATTTTCCTCTTCTTGACTGAGTGCAGTTGAATTATCAATTGAAGAGTTTATTGCTAATCCAGCATTACCATCGTTAAAAATTGGGAATAATAAATCTAAAAAACTTTGTTCTCTTACATGCTCAACTGCTCTAAAATTACTATCTCTACTCAAGTTTCTAAAACTTTTATAGCAAGGGGTATCTTGATCTAAAAGATTGGGTTCGGTCGATAGCTGGTTCGTGGGATATATTCTTCCATCATAGTCTCTGCCTCCAGTATCAACTCTGATTGGACCTAGCATTTTATTGATTAAACTTTTCTGAGCTTGCAATAAAGCGGTTTCAGCAACATAGAAAGTTTGCTGGTACTCATCACTACTATTATTACTTTGATGATCAGATGAAGCTATCACAATTAAAGCACCTCCCATTAACGACATAGCTAATAATAAAACTAAAGATAAAACCATCGCAAATCCTTTTTGTTTATTATTTTTCATTAAAAAGTTTCTCCAATATTTCTCGTATGAACTGTAACAACAACTGAGTCTCTTAATTTTTTATCTTTTCCATCAGCAATTAAATTATTTCTATCTTCACCACCCAATCCTAAAATTGTTCTAGGCTTATCTGTTGTAGCTGCTTCTCTGTAAAAATCCTCTTTTGATACCCAAGTAAGTCGTATATCCACACCTCTGATATCTAAAAGCCTATCTCTAATTCCACTATGTTCTGGAGCTGGAAATCTACCAGCAGAGTCTTGTATTATCTTTCCATCTTTATCAAAAGGTATAAACTCCATGTCATCGATATAATTTCTTACCATCACTCCAGGGGTACACTCATTGCAATTAGTAAGCCATAATCCTTTATTAATCGAATTTATATCTGCAGAGTCATCACTGACCCCACTCCCAACTATACCACCGGCACTTTGATCTCTATTAACTCCAAATTGATTTTCTAAATTAAACAGGTTACCAACCCCAAGAGAATCATTTCCACTGTCATCTTGTGGAGGTGGAGTTGCTTGTTCGAATAATTCACATCCACTTCTTGGTTGGAAATAATGTTCTACTCTTTTATAAGCGGCAAAACCACCTGAATCGTTAGGCAATGCATAATAAGTTATTCTATATCTTTTATAAGCTTGTTCTCCGTCACCATGGTCATTTTGATTAAAATCTTCATATACAATTTGAATTTGATCACAACAGTTACTACTGGTGCTTGCAGTAGATCCAGTTACATTAGTATTGTTGGTCGATACTGAAGTAGTAGCGTCTGAGACAATTCCAAAACCCAAAGTATTTTTTCTTATCACTAACGGATTATGACTGTCTTGAGGATTGTTGAATCCATTATCAAAATATAAGTAACTATTTTTTGGTAAAACAATCCCAGTACCGTTATTACATGTTGATGTATTAGATGCATATTGAGCTATTTCATGTGATCCAGCATAATATTTAAATCCTGCCATACGCACATCTCTCATTAACATTGTAACTATATCTCTGCTTGCTCTACTAATTTTGGCTTTATCACTGACTTGTGAGTATGATTGATTAACAACAGAATATGATGTGTACACGGCAGCCATCATGATTGTAGTAATAACGATTCCAATCATGATTTCGATCAAAGTAAGACCCGCTATATACTTAATTCGATTTTTCATTGTTTTAACTCAAAATCACTTTGAAAATATAAAAATTTTCTTTTTTTTCCGTTATTCAAATTAAATTGTACTCTTCCGATATACATGACTTCATCCATGACATAAGGCTCATCTGGACTACCATTATTATCAATATCAGTCTGTTGTGGATTGATTAAACCATCTACCTGACTCCACCTACTGACTACTTTAAACACTCTGAAATTTCTTGTTTCATTACGGCCTGCACAATTTAAATAATCTTTATTGTTTAATAGAGCGTTCCACTTATTGGTTTTTATTTCAACATTAGTTGTATTATTTGTTGTTCCAGAGTAAATTTCACCACTATTATTAGTTCCTCCAGAATTGCTTTGACAAAAATTTGAATTAAACTCTCTTTGAGATAGTAAATTCGAAAAATTATTATCACCAGTAGTATTTATATCTTGATTACCAATAACATCTTCTGCAATTACATTTGTTAAATAATTGGCTTTGGTTCTTTCACCTGAAATGTAAATAGACTGAATTGAATAATTTGTCATTTGTAATATGGCAACGAAACCAATTCCAACGATTGCAGTTGATATCAAAGCCTCTAAAAGAGATAATCCAGATATTTTTTTATTCATCTTTTTTTTAATCATAAACATATTTTGGTGCTTCATCATCACACACCCATTTCTTATCACCAGTACCTGGGTCTATCTCGTATTCATTAACATATCTGCTCGTGACAACATTTCCAAATCTATTCCAATGAACTCTACTCACTGTTACTTCACCATCATCTATTACCTTACCTTCTGAATTTACAGGTTTCTCTGGACAAATATCACCGTCAACATCACTCGGCATAGCTATTCCACAAACTGGGTCAAAACTTTCTCGCCTACAAATATTTATAAAATTGAAAGGAACACCTGTAGATGCGTCAAAAGCAAGAGACGCAGATCCTTCATAAAATTTGCCATTTTTTGCAAAACAAACTGCTGCTGCTCTTTCCCCAAAAAAATTTGTAGACACATCCTTTAGTTCAATAGCATAAACAGCATTTTTTATCTCATTACTTGTGCTTTTATTATCAGTGTCCCAATAATTATTATCCTCTTCAAAATCTCCAGCATCCGTTTTACATCTTTTGTTTTTTTCTTTATTCCAGGGGCTCTCGCCATTATTCATTCGAGTTATTAAACTTGCCAAAGTCATGCCTCGTGATTCTATTTTTAAATGGTTCGCCGTATTTGAAAAAAGTACTTGGACATAAGCAAAAGTACCTCTTTCTGTTTGAACTATAGCGTTTCTTATCATTGCTTCAACCTCTTTAACTGCAGCTCTGGTTTTTCTTTCTTTATTCCATGAAGAAAAATTTGGATATGAAATTGCAGATATAAATCCAACAATTGCAATGACAACAATTAATTCTAAAAGATTAAATCCTTTATTGTTCTTTACCTGCCCCAGCATCTATTTTTCCAGCTTTAACTAATTCTTCTAATGATTTTGCCATTGTAATCATTCCATCTTTTACTGCTGTTTGCATGATGCTTGGGATTTGATGAATTTTCGCTTCTCGGATTAAGTTTTGAATTGGGGCTGTACACTTCATCACTTCGAAAGCACCACAACGGCCTTGACCATCTTTAGTTTTAAGAAGTCTTTGCGTGACTACCATTTTTAAAGATGTCGAAATTTGAGCTCTGATCTGTGCCTGTTGCTCAGGCGGGAATACATCGATAATTCTATTAATTGTATTTGGTGCGCCACTGGTATGTAGTGTGCCAAAAACTAAGTGACCTGTTTCTGCTGCTGTTAATGCAAGAGAAACTGTTTCTAAATCTCTCATCTCTCCTACTAGAATAACATCAGGATCCTCTCGCAGTGCCGCTTTTAAAGCACTCGCAAAAGTTTGTGTTTGTTTTCCAACCTCTCGATGAGAGACAATGCTTTTTGCATCCTTGTGAATAAATTCAACTGGATCCTCTACAGTAATAATATTTGCAGTCCGGGTCTTATTAATTTCATTAACAATTGCAGCAAGCGTAGTTGATTTTCCTGATCCTGTTGGTCCTGTAACCAATACAAGTCCTTTGTGCATATCAATGATATCATAAAGAACTGGTGGTAAATCAAATTGTCCCATCTCTGGGATGACACTTTCAACTCTTCTGAGTACTGCTGCTGGTCCATTAATAGTTTTGTAAAAATTTGCCCTAAATCTTAAACCACTAAGTGTAACTGATGAGTCAAGTTCATGAGTGTCGTTAAATCTTTTCATTTCAACTTCATTACAATTGGTCGATATTAAATCTTGGAGATCTTGTGCTTTAACCATGACCTCTGGAACTTTGTGAATTTCTCCTGTTTGTCTAAATGCTAACGGCCAACCACTTCTAATGTGGAAATCTGATATTTTTTTATTATTTTTTGCTAATTCTTCTAATTTTTCAAACATACTAAATTTTATCTATAATTTTTAAAAAAAACAATATTTAGTTATCCGATAGCGACCAAAATAGGTAATTATCTAGTATATAAAGTAATATAATATCCACACAATTAAGGAATATTCAAAAAAGTTTTTAGAAAAAATTAATTGTTTGTCAGTAAATTTTGACTTTAAAAATTTACTAAGAAACATAAATCCTAGATGTACAATTACAACGGAAACCACAACACCAACTAAAGTCGATTTTAAGGAAAAATTTTTATATCCAAAATAGATTGCTACTAAAAAGGTTAGCCAAGAAACTTTGGAAATAAATATTTTAAAAATTAAGCCTGTTTTTTTACTAAAAATAGATTGTGTCTTTATTAGAGAATAAGACCAAGTTAAACCAACTAAAAAACTTATATACTTTAAAATCATTGTTTTTCTTTTTCATGAAAAACTAAACAAACACCATTGTTGCAATACCTTTTGCCTGTAGGTTGAGGACCATCATCAAAGATGTGACCATGGTGAGCATTACAATTTTTACAATGATACTCTGTTCTAGCATAACCAATTAAGTGATCGGTTTTAGTCTCAAACACATCTGGTAAGGATTGAAAAAATGAAGGCCAGCCTGATCCACTTTCATATTTTGCTTTTGATTCAAATAGCTTAATGCCACAATTGGCACAATGATAACTCCCCTCTCGTTTTTCATTGTTTAATTCACTACTGCCAGCACGTTCTGTACCATCCTCAAACATTATCAATTTTTGTTCAGCAGTAAGATTCGGGTTCTTTTTTGTCATTTAACTAATTTAGCACAAGATTGATGTAAAATAGAATGTAATTCCACAAGTTTTTTAAAATCTTTATTATAACCACCACCAAGTACACCACACAAAGGTACTCCTTGTGAAAAGAAATTTTGAGTGACCATTTCATCTCTTTTTTTTATTCCTTCATCTGAAATTTTTAATTTACCTAATCGGTCATTGTGGTGGATATCAACTCCAGCAATATAAAAAACAAAGTCAAAATTTTCCTCGTTAAATTGATTTAAATAGAAATCAAGTATCTTTATATACTGAGCATCTTCCATATTATCATCAAGCTCAACATCAAGATCACTGATTGACTTTTTGGCTGGATAGTTTGATTTTGAATGCATGCTAAAAGTAAATACATTTTGATTATTTGCGAAAATATCTGCATTGCCATTACCTTGGTGCACATCTAAATCAACTATTAAAATTCTTCCAGCTAACCCACGATCCAATAAGTATTGAGCTGCAACCGCAACATCATTGAACACACAATAACCAGCACCTCCATCATAATTTGCATGGTGACTACCACCTGCAGTATTGCATGCAACACCATTTTTTATTGCAAGTTTAGTGGCTAAAACTGTTCCGCCGGTTGCGACTAAAGACCTTTGAATAACACTATCCACTAATGGAAATCCAATTTTCTTAATTGTATTTTGGTCTAAGGTTTTATTTTTAACATCCTTAATATATTTTTCTGAATGAGCTCTTTTTAAAGTTTCTTCAGAGCATGCATAGGGTTGATGAAATTTTTTAACTATCTTTTTATCAATTAAATATTTTGCAAGTTCTCCAAATTTATTAATCGGAAACTTATGGTCATCACCAATTTTTGCAAAATAATCCTCGTGATTGACGACTGATAAATCCATAATTATTCAATTACACGAATTGGCTTTCCACTCGCACAAGCTTCAAGAGACTCAATCATTTGACTATAATAGACATTATAATTTTCTGCAGTTACATATCCTAAGTGAGGTGTTAATAAAGCATTAGGTAAAAATCTTAGTTTGTTATTCTCTGGCAAAGGTTCTTTTTCATAAACATCCAATCCAGCACCTGCAATTACATTTGTAGATAAAGCAATAATTAAATCATCTTCATTAATTGTTGGCCCTCTCGAAGTATTGATTAAAAAAGCAGTTTTTTTCATCTTATCTAGTTCTTTTAAAGTAATACAATCTTTATATCTTTCACCACCCTGTACATGAATAGATAAGAAATCAGAATTTTTAATTAAATCCTCTTTAGTGCAAGGTAAAACATCTAGCTCTTTACATTTATCAAGACTAAGATTTTCACTCCAGGCCATTACTTGCATACCAAAAGCTTTACCTATTTTTGCAACTTGAGTACCTACCTTTCCAAGTCCAATTAATCCAAGAATTTTTCCTTTGAGCTCAACGCCAACTGTTGTCTGCCAATAACCCTGATACATATTATCTATTTCCTCTTTAATATTTCTGGCTAAGCCAAGAATTAAAGCCCAAGTTAGTTCTGGAGTTGGATTTAAATTACTTTCTGTTCCACTAACAATAATCTTTCTTTTTTTGGCAGCAGCTAGATCAATTGCTTTATTCCTTAAACCACTGGTAATTATGAATTTTAGCTTAGATAAATTTTCTATTATATTTTTAGTAATGGGAGTTCGTTCTCTCATGACTAATAATGCCTCAAAATCAGACAATTTATCTATGACATCGGCCTCATCCTCAAAGGGCTCACTAAAAATTTTGATTTCATATTTTCCTGCAAGTTTTTCAAGATCAACAAATTGTTGAGAAACATTTTGATAATCGTCTAATATTGCAACTTTAAGCATTTTTAATTTCTTTATTTGATAAAAATAAACCTAATATAATTAAAATTGCCCCAATCAAGTGAAAAAATTGAAACTGCTCATTATAAAAGAATATCGCCATCAAAGTGCTAAATAATGGAATTAAAGATAAAAATATTCCAGCTCGATTTGCCCCAATGATTGAAACAGCGCCAGCCCAACAATAGTAAGAGCCAATACTTGGAAATATTGCAACATAGGCTAAAATATAAAAAAAATTACTATTCATCTCAATAATTTTGCCTTGTGTCATATCTAAAATAAATAGAGGCAAAAGAAAAATTAATCCAAATGTGCAAATTATATGGACAAGAGCAAGTAAAGATACTT
>LUMT01000253.1_pt1 | contig 22033 bp, 22 predicted proteins | sample 729741 | NCBI WGS metagenome assembly LUMT01 (sample SAMN03860299, study PRJNA289734) | marine metagenome | biome: seawater column; feature: ocean; material: water; isolation source: Red Sea water column Station 192 - depth 50m | place: Saudi Arabia: Red Sea | collected 2011-10-15 | depth 50 m
CATGAAATAGAAATTTTATTTCCAGTTACTGAAGTTCCATCATTTGATAGTTTCATTATTGAGACATTGTTTAATCTTTTATAACCAGAGGTATCAACAACTGTATGTTCCCAGTATATTTTTATACCTGCATCAATAACTCTTTTTTCTAAATTTGTTTCGGATTGCTTTCTAATATCAACTATTGCTTCAACTTTGATACCTTTATCGTTTAATGAAAGTGCACTTTCATATGCACTGTCATTATTTGTAAAAAATACAATCTTCCTACCACAGGCTACACCATAAAAATCACTATATTTTTTAATTGCAGAAGAAAGCATTATTCCAGGTCTATCATTATTATTAAATACCATCGGTCTTTCCAAAGCACCTGTTGCCAAAATTACCTTCTTTGCTCTTATTTTAAGTAACCTTTGTCTAATTTTATTTGTCTTATCTTTTTTTTCTAAATGATCTGTTAAGTTCTCTCTTGCTAGCAAATAATTATATTGATGGTACGCAGCAACACTTGTTCTAGTTTTTATTTCTAAATTTTTAATATTTTTAAGTTCTTCAATTTCTTTTTTTAACCATTCAGATGAAATTTTATTATCAATTTTATTACTTTCATTGTTTTCATAAATAGTTGATCCCCCCAATTCATTTTTTTCATCTAAAAGTAAAGTTTTATAGTTATTCTTTGCAGCATTTTTAGCTGCTAGAATTCCAGATATACCTGCGCCAACTACAAGAACATCACAATGAATATTTCTGTGATCGTAAATGTCAGGATCTTTTAACGTTGGTGATTTTCCTAATCCTGCTGAGTGTCTTATAAAGTATTCATATTTTTCCCAGAAGCTTGCAGGCCACATAAATGTTTTGTAATAAAATCCTGCAGGAAGTAGGGGTGATAAAAAATTATTTATTCCACCAATATCAAAGTTTACACTTGGCCAGCAATTTTGACTTGATGCCTCCATTCCTTCATATATTTCAACTTCAGTTGCCCTAACATTTGGTTCAGTTCTATTAGTATTTGGATTAATTTGAACAATTGCATTTGGCTCCTCAGAACCTGATGTCATTATACCTCTTGGTCTATGGTATTTAAAACTCCTACCTACTAAATGAACATTATTTGCCAATAAAGCAGAAGCAAGAGTGTCTCCTTTAAATCCATAATAAGTTGTACCATTAAATTTAAACGAAACTCTTGTTGTTTCATCAATATATTGACTAGATTTAACTCTTAAATTTTCTGACATTTGTTTTATATCGATGGGGGTTTTTCTCCCATTTTATAGATTGCTTTAATCTCATCATTCGAAGTGTCTCTAATCATATTAAACCATTTACGACAACCATGAGCATGGTTCCATCTTTCATATTGAACACCTTTAATATTTTTTCTCATAAATAAATATTCTGCCCATTCATCATCACTAAGTTCTGTCGGTTGTTTTGGTCTTTCAATATGAGCTTCACCACCAGCTTTAAATTCTTGCTGATCTCTCTCACCACAATATGGACAATTAATAACAAACATTAGTGAGCAACTGCTGCAGCGCCATGTTCATCAACAAGGTCTCCACTTACAAATCTATTTAAATTAAATGCTGCGTTGAGTTTGTGTGGCTCATCATTAGCAATTGTGTGTGCAAATAAATCTCCTGATCCAGGTGTAGCTTTAAAACCCCCTGTACCCCAACCACAATTAAAATAAAGTCCTTTGATAGAAGTTTTACTTAATATTGGACTTGCATCAGGACAAATGTCTACTATTCCTCCCCATTGTCTTAGCATTCTCATTCTGCTGAAAATTGGATACAATTCTAAAATAGCATTTAGAGTTCCCTCGACTATTTGATGACTTCCTTTCTGAGTGTATGAAACATAATCATCTGTTCCAGCGCCAATAACTAATTCACCTTTATCAGATTGACTTACATAAGCGTGTACAGCGTTTGACATAACAACTGTATCAATAATTGGTTTCACCGGTTCTGACACTAGTGCTTGAAGAGGTTTGCTTTCTAGAGGAAGTCTTATTCCAGCCATATTAGCAATCACACTTGAATGTCCAGCTGCCACAACTCCAATTTTTTTTGTTTTAATAAATCCTTTTGTTGTTTCTATACCTTCAACACTATCACCATTTCTTTTTATACCTTTTACTTCACAATTTTGAATTATATCAACACCCATTTCATCAGCACCTCTAGCATAACCCCAGGCAACAGCATCATGTCTTGCTGTACCAGCTCTTCTTTGTAATGTACCACCAAGTACCGGATATCTTATATCTTGAGATGTATTTATAATTGGACAAAACTTTTTAACTTCTTCTGTACTCAAGTAAACGGCATCAATACCATTTAGTCTATTTGCGTGTGTTCTTCTTTTTAAATCTCTTACATCTTGCAAATTGTGAGCAAGATTCATTACACCTCTTTGACTAAACATTACATTGTAGTTTAACTCTTGAGATAATCCTTCCCAAATTTTTAGCGCGTGATCATAAAGTCCAGCACTAGCGTCCCATAAATAATTTGATCTGATAATTGTAGTGTTACGACCAGTGTTTCCTCCACCAATCCATCCTTTTTCAACAACAGCAATATTTTTCATATTGTGTTTTTTTGCTAAATAGTATGCTGTCGCTAAACCATGACCACCTCCACCAACTATGACAGCATCATACTCTTTTTTTGGAGTAGGGTCTTTCCATGCTCTTTGCCAATTCTCATGGTATGAAAAAGCGTTTTTGATTAATGAAAATACTGAGTATTTATTTCCCATAATAATTGAATAATTACTTTATAAATATTGAATTTTCAATAAAATCACTTATTACACAATGTCATACGGAGAGATGGGTGAGAGGCTGAAACCAGTCGTTTGCTAAATGACCGTGCGAGGAAACTTGTACCGAGGGTTCGAATCCCTCTCTCTCCGCCACTAATATAAAGGCTGATCTTTAAAAAAATCTTTCATTACTATTGGGTTTTGTTCCAGCACATATCTGTAAACATTATAATTTTCCAATACACGCTGAACATAGTTTCTAGTCTCTCTAAATTTAATCAGCTCAACCCAATCAACATAATTTATTTGTTTTTTTTGTGGATCCTTATTTAATTTTTTCCAATATTTAACTCTATTTGGGCCAGCATTGTACGCAGCTATTGCAAATGGATAAGCTCCATCATATTGCTGAATTAAACCAGCAATATAATGAGACCCTAAATTTATATTATACTCTGGGTCGGTTGTTAATCGAGATTTTGTATAGGGAAGCTTTGCTTGTTTAGCAACTAATTTTGCTGTGTAAGGCATTAATTGCATTAAACCTTTTGCACCCGCATGACTATTTGCTTTTAAATCAAATTCACTTTCTTGTCTTATAATTGATAAAATTAATGCGCTTTCAGGAATCTTTCTTCCATTAATGTATTTAGGTGTGCTTATTAATGGATAATTGTATTTGTTATGAAATCTTTTTTGATAAGAGGCAATTTTTGATACTTGTATTGCAAAATCATATCTACTGATACTTGTAGCAAGTTCAGCAGCTAAAAGTTCACTGCCTTCAGAAACGTTATCATTAGCAAGATGTCTTAAGATAAATTTTGTATACTTGTCTTTATCTAATTCATGCAAAAGATGTGTGATTTTTACTAATTCTTTATTAAAAAAAGCTTTTCTATATTCATCTTCAACCAACATTGTTTTATCAAGTTCAAATTTTCCATTAGGATTAATTTTTAAAAATGCTAGTTGTCCGTAATATGTAGTTAAATATTTTGTAGCCTCTTTATACCATTTTTCCGATCGATCTTTATCTTTTAGTTTTTCATATGATCTACCTAACCAATATGCGCCCCTAGAAACACTTATTGGATAATTAACATTATCAAAAAAGTTTTTAAAATGATCTTTAGCAAGAAGTGGATCATTTAAAAAACTTAGTGCTATCCAACCACTCATCCATTCTGCCTCTGCAAATTCAGACCCTTCAGACATTCCATGATTGCTACTAATTTTATAGGCTAGTTCATATTGTTTTTTGTAAATTAACTTTCGAGAAATGATTTCTCTTTCTTTCCACCATTTGTCAGGTCTAACTAAATAATCTTTATCATTTCTTATCTTGAGCAAAATTTCAGTAGAAGACTCCAATCGTCCTTTTTTTCTTCTCCACTTTAAACGATCATAGTTTAATCCAGCATCGTTTTTAAATTTGTTTGGAACATTTTTGATTGCTTGATCTACTCCATATCCCTTGGTCATCAAAATATGTCTTGCAGTATAGAGCAATTCATAGTCTTTAGGTAAATATCTTATTAATCTTTTTAAATCCCAATGATCACTATTCCATGCTAGATGATCAGCTCTTTTAATATAGTCATTTGCATCAAGATATTTTTTGTATTTTTTTCTGAAAAACCTTAACTCACTTTTTGATAAATCTGCAGAAATCCATCCATTTTTAATTTCTTGGAGAAACTTTTTCCGTAGAAAGTTTATGCTCAGCCAAATATCTCAATCTATCTATTCTTGGATAATCTGAATTTTCCTCGATAAAGACTTGGTAATCAAAAAATGACTCTTGATTACCTGTTGTTAATAAATGTCTCCACTTTATAAAATTATATATAGATCTATCTTTAGCTTTTTTTGAGATTTTAATTGCAGATTTCCACTGACCCTTTTGCATTTCGCCAATAGCTTTTTTTGCAATCCCAAAATCTTTTTTATTATAAAATTTAGAAATTTTTACTGTTCCTGAATTTATTAACCCACTTATAACTGGCTTTTTTTTAGGTAAAAGAAAACTAAGTTTAGTCACTTTTTTAGCAACCTTTTTCTCAACTTTAACTTTTGACGGTTTTTTTAGAGGTTTGATTGTATTTAATATTATTTTTTTGTTTAATTCTTCAGAGGATAGCGATGGTTTTTTTAAAGGTACAATCTGTGCCCAACTGAAATTAAAGCTAATCAAGGAAGTTATTATTAAAAATAATAATTTTTTAATCATAATCTTTTGGTATATGAATCTTTAAACTATGTTATAAGTATTTATGTTCAAAGGATCAAATGTTGCTTTAATTACGCCGTTTAAAAACAATCTCTTAGATGAGGAGGCCTATATTAAATTAATACATTTTCATATTGAAAATGGAACTAGTGGGCTTGTACCTGCTGGTACAACAGGAGAATCCCCAACATTAAGTCATGATGAACATCAAAAAGTAATTGATCTCTGCATAAAAGAAAGTAATGGAAAAATTCCAGTTATAGCTGGAACAGGTTCAAATTCTACTGAGGAAGCTATTTCTTTAACTTCACACGCTGAAAAGGCAGGTGCAAATGGTGCTCTAATCGTAACACCTTATTATAATAAACCTACTCAAGAAGGTTTGTACCAGCATTATAAAGCTATAAATGACAAATGCGGGATACCAATAATAATTTACAATATACCAGGTAGATCAGTTATTGATATGAATGTTGATACAATGGCAAGACTGTTCGAGTTAAAAAATATAGTTGGTGTAAAAGATGCCACTGGAGATTTGGATAGGGTTGATCAACAGTTATCAAAAATGGGTAAAGAATTTGTTCAATTGACTGGTAATGATGACAATGCGCTAGAATTTAATAAAAGAGGTGGAGTAGGTGCAATAAGTGTAACAGCAAACATAGCACCAAAACTTTGTTCAGATTTTCAAAAATTTTCTAAATCTGAAAATGATATTGGTGAAGCTGAAAAATTAGATAAAATTTTACAGCCAATTCATCATTCAATGTTTGTTGAAAGTAATCCTAGTCCAGTAAAATATGCTGCTAAATTATTAAATCTATGCGAAGATGATGTTAGATTACCTCTGGTAAAAGTTACCGAACAAACTAAGGAAATTGTTAAAAAGTCTCTTCAGTCAGCAAAATTGATTTAATGAACAAAAAAACCAATTCTGGTTTAAAAATAATTTGTTTAAATAGGAAAGCTAGTTTTAATTATTTTTTTGAGGATATTTTAGAAGCAGGAATTGTTCTTAAAGGTTCTGAAATTAAATCAGTAAGAGATGGAAAAGTTAATATAGCAGACTCTTATGCAGTTGAAAAAAATGGAGAAATAATTTTAATTAATTCTCATATTTCACCTTACAAACAAGCAAGTTATTCCAATCATAACCCAACCGATGAAAGAAAGTTGCTACTAAATAAAAGAGAAATAAACAAATTGATTGGAAAAATGCAAAGAGATGGCTTTACTATTGTTCCAACAAAAATGTATTTTAAAAAAGGAAAGGCCAAAATTGAATTAGCAGTTGCTAAAGGAAAGAAGCAATACGATAAAAGAGCAACAAAAAAGAGCAGAGACTGGAACCGTGAAAAGGCAAGATATATCAGAAAATCAAGCTAAAATTGTTTACTTAGGTATTGGCTCTAATTTGGGTGATAGAAAAAAAAATATAGAAATTGCAAAATCACATTTAAGCGAAAATAATCTAGATTTTTTATCTATCTCAAGTTTTTATGAAACACCTTCTTGGCCGGACCCCAAAAAACCTAAATTTTTAAATGTAGTTATCAAGGCAAAGTTTTGTTTTGATCCTGAAAGTCTCCTTAAAATATGTAAGAAAATTGAAATTTTATTAGGAAGAAAAAAAGGTAAAAAAAATGATCCACGTATTTGTGATATTGACATTATTGATTTTAATAAAAAGGTTTTAAAAGTAAAAAACAAATTAACTTTGCCTCATAAACTTATGCATAAAAGAAATTTTGTACTTATCCCTTTTTTTGAAATTCAAAAAAATTGGCATCATCCAATTATTAAAAAAGATCTTAAAAGCTTGATTTCTTCACTCTCTCAAGCAGACATTAGGTCTATTAAACAAATTTAAATTAATGTTATAATAGGGTTATGCTAAATTCTAATGAACTAATTAATAAAGTTAAAAATTATAATAAATTTTTAAATCCTGAAAAATTAGATAAAGCTTATAATTTTGCTGTAAAGGCCCATAAGAGTCAAAAAAGAGCTTCCGGTGATCCTTACTCTGTACATCCAATTGAAGTTGCAAATATTTTAACAGAGTTAAAATTAGACAGTGCTACAATTGCCACTGGGTTATTGCATGACACTATTGAAGATACCTTTGCAACTTATGAAACAATAAAAGCTGAATTTGGTGATGAGGTTGCTGACTTAGTAGATGGTGTCACTAAAATATCTGTTTTTGAAAATACAGCTGGATCAAATTCTAAAGTAGAAAACTTTAGAAAATTAATTTTAGCAACATCAAAAGATATTAGAGTTTTATTGGTAAAAATTGCAGACAGATTGCACAACATGAGAACGATTAAAGCAATTACTAAAGTGGAAAAAAGACAAAGGATTGCTCAAGAAACAATGGAAATTTATGCTCCATTGGCAGACAGAATGGGTATGCACAGAATACGTGATGAGCTTGAAGATTTATCGTTTGAAATTTTAAATTACGATGCGAGAAAATTAATAAAAAAAAGACTTGATGAAATAAAATTAGATAGAAAAGATATTTTTGAAGAACAATCATATGAACTCAGTGAAATATTGAATGATCACGAAATTAATGCTGAAATATATGGAAGAGAAAAAACTCCATTTTCAATATGGAGAAAAGTTCAAAAAAAAAGAGTTTCATTAGAGCAGATAACAGACATCATTGGCTTTAGAATTATACTAGATACTATTGATGACTGTTATAAAACTCTTGGTATATTTCATAAGAAATGGAACTGTATTCCTGGTAAATTTAAAGATTACATCTCTTCGCCCAAAATAAATGGATATAAGTCAATTCATACTTCAGTTATTGGTTCAAATAAAAAGCCTATAGAGATTCAAATTAGAACTAAAGAAATGCATGACTTTGCACAAAGAGGTGTTGCATCGCATTGGCAATATAAATCTTCTGAAAAATTTAATTCATTAAGTTGGAAAGAGTATGATTGGTTAAAAGATTTAGTGGAGATTATTGAAAAAAATGAAAATCCTGAGGACTCTTATGAATATACAAAGCTTCAAATGTTTCAGGAAAATGTCTTTTGCTTCACACCAAAAGGATCTGTAATTAAATTGCCAAAAGATGCAACAGCAATTGATTTTGCTTATGCTGTTCACACTAAAATTGGTAATTCCGCAATTGGTTGTGAAGTAAATGGAAATAACTGTGAATTACAAACAATATTAAGAAATGGTGATAGGGTTAACATTCTCACATCTAAAAATAGTTCACCATCTCTGCATTGGATACCTACCACCAAAACAGGTAAAGCAAGAGCTGCTATTAGAAGATATTGGCATGACAAAGGTGAACAAAAAGAGGAAAAAACAAAAAAATATAACACTACACTTTGGATTTCATTACCTGATAAACCCGGTCAACTTGGTGATATAAGTTCTTTAATTGGAAGTCATAAACTTAACATTTCTAATTTAGAGATGGCGGGTAAAAATCCAAACTATATTAATTTTAAATTTAGATTAATAATTAGAAATCTTAAGAATTTTACAAATTTTATTGCAGAGCTAAAGCAAAAAGGTATAAAATTTAAGATAATTAGACACGAAGAAAAAAGAAATGCTTTCACTCAAAAAATCCTTAAATATTTTAAAAAAGACTGATGCGTTATTAGAAGGACATTTTGTTTTATCCTCAGGACTACACTCTCCAAAGTATATTCAATGTGCTAAACTTTTAAGCTTTCCTTATTTAGCTGAAAAAATTTGCAAATCACTAGCAAATAAAATTAAAAAAAATTTTAAAAAAATAGATTTAATACTCGCTCCTGCTATGGGTGGTGTAATAATAGGCTATGAAATTGGTAAAATTTTAAAAAAAGAAACAATTTTTTGCGAAAGGGTGAATGGAAAATTTACTCTCAGAAGAGGTTTTAGTATAAAAAAGGGAGCAAGAGTTTTAATTATAGAAGATGTGATTACGACAGGTAAATCTAGTTTGGAATGCGTAAAACTTATAAAAAAATCAAATGCAAGACTTGTTGGATTTGCTTCTATAATTGACAGATCAACAAAAAAATCTCTGAAAATAAAAAATAAAATTGTTTCTCATTTAAAAATAGATGTGCCTAGCTATAACCTTAAAAATATACCTAAATCTCTAAAATCAATTCCCATTACTACTCCAGGAAGTAGATTTATTAAGTGAAAAGATTAGGTGTAAATATAGATCATATTGCAACACTGCGTAATGCACGTGGTGAAAAACATCCTAATCCAGTATTTGCAGCAAAAAAAGTTATAAAATTGGGTGCAGACTCCGTAACTATTCATTTGAGAGAAGATAGAAGGCACATAAATGATTTAGATACTAAAGAGATTTGTGCTTTGAATAAAGTGTTAGTGAATCTTGAAGTCTCAATGAATAGTGAAATAATTAAAAAAGCTTTAAGATATAAACCAAATTACATTTGTATTGTTCCAGAAAACAGAAAAGAAATAACCACAGAAGGTGGTTTAAATCTAAAAGATAATTATAAAAAATTAAAAGAAATAATTTTTAAATTTAAAAAGTCAAATATTAGAACTAGTTTATTTATCAACCCCAACTTAAATGATATTAAACTTTCAAAAAAATTAAATGTGGATTGTGTTGAAATCCACACTGGAAAACTAGCTAATTATGTTAAATCGCATAAAAATTTTTCAAGCGAATTAAATAGAATTAAAAAAAGCTCAAAACTTGCATCTAAGCTAGATATAGAAGTACATGCAGGTCATGGTTTAGATTACAAGACTACTAAAATTTTAACAAAAATTAAAGAAATCGAGGAATTCAACATAGGACATTTTATTATTGGAGAGTCGATATTTTATGGTCTACCCAAAGTAATTAAAGATTTTAAAAAAATTATTAAAAATTAATGAAAATTTTAGGTATTGGAGTTGATATAATTGAAAATAAAAGAATTAAAGAAGCTATAAAAAATAAATCTTTTATTAATCGAGTTTATAGTGTGAGAGAGCAAAGACAATCAAACTTAATAAAGAATAAAGTGGCTTTTTTTTCAAAAAGATTTGCAGCAAAAGAAGCATTTGCCAAAGCTTTGGGTACCGGATTTAGAATGAAATTGAACTTTAAAGATATAGAAGTAGTTAACGATAAAATGGGTAAACCAAATTATGTTACAAACAAAAAAATCACCAAAATGATCCAAAATAAATTTAAAATTAAAAAATATAATTGTTTTCTATCCATTTCGGATGAAAAAAAATATTCAACAGCATTTGCTATTATTCAATCATAATGAAACTAGATAAAAAATTTTTTTCAGAAAATATAAAAACTTTATTTTATGCTTTGATAATTGCAGTAATAATTAGATCACTTTTAGTGCAACCTTTTTATATACCTTCTTCTTCGATGGAACCCACATTACTTGTAGGTGACAGATTATTTGTTACGAAATATTCATATGGGTATAGTAAACATTCTTTCCCTTTTAGTCCGCCAATACTTAGTAAAAGAATAATGTTTAAAAGTCCTGAAAGAGGGGATGTAATTGTATTTAAAACACCAGCTGACAATAGAACAGATTATATAAAACGTTTAATTGGGCTGCCAGGAGATAAAATCCAGTTTATTGACGCCAATCTATATTTAAATAGTAGCGAAATACTTAAATCTAAAATCCCACTTAAAACAAAAATTTATTGTGGTGACACAACAATAGATGTCTTAAAGTTTGAGGAAAAATTACCTAACGGTAAAAAATTTCATACAGTTTATTTAAAAAATTATACATATCAAAATTCAGATGTTTTTACAGTTCCAGATGATCATTATTTCTTTTTGGGTGATAATAGAGATTGTTCTAAGGATAGCAGATTTCTTTCAAGTGTTGGTTATGTTCATAAAGATAACCTGGTTGGTAAGGCTCAATTTATTTTTTTTTCATCTGATAAAAAAATAGGAAGTTTTATTGAATTTTGGAAATGGCATAAATCTATAAGATTTAAAAGAACCTTTAATGTTATTAATTAATGAAAATAAAGCATCAAGAACTAGAAAAAAAAATAAATATAGTTTTTAAAAACAAAAATTTATTAGACCAATCTCTTACTCATAAAAGTTTTAATTCCTCTAAAAATAATGAGAAAATTGAATTTTTAGGTGATCGTGTACTAGGACTGGTCATGGCTAAAAAATTATTAGAAATTTATCCCAATGAAAAAGAGGGAATACTTGATAAGAAATTTGCTTCACTTGTTAATAAAAAATCTTGTCTTGAAATTGCAAAATCAATTAATTTAGAAAAATATATTAAAACTTTTAATCCAAGAAATAAAAAAATAAAAATTGAAGATAAAATTATTGCAGATAGTTGTGAAGCTTTAATAGGAGCAATTTATCTCGATAAAGGCTTTAATATTGTTGAAAAATTTATTTTAAAGCAGTGGGAAGCAAAAATTAGCGATAGTGTTGTTACCGAAATTGATGCCAAAACCAAGTTACAAGAACAAACATTAAAAAAATTTAAAAGTCTTCCTAAATATAAATTAATCTCAAATACTGGTCCAAGACACAAACCTGTATTTAAAGTAGGAGTAAAATTACCCAATACAAAATACTTTATTGGCATTGGCAATTCCAAAAAAAATGCCGAGCAAAGTGCAGCTACAGAGTGTTTAAATAGTTTCAATAAATAATATGAATTGGTCTGATGAAGGTTTTTTGATAAGTAAAAATAGATATAACGAAAACTCCTTAATTGTAGAAATTTTCACCAAAGAAAAAGGTAAAGTATCAGGCATCATATTTGGTGGAACATCAAAAAAAATTAAAAATTATCTGCAAATAGGAAATAAGTTGCATGTTAATTATAATTCAAAAAATGAGAATAGGATTGGCTATTTTAAAGTTGAAATTTTAAATGCTTACAGCCCTTTGTATTTTGATGATAGACAAAAATTATCATGCTTAACTTCTGCAATGAATTTGATTAAAATTTTAACAGCAGACGCACAATCAAATGAAAAAGTTTTTTTCATAATTCAGAATTTTTTTTTAATTTTACAAGATAAAAATTGGTTAAAAAAATATATTTTTTGGGAATTAGAATTACTCAAAATATTAGGTTATGATTTAGAATTAGAAAACTTAGTAGAGAAAGATACTGAAAATAACGAAACTGTTTACTATGTTTCATCATCAAATGAAAAAAAATATGTTCCAAACTTTCTTATTGAAAAAGATAAAGAGGTTGAAGATATTAAAATTTTACTAAAAGGTTTGAAGTTAGTTAATGATTATCTAGATAAAACAATTTTAAAACCAAATAATATTAATTTTCCAAACAATAGATTGTTATTTCTAAATACTTTAAGGTGATTACTTTATTATTTTGTCAATTCGATCAGCGTAATAACTCACAATCGCATTTGCACCAGCTCTTTTAAAAGACACTAAACTTTCATACACTGCATCTTTATTTACAAGGTTTTTATTAATAGCATTTTCTATTAGACTGTACTCACCAGATACTTGATATGCAAAAACTGGGATTTTGAATTTTTCTTTAATTGATTTAATTATATCCAAATATGGCATTCCTGGTTTAACCATAACCATATCAGCTCCTTCTTTTATATCCAAAGCAACTTCTCTTAATGCTTCATCAGAATTTCTAAAATCCATTTGATATGTTTTTTTATCACCCTTTAATGAACTTTTTGATCCCACAGCATCTCTAAAGGGACCATAAAAGCTGGATGCATATTTTGCTGCATAAGATAAAATCTGAACGTCTTGGAAATTGTTTTGATCGATTGCTTTTCTAATTTTACTAATCCTTCCATCCATCATATCTGATGGAGCTAAAACATCACAACCCATTTCAGCTTGAAGTAAAGATTGGTTTATTAAAACTTGAATTGTTTCATCATTTAAAATTTTATTAGATTTGATTAATCCGTCATGTCCATGAGAGGTATAAGGATCTAATGCAACATCACACATAATTCCAATTTGATTTTTGTATTTTTTTTTAATCATTCTTGATGCTCTACAAACAAGATTATTTTCATTGAGCGCTTCTGATCCTAGTTCATTTTTTAATGACTTTTTTGTGTTTGGGAAAAGGGCAACCATCGGAATTCCTTTGCTTATCGCTTTATCAATAATTTGACCGATTCTATCCACTGAATACCTGTAGACGCCAGGCATTGATTTTATATGTTGTTTTTTATTTACTCCATCAATAAGAAAAATTGGAAGAATAAAATCATTAGGACTTAGGGTATTTTCCTGTATTAGTTTTCTAGTCCAAGAAGATTTTCTGTTTCTTCTTAATCTTAGGCTTGGATATTTTCCTACAATCATGTTTAAATTTACTTTATTAATGCGACAAATGTATTATACAAATAACTCTTAAATTAAGTACAAAACCATTTTTATGAGCATTGATAACACAAAAGTTGTAAACCTAAACCTAAAAAAAGAAGAAAGAGTTTTAGATTTTAGCGATTTTCAAAAACAAAACTTGAAATTTGATATAAACAAACTTCAAGAGGCCTATAACCAAATTATTAAGACAAAAAAATTCGAAGATGCTGGAATAACACACTTTGGAGCAATTTCATTAACTCAAATTCCTGGTGATCCTGACTCAATCAAAGGCAATAAAGCTAGAGGTGTTTACTGGACTAAACCTGATAAAACTGGACAAGAGGTTTCTAGAGATGTTGAAATTGATGAAGCAGCTTATTCTGAATTTATAAAAGATTATGAGAACACTTATTTTAAAGAAGTTTATGATGTTTTATCAAGCAAATACAAATTGGGTAGAGTAAGAATTTTGCTAAAAGAACCAAGATCAACTTTAAGTTGGCATAGAGATCCAGAACCAAGATTGCACATTCCAATTGTAACTAATCCTGGATGCTTAATGGTTATAGATAATGTTGCAAAACATATGCCAGCAGATGGTTCTGTGTGGGTGACTAATAACACAAAATATCATAATGCATTTAATGGTGGTGAAGAAAATAGAGTCCACCTTGTTGCTTGTGTGCTAGATTATAAATTCAATTAATTTGAAAAAGATATTTATTTCATCAGACCACGCTGGTTTTAAACTTAAAGAAGCAATTAAAATTTATTTAGAAAAGAAAAAAATTAATTTCCAAGATTTTGGTCCCTCAAATGAGAATAGCGTTGATTACCCAGATTACGCACATAAAGTTGCAAGAAAAGTAAATTCATCAAAAAAAAATATTGGTATTTTGGTATGTGGATCAGGAACTGGAATGAATATTGCGGCAAATAAACATAAAAATGTTAGAGCCGCTCAATGCTTTAATGAAAAATCGACCAAATTATCTAGATTGCATAATGATGCAAATATCATTACATTGGGTTCTAGATTACTAACTAAAAAAAATGCATTAAAATTTATTAGCATTTTTTTAAATACAAAGTTTGAAGGTGGGAGACACTTAAAAAGAGTAAAAAAAATATAATTGATTATGTCTAGTGAAAAAAGTTATTTAAACGATAGTTATAAGAGTTTCTTTGAAGATGGTTTGTCTAGCAAGGACCCTGAATTATATAAAGCTATAAAAGACGAACTCTTAAGACAACAACAACATATAGAATTAATTGCATCAGAAAATATAGTTTCACAAGCAGTTCTTGAAGCTCAAGGATCAGTTTTAACTAATAAGTATGCCGAAGGATATCCTGGAAAAAGATACTATAATGGTTGCGAACATGTAGATGTTGCAGAAAGTCTTGCAATTGAGAGATTAAAAAAATTATTTAATTGTAAATATGCAAATGCACAACCGCACTCTGGAGCACAAGCAAATGGAGCTGTATTTTTAGCTTTATTAAATCCTGGAGATACATTTATGGGAATGAGTTTAAATTCAGGTGGACACATAACACACGGATTGAAAATATCTATGTCAGGTAAATGGTTTAACGCTATAGGTTATGACGTTGATAAAGAGTCTGAGCTTATTGATTATGATAATGTTGAAAGACTTGCTTTAGAACACAAGCCTAAATTAATAATAGCAGGCGGCAGTGCTTATTCTCGAGTAATAGATTTTAAAAGATTTAGAGAAATAGCTGATAAAGTAGGAGCCTATTTAATGGTTGATATGGCACATTTCTCAGGACTTGTGGCTGGTAAAGGTTATCCAAATCCATGTGATTATGCTCATGTTGTAACCTCAACTACACATAAAGTATTTAGAAGCGCAAGAGGTGGAATAATTTTGTCTAATGACGAAGAGCTTGGTAAAAAGTTTAACACAGCTGTTTTCCCTGGTTATCAAGGTGGACCTTTGATGCATATTATTGCTGCTAAAGCTGCTGGTTTTCTAGAAGCTCTTCAACCAGATTTTCAAGATTATATAAAATCTGTTTTAGCTAATGCAAAAATCTTAGCCGAAACTTTAAAAAACAATGGATTTAAAATTTATTCAGATGGAACTGATACTCATTTAATGCTTGTTGATTTAAGACCTTTTAATGTTAAAGGAAATCTTGCAGCGGAAAGTCTATCAAGAGCTAACATAACGTGTAATAAAAATGGAATACCTTTTGATACAGAGAAGCCAATGATTACATCGGGTATTAGATTGGGTACTCAAGCTGCTACTACACGTGGATTTGGATTAAATGAATTTAAAACTGTAGGTGAATTGATAACAAAAACTATTAAAGGTTTATCTGAAAATCCTGATGATAACAGTAAAGTTGAAAACGAAGTAAGAAATGAAGTTATTAATCTAACTTCATCATTTCCAATATATAAAAATTTATAAATAATGATTTGTCCTTGTGAAAAAAAAGGTGATACGTCAGTTGTAGATTCTAGACCAACTGAAGATGGAACTGCAATAAGAAGAAGACGATTATGTATATGTGGCGAAAGATTTACTACCTTTGAAAGAATTCAATTTAGAGAATTAATGGTTGTTAAAAAAAATGGAAGAAAATCTTCTTTTGACAGAGATAAATTATCTAAATCAATCTATATAGCACTAAAAAAAAGACCAATTGATACTGAAACTGCAGAAAAATTTATAAGTAAAATCTCAAGATCATTAGAAGAACTTGGACAAACAGAAATATCAACTAGTACAATTGGAACAATGGTTATGGAAGGATTAAAAGAGCTTGATCCTGTAGCATATGTGCGTTTTGCTTCCGTTTATAGAAATTTTAGAGAAGAAAAAGACTTTGTGCAATTCGTGGACAGATTAGATGTCTACAAAAAAAGATAAATTTACCAGTAAAGATAAACAATTCATGCAAATTGCCCTTAATTTGGCAATTGCTCGTGAAGGTTTAACCGGTACAAATCCATCTGTTGGATGTGTAATTGTTAAAAATAATAAAATTATATCTATAGGACAGACTTCTCATGATGGAAGGCCTCATGCTGAACGAAATGCAATTAAAGACTCTATTGAAAATGTTGCTGGTTCAAAGATGTATGTCACATTAGAACCGTGTTGTCATAAAGGAAAAACACCACCTTGTACAAATTTAATAATTAAATCAAAAATATCAGAAGTTATTTATTCAATTTCTGATATTGACGAACGTGTTAGTGGCAAATCTTTTAAAGTTTTAAAATCAAGTAAAATAAAAGTTAGAAAAAATCTTTTAAAAAAAGAAATTAGTCGGTTTTACTATCCTTATTTTTTTAACAGAAAAAACAAAATACCTTTTGTTACAGGTAAAATTGCAGTTTCAAAGAACAATTTAATTTATAGTAAAGAAAAGCAAAAAATTACTAATATTTATTCTGATAAGTTTTCGCATTTTTTAAGATACAAAAATGATACGATACTAATTTCATACAAAACCTTAAATAAGGATAATCCAAAACTTAATTGTAGACTTAAAAACAAAAATAATTTTTCACCTATAAGAGTTATTTTAGATAATAAGCTAAATTCTAATCCAAACTCTTACTTAATAAAATCTGCAACCAAAATAAAAACAATTATTTTTTATAATGAAGCAACAAAATCAAAAATCTCATTATTTAAATCTAAAAAAATCTTATTAATCAAATCTAAAATTAATAAAAATAAAGAATTCAAATAAAAAGAAATATTAAAAAAACTTTATTCTTTAGGAAGTAGAAATTTATTGGTTGAAGGTGGAGATAAACTTACAAAATCATTCATAAATGATAAAATTTTTAATAAATTTTATTTGTTTAAAAGTTCAAATAATTTATCTAAAAATACAGAATTTGTTGAATTTAACAGTTTAAATACTTTAAAATCAAAATATAGATATAAGTCAAAACTAAACCTTAAATTAAAAAAGGATAAAATAGAATTTTATAAAAATTATGTTTAACGGAATTATATATAACCAAGGTACTGTCAAAAGAATTACTAAAAGACCAAAAGGCATCAATATATTTGTTAAAAGTAACTTAAAAGTTTCATCAAAAGATATGGGTTTGTCAGTTGCATGTGATGGGGTATGTCTCACACTAATTTCCTATAAGTCAAAAATAATGGAATTTTATTTATCAAATGAAACTTTAATTAGGTCCAAATTTAAATTTCTCAAAACAAATGATGTTTTGAACTTAGAGTTACCTTTGAAATATGGAACTAAAATTTCTGGTCATATCTGCCAAGGTCATGTTGATACGGTTGGAATAGTTAATAGTATTAATAAAATAGATAAATCTTATCTTTTTGATTTTGAGATTCCAAAAAAAGAAAGAAAACATTTAATAGAGAAGGCGTCAATATGTGTAAATGGCATCTCTCTTACAATTTCAAAAATTACAAAAAAAGGTTTTCAAATTTGGATTATTCCCCATACTTATAAAGAGACCAATTTATCTACTTTAAAAAAATCTAGTTTGGTAAATATTGAGATTGATATCTTGTCTAAATATGTAAGAAATTATTTTAATGACAAAAAATAATTTTGCATCAATAGAAACTATTATCAGTATTGCTAGAAAAGGTGGAATGTTCATTTTAGTTGATGATGAAAAAAGAGAAAATGAAGGCGATTTAGTAATATCAACATCGGATACTAATTCAAAAAATATAAATTTTATGGCTAAGTATGGCAGAGGTTTAATTTGTTTAGCTCTAGATAGTGTTCAGGCTAAAAAATTAAACCTTTCATTAATGTCACCAATTAATCAATCAAGAAATAAAACTGCATTTACCATTTCTATCGAAGCTAAAAAGGGAATTACAACTGGAATTTCAGCGAAGGATAGAGCCAAAACAATTAAAGTTGCTTCAAAGAAAAATGCTAACAAAAATGAAATTGTATCTCCAGGTCATGTGTTTCCAATAATAGCAAAAGATGGAGGTGTACTTGTTAGAGCTGGGCATACAGAAGCTTCAGTTGATATCTCAAAATTAGCAAAAAAAAATAATTCAGCTGTTATTTGTGAAATTATGAACGAAGATGGAACAATGGCCAAAGGTAACGATTTATTTAATTTTGCAAATAAGCATAAACTTAAAATAGGTAAGATTGAAGATTTGATTGCTTATAGACTTAAAAAAGAAAAATTAATTAAATTAAAAAAACAAAGCTCAATAATTGTAAAAGATCAAAAGTATAATATTCGAATTTATGAAAATTTAATTGATGGTGCAGAACATTTTGCTCTAATTAAAGGAAAAATAAAAAAGGGTATTACCCCAAGGGTAAGAGTGATCTCTTCAAATGTAGTTCAAAATTATTTAATTAATCAACAATTACCAAACTCATTTAACAAAACTTTGAATTATTTTAAAAAATATAACAATTGTGTATTAATCTTTATTAAAGACTCTAATTTAAAATCTGTAACACAAACTCTAAAAGATTATAAAAATAAAGATTTTTATAAAAAGGGTAATGACAAATTAATAAGAAATTATGGAATTGGAGCTCAAATTATAAAAGATTTGAAAATTAAAAATATGATATTAATCACAAAATCTCCAAAAAAAGTTATTGGTTTAGATGGTTATGGTATAAAAATTACTAAACAAGAATTGATATAATGAAGAAAAAAATTTTGATTGTTATAGCTGATTATTACAAAGATATTGCAGATGGACTACTTAAAAGTGCTTTAAAATTAATCTCAAAAAAAAATAATATAAAAGTTATTAATGTTCCAGGAGCTTTTGAAATCCCAGTAACTATTTCAAAAAACATAAATAAGTATGATGCCTTTTTAGCTCTAGGCTGTGTTATTAAAGGTCAAACTCCTCACTTTGATTTTATTTCTCAAGCAGCAACTAATGGTATTATGGAATTATCAATTTCAAGTAAAAAACCAATTGGGAATGGAATAATTACTTGTTTGAATATGTCTCAAGCTAAAGCGAGAAAGAAAAAAGGTGCGGAAGCAGCTGAAGCAGTAATTTCTGTTCTATCTCAAAAATGAGAACACATTTTAATCCAAAAAATAATCCTAGGGTTATAATAATTCAAAAACTCTATGGTAAATTTTATAACGAAGATGATGAATTACAGTTTCCAAAACACAGATTTAAAAAATTTATTAAAGATATTGTACTAGGAACTATCGAAAGAAATGATCTAATTATAGATGAATTAAAAAATAAATTAGGTGATGAATTTGTCTTTGAAAATTTAGATAAGGTTTTTCAAACTATTTTAAAAGCTGCTACATATGAATTAATGTACAAACCTAATTTATCCTTAAACATCATTATTAAAGAGTATTTAAATTCATCAAATTATTTCTTAGAAAATTCACAAACTAAGTACCTAAATGCTTTGCTTGATAATGTTGGAAAAAAATTAAGAACAAATGCATGAATTTGAATTAATAAATAATTATTTTTCTAATATTTCTAAAAAAAATAAAGCTGCTTTAAGTTTAAATGATGATGTTTTTTTTGATAAAAAAAAAGGATTAGTTATTTCAGTAGACACATACAACATAGGTACACATTTTATAGATTTTAAAAGACCAGATTTAGTTATTAAAAAAATTTTAAGATCTTCAATTTCTGATTTGATTTGTAAAGGAGTTAAGCCAAAATATTATTTTATTGCTGGATCAGGGAACAAAAAAAACTTTACAAAAAACAATCTTAAAAAAATATCCAATTCTTTAAGGGAAGAGCAGAAAAAATATGATTTATTATTAGGAGGAGGGGATACAACTTTTTCTAATAAACTTAGCTTTAAGTATTTTATAAATAAATATTATATGCCCGATATCCAAAATAAGTTTTCTAAAAATTTACTTTCTCTAGCAACAAGTTCTATGGATATATCTGATGGTTTAATCGCAGATTTGAATAAATTAATAAACAAGCAAAATGTTTCTTATAAAATTTATGAAAAATCCATTCCTGTATCAAGAAATCTTAACAACCTAATTAATAGTAAGAATTTAAATAAAATTGATCTAGTTTCTAATGGAGATGATTATCAAATTTTGTTTACTGCTAGACCAAACAATGCCAGAATCATAAATAAATTAAGTAAATCTCTTGGTGTAAAAATTTCTAAAATAGGAACTATTTTATCTGGTAAAAACAAGTCTTTAATTTTAGATCAAAAAGGCAGAGAAATCGCCAATAATACAGGTGGTTATATCCACCAATTTTGAAGTTAATTATTGTCTTTTTTGACTTTTTTTGTATTGTCCGGGCTTAAAAAATTAACAACCAACAACTAAGGGTTATATGAGTGCAACTGTCGAAACTATTTTATTATACACAATCGGAGCTGGTTTTTTATCTATCGTTTATGGATTTTTAACTGGAAAAAACATTTTAAATTCAAGTGCAGGAAATGCAAAAATGCAAGATATTGCTTCAGCTATTCAAATCGGAGCAAAAGCTTATCTAGCAAGACAATACAAAACAATTGCAATTGTTGGTGCAGCTGTTCTTGTAATTGTTAGTATTGCATTTAGTCCATTAGTTGGTCTTGGTTATTTAATAGGTGCAGCATTATCTGGTATTGCAGGATATGTTGGTATGTTAGTTTCTGTAGAAGCTAATGTTAGAACTGCTGAAGCTTCAAGAAAAGGACTAGCTCAAGGTCTTTCAGTGGCTTTTAAATCTGGTGCTGTAACTGGTATGTTGGTTGCTGGTTTGGCATTGTTGGCAATAGCAGTTTATTATTTTTTATTATTGAAATTTGAAGTAGATGAAAGAGAAATAGTGAATGCTCTAGTTGCTTTAGGGTTTGGTGCTTCTTTAATTTCAATTTTTGCAAGATTAGGTGGAGGTATTTTTACTAAGGGTGCAGATGTTGGAGCTGACCTTGTTGGTAAGGTTGAAGCTGGTATTCCTGAGGATGACCCAAGAAATCCAGCAGTAATTGCTGACAACGTTGGAGACAACGTTGGTGACTGTGCTGGAATGGCAGCAGATTTATTTGAAACATATGCCGTTACTATTGTTGCAACTATGGTTTTATCATCAATTTTCTTCGTAGGTGATCTTAATATGATGATCTATCCTCTTACAATTGGTGCTGCTTGTTTATTGACATCTATTATAGGTACATTCTTTGTTAAACTTGGAAAAGATAACAATGTGATGAACGCATTATACAAAGGATTTATTGTATCTGCGGTTGCATCATTAGCTATTCTTTGGCCTGTAACTGATCATGTAATTGGTTTTACAAATGAATACACTGTTAATGGAAATACATTTAATGGAATGGATTTATATTACTGTGGAGTAATTGGTTTAGTTATTACTGGTTTGTTAATCTGGATTACAGAATATTACACAGGAACAAGTTATAGACCTGTTAAATCAGTAGCTTTATCATCAACAACTGGTCATGGAACTAATGTTATTCAAGGTTTGGCTGTATCAATGGAAGCAACAGCAATACCTGCATTAATTATAGTTGCTGGTATCTTAATTACAAATTCTATTGCTGGCCTATTTGGTATAGCAATTGCTGTTACAACGATGTTGGCATTAGCGGGAATGGTTGTTGCGTTAGATGCTTATGGCCCAGTAACTGAC
>LUMT01000734.1_pt2 | contig 21939 bp, 26 predicted proteins | sample 729741 | NCBI WGS metagenome assembly LUMT01 (sample SAMN03860299, study PRJNA289734) | marine metagenome | biome: seawater column; feature: ocean; material: water; isolation source: Red Sea water column Station 192 - depth 50m | place: Saudi Arabia: Red Sea | collected 2011-10-15 | depth 50 m
GTTGCAAGAACAACTGCTTGAGTTTTAATTATTGAAACTTCTCCAGTTTCCATATCAAAACAACTTACACCTGCAATGCAACCACTCTTTCCTTCAATGAGATCAACTGCAAACCATTCATTTAAAAAGTTCGTTCCTGCCTTTAAATTAGCCTGATAAAGAGTATGCAATAAAGCATGGCCTGTTCTGTCTGCAGCTGCACATGTTCTAGCTGCTTGACCTCCTTCTCCAAATTCTTTTGATTGACCACCAAAAGGTCTTTGATATATTCTGCCGTTTTCAAATCTTGAGAAAGGAAGTCCCATATGCTCTAATTCAAATACAGTCTCTGGGCCCTCTGAACACATATATTCAATGGCATCTTGATCGCCTATATAGTCTGAACCTTTAACAGTATCAAACATATGCCATCTCCAATCATCATTGGGATCTGCGCTTGCTATAGCACATGTTATCCCTCCTTGTGCAGCAACCGTATGTGATCTTGTAGGAAAAACCTTCGAGATTACAGCAACATCTAAACCAGATTTTGCTATTTCAAGAGAGGCTCTGAGGCCTGAGCCCCCACCGCCTATGATAACTACATCGTAAGTTTTTTCAGAAAAAGGTATTTTACTCATTTATCAGTTTCAATTATATCAAATTATAAACACTATTTATCTATAAATCGACCAAATAATAAATTACAAAAACGTAACTTGTTACAAAAATTACCAACAAAATTACAAATCTATATAACAATCTTGCTAGAGAAGAATACTTTGCAATATTTGCAGATAAAAACCCTAAGGTTCTCTCAGATAAGTAATCATCCTCAACTGCCTTTAGACCCTGAACACCATGTGAAAAAGATATCAATAAAAAGATCGTCGTATATAGCTTAATTTCTGGAGTAGTTATGAAATTTCTCCAAAGCTCATATGAACTAAAATCGAAAAAAATGTAAGAAAAAAATATTGTAAGCACGTATGAAAGAACTATCAAAGCACTTACCCTTTGAAAATACCATAAAAAAGTACCCATCTCACCAAACCTCAAAAAGAATTAAAACAAAAAAGATAAATGTGAGTAAAAAAGAAATTATTGCAGTTAATCGTGCTGAATCGAGTTCATGACCATAACTTGTAAAATCAGCAATCATATGTCTAATACCAGAGAATATATGGTATGTAACAGATAGTAATGCTAACGAAATTAAAATTTTTATTTCAAAATTAAATTTGTCGATATCCCAGGAACCACTCCCTTTTGAGAGATAATCTGTGAGGAAGATAAAAGTGAAAACGGGAAGTAAAATAAAAAAATTTATAATTCCAGACAACCTATGACTTATTGAAGACATAGCAGTAAGCGGAAGCTTAATTATCAAAAGATTTATAAATGTGGGACGCCTTGCCATTCTTTGTGAATATTATAGAAAAGTTAAATATAAATTGCTTTATTTTTTCGTATTGAAAGGATTTTTAGTATTTAAAAATTTCAATTTTACATTCACACCCAGAAGATTTAATTTTTTTGAAAAAAACTTTATGAGGTATCTTTTGTAGCTGCCATCAATTTTATTCAATGAATTGCCGTGCATCGTTATGATGTGTGGATTTTTACCACCTTGATGTACAAATCTAATTTTTGGCTTAAAACTTGATTTATATGGTAGCGGTTGTTTTTCTAAGGCTTCATGTAATAAATCATTTAACTTATTAGTTTTAATGTCTTTGTCGGAATTTTCTTGAACCCTATAGATTTGATTAAATAAATTTTTTAATCCTTCGGCCTGCAAAGCTGAGAGAAAAACTTTAGGGTATGAATCAAGATAGGGTGCCATTAATGCCAATCTTTCAAGTACTTTTTTCTCCTCTCCTTTGAATAAATCTAATTTATTAATCACTATTATCATTGACCTTCCCACATCGTTAATCTTGCTTATTAATTTCAAATCTTGCTCGTTGAATTGATCGGACCCGTCAAGAACCATTAAACAAAGATCAGCATATTCGATTGCGCTAAAACTTTTACTTGTTGATAACTTCTCCTCTTTAAGTATTGTTTTCGATTTTTTCTTAACGCCTGCAGTATCAACAAATCTATACTTCTTTCCCTTGTAATTTATCTCAAATTCTACTGCATCAATGGTTGTGCCAGAAACAGGCGAGGTGATCATTAAGTCTTGTTTTGATATAGCATTTAAGAGTGAAGATTTTCCAACATTTGGCTTCCCAATTATTGTTATTTTTGGGTGATTAATATCCTCTTGAGTTTCACTTTCAGGTAAATGTTTCAAGATTTGTTTTATAAGCTTTTCAAAGCCTAAGTTATGTTCAGCACTAATCTCAAAAGCATCTTCAAAACCAAGCTTTTTGAAATCCTCAACACTGCCCTCTTTAAAATCAATTTTATTTATAAGAAGAAATACCTTTTTTTCTGATTTCCTTAAGACTTTTGAGATCTCACTATCAAAAGGTGATAAGCCAAATTTTTTATCTACCACAAATAAAATTAGATCTGCATTTTGTATGGCCTCTTGGGTTTTAAAAAAAACCAACTCATCAAAATTACCTTTCTCCGATGGAAAAAACCCTCCAGTATCTATTAAATTGAAAGCTTTGTTTCCTTTTTTTATTACAACAGCTTTTTTATCTCTAGTGAGAGCCTCTTGGTTTGAAACTATTGCTGATTTGAAGCCAGCAAATCTATTGAAGATAGTAGATTTACCGACATTAGTTCTTCCAACTAATGCTAAAGTCTTCATAGCTCAAAAGATGCTTAGAACCTCAATTGATCCCAAATCATCCTGGATAATTAAATCGTTTGAAATTACAGCAATATTTTTTATTGAATTTAATTTAGATTTTGAAATTCCTAAAATTTCTCCATTTTGAAGATTCAATTTATGAATATAGCCTTCGTAATCTCCGAAAAGTAAATTTCCATCATGAATAGCAAGGTTTGATATTTTTCTATATTTAAAGCTAGAATTACGCCATTTTTCATTACCATTAATGGCATCAAATTGAATTATCTCATCATCTGTATTGCTTGAAAGCAGTGTATCTCTCCACATTAATAACGGTTTAGAGGTTGATAAATCAACAGAAAATATCTTCTCTCCATCTCGAATATTAAACCGTGTGAGAGAACCATTAAAATTAGCGGCATAAACACTCTCTTCGAAAGCAATTGCTTGACTATCAGAATCTTTAAGCTTTTCTAACTCTGTTGAACCTTTGATTACTGAAATTGGCCTTTCCCATAACTGAATACCATCTGTGATTCTGTTAGCTGAGAGTCTACCATTTGAAAAACTTGTAAAAACTAAGCCCTCATAAAGCATTGGCGAAGATGTGCCTCTTATAGATAAAAGCGATGGTTGCGCTTTTTTTGACCAAACAGTTTCTCCATCACTTAAATTAAAAACATACAAAACATCTGACGATGTTTGTACAAGAATATATCTTGAAGTAATAAGTGCAGGAGATAAAACTTGATCATTTAATTTTGCACTCCATCTGTTTTCTCCACTCTCAATATTGTTTACGAAAATTTCTCCATTTTCCCCTACATATACAAAAACACCGTAACCGGCTGCAACACCTGACATAACAGATTCATTAATTGAGAATTCCTTTAATGTTTCTCCAGTAGTGATATCAATAACTTCTAAATTATCAAATATACTAAAAAGTCTATCGCCTGATGATGCGAAAAAAAGATTTTTTGCTGGGCGTTTTTTTCCTAATTCAGAAAATTTAAAGGAGTTTGTATTTCTTTTTATCCAATTACTCTTGAGAAAATTTTCGTAATCAGTTTGGATCTTAGTTGGTGCAAAAGGATCTTCTTCTATAAAACCAATAGTGCTACCAATATTGTTGCCTATATAGTTGTTTGCTTCGTCAAATTTTTTGAAATATTTATAAAAATCTCCCTCCAATTCATAGTTTCTTTGATTTTGTTCTAATGAATTAATGAACTTTTTCCCCTCTTCAAAATCATCTAATTGAATATTAATTCTAATTATATTTTCAATTATCTCAGAATTAATGATGGACCTGCTTTCTCTTCCTAAATTTGAGTTCATACCATCTACATATAATTGATTGTAAATATTTCTTGCACTAATTAGGTTTTCATTTTCGATTGCCTTTTGCGCTAAAAGTGACTTAACAATGAGCTTGTAACCAAAAATTGTGAATTTATCTGACTCCTCCATGAGTTCATTGAAATCTGTTTCTTCAATAATTACTTTTTCATTGAAACTAATAAGCTTTTTAAACTCATCATCATTTTTTAATCTATTTTGGTAATCTAAAAATTGGTAGATGGCAATAAATACTACTAATAAAGCTAAAGCTATTAAAAAATATTTATTTTTAAAAAAGTTCAAGATTTGGTCAATCATTCAAAAACTCCACTAACTCATCTATTGTGCACTCAACATCTTCCTTATCATCTTTTAGATATTTAAGTTTTACTTTTTCAGCTTTTATCTCCTCTTGGCCGACTATAATAGCAAATTTAAATCCCTGAGAATTAGCTTTTTTTAGTTGCTTTGAAACATTAGCGCTACCAAGATAATTTTCAATTACTAGCTCAGAGTTGATGCCTCTTAATTGTGATCCAATTTTTTGTGCAAATGGAACAGAACTCTCATCAACACATCCTATAAAAATATCTTTCCTTAAAAGAGATGATTTTATAATCTCACTTAGCCTGTCAATTCCTAATGCAAAGCCTGTTGCTGGTAAATTTCTTCCTCCTAAACTTTCTATTAATCCATCATATCTTCCTCCTCCAATAATTGCGTTTTGTGCCCCAAGTTCAGAAGAGGTAAATTCAAAAACTAGACCATTATAATAATCAAGTCCACGAACAAGATTTTTGTTTTCCCCAAAATTAATATTTAGCTCATTTAACTTATTTTTAATGTCTGAGAATTTATTTTTTTGTTTCTCATTTAGAAAGCTTTCAATGCTTTTGGCCTCTGACATAAGTATTTTTACTTTTTCATCTTTTGAGTCCAAAGCCCTTATAGGATTTTTCTTGACATATTCTGGCACTTCATTTGATCTTGATAAATAATCATCTAAGTATTTGTTATATGCTTTTAAACTCTCGTTATCGCCCAAAAAATTTATTTCTAAATTCGACTCAATGCCTAATTTATCTAAAATCATATTAGCTAGTTGGATGACTTCTAAATCTCCATAAATTGCGTTGCCAATTAGCTCCACTCCAGCTTGAAAAAACTGTCTTTTTCTACCTTTTTGAGGCCTTTCATATCTGAACATTGGACCAATGTAGAAAAATTTTTTGATTTCCTCATCATCAAGACCATTTGTAATTAACGATCTAACAAGACCAGCTGTTCCTTCTGGTCTTAAGCAAAGCATTTCACCTTTTCTATCATCTAGTTCAAATACCTCTTTTTGTTGAATTATTTCAGACGATTCTCCAACTGATCTTTCAAATAAAGATTTATATTCAATTAAAGGTGTTCTAATTTCGGAATAATTAAAGGCTAGAAATACTTCTTTACAAGTTTTTTCAATCACAGAAATAGCCTCTATATCCTTACCATATAGATCTGGCATTCCTCTAATAGTTTTTAAATCACTCATTGTTTTAAAATTGTATTTCTTTTATTTTCAGCAATTTTCATCACTTCTTTTACTAAAGCCTTTTCTAAGTCTTTAGTTTCAACTTTATATGCTGGCTTTCCTCCAAGATAAATTAAGTGCTTTGGATCTGCTCCAGTGACACCAACATCCGCAATCTTTGACTCTCCAGGGCCATTGACATAGCACCCTATTACAGCCAATGTTACTTCTTCCTTAAGCTCAGATAGTTCTGTTTCAAGTTTATTTACTGTGCTAATCACCTGAAAGTTCTGTCTTGAACAGCTTGGGCAGGCGACAATTTTTACACCTCTTGATCTGATTTTCAAGGACTTTAGCATTTCCCAACCAACTTTGACCTCATCTATAGGGTCTGAAGCTAACGAAACTCTTATAGTATCTCCAATCCCCTTCATTAAGAGTGATCCGAGTCCTATTGATGATTTTACTGTTCCAGTTTTAAGTGAACCAGATTCTGTAATCCCAAGATGTAATGGCTGATCAATTAAATTGGAAATCTTCTCATAACTTTCCACAGCCATAAAAATATCTGAAGACTTAATGCTAAGTTTAAAATTTTCATAGTTATTTTTTTTAAGTATTTCAACATGCCTCATTCCAGATTCTACTAGAGCATCAGCATTAGGCTCTCCATATTTCATTTGTAAATCTTTTTCTAGGGAACCTGCATTTACACCTACTCTAATGGGTATATTTTTATCTTTTGCTGAAGCTATGACCTCTTTTATTTTCTTTTCATTACCAATATTACCTGGATTTATTCGTAAGCAATCAACACCATTATTCAGTACAGCAAGTGCAATTTTGTAATCAAAATGAATATCAGAAACTAGTGGAATATTTACTTGTGTCCTTATTTTTTTGAAAGATTCAGCTGCTTCAAGAGTTGGCACCGAAACCCTTACAATGTCAGCTCCAGCATCCTGCAACTGATGAATTTGCTTTACAGTTGATACCACATCATCAGTATCAGTATTTGTCATTGATTGAACAGATATGGAACATCACCAACCCAAATTTTTCTTGTTTTTTTTCTTTTAATTACTAATTCGATCAAAGCAAAACTCTAGAAAATTTCAGAATCGTTAAAGAAATATGCTATTTCTCTCTTAGCGCTCTCCACTGAATCAGAGCCGTGCACTGCATTTGCATCTATTGATTGTGCAAAATCTGAGCGAATCGTACCAGGTTCGGCTTCTTGGGGATTAGTATTGCCCATAAGTTCACGGTTTTTTAAAATTGCATTTTCTCCTTTCAGCACTTGAACTACTACCGGTCCTGATGTCATGAATTCTACCAAAGGATTAAAAAATGGTTTTCCTTCATGCTCTTTGTAAAATCCTTTCGCATCTTCGTCAGATAGATGAATCATCTTCATTGCTACTACTTTAAGATCTGCATCCTCAAATCTTTGCACTATTTTTCCAATAACATTTTTGGAAATCGCATCTGGTTTAATAATCGATAATGTTTTTTCCATGCACTTACTCCATTTCATCAATCCAATTTTGCTGGATAGATTCAAGTATTTTTTCATTACATCTTTCAGGATCATCTTCGAAGTTTTTTAAAGATAACACTAGTTTTCTCAACTCTACGAAATTAATCCATTGAGCATCTTTTTCAGGATATTTTTCAGCAAGTTCTATTGCAATATCCAGAGTATCAACCCATTTAAGCACTTTATGGTACCTCAGAAACCTGATTTATTGTATATTTTGGAATTTTGATGACAGTAAGTTCTGATTTAGGCCTAACTTGACAACTTAATCTTGAATTTGCTTCAAGTCCCCAAGCTTTATCCAGAAGATCTTCTTCTTCATCGGAGGCTTCATCTAGATTTTCAAAACCCTCTTCAATAATTACATGACAAGTTGTGCACGCACAGGATTTTTCGCATACATGTTCAATATGTACTCCATTTCTTAAACATGCATCAAGAATTGTTTCGTTTTCTAAAGCTTCGAAAGTCAAACCATCTGGACAGATAGTTTCATGCGGCAAAATTTTTATTTTTTTTTTACTGCTGTATTTGTAGATTCATCTTCGCCCATTACAGTAAAACTTTCACCACATCCGCATACTGCATTTGCGTTAGGGTTCATAAATCTAACTCCTTGATTTAGGCCTTCTATTGCAAAGTCGACTTGGCTACCTTTGATAATCTCAACGGAATCTGTTGGAATTAGAAATTCTAAATTTTCTATGAAAAGCTTCTGATCAGACTTATTTGGACGATTTACGAACTCAAAAAAATAAGAAAAACCATTACATCCCATTTTTTTAACGCCTAGTCTGATTTTATTTTCCTTGCCTTGTTTTGAGACCATATGCTTGAAATGAGCCAAGGCTTTTGAAGTGAAATTTAAAATGTTTGGTTTATGCTTTTTTGGATTCATAATCAGCTATTGCTTGCTTAATGCTGTCCTCTGCCAATACGCTACAATGAATTTTTATTGGAGGCAGTTCAAGTATCTTCGCAATATCTTTGTCTTTAATTTTTTTTGCCTCTTCAATAGTTTTTCCTTTCATCATTTCTATCATTTGCTGACTTGAAGCAATTGCTGAACCACAGCCATAGGTTTTAAATTTACAATCTGTTATTACATTTTTTTCATTGACTTCAATTTGAAGTCTCATTACATCACCGCATGCAGGAGCTCCCACCATGCCAGTTCCAACATTTTTCTTTTTAGGATCTAGCCTGCCAACATTAAAAGCAGAAGGGTTTTTAAGAGTATTTTCAAATTTTTCTATTACTTTTTTTGAATAAGCCATAACTATTAATGGGGTACCCACTCCACCTTTTCAAGATCAACTCCGTCAAGATACATGTCCCACAAAGGTGATAATGCTCTTAACTGCTCAACAACAGTTTTTGTTGTTTTTGCAACTTCCATTACTTCTTTCTCAGTAGTGAATCTTCCAAATGAAAATCTTATTGAACTATGAGCAAGCTCGTCAGCTCTTCCTAAAGCTCTAAGAACATATGAGGGCTCAAGACTTGCAGATGTACATGCTGAACCAGACGATACTGCAACATCTTTTAGTGCCATAATTAGTGACTCTCCCTCAATGTAAGCAAAGCTTACGTTAGTGATGTTTGGTACCTTATTCTTATGACAACCATTCAAAAAGATTTCTTCAATAGATGATATTTCTTTCCAGAATTTATCTGATAAATTCTTAATTTTTTTGTTATCTTTATCCATCTCCTTTTGAGCTATTGCAAAAGCTTCGCCCATACCCACTACCTGATGAGTGGCTAAAGTACCGGCTCTAAAACCTCTTTCATGACCTCCTCCATGTATTAGTGCCTCAAGCCTTATTCTAGGCTTTCTTCTAACATATAAAGCTCCTACACCTTTAGGGCCATAGGTCTTGTGTGCAGAAAAAGACATCAAATCAACATTCAATTTATTCAAATCAATCTTTAACTTTCCAGTGCTTTGTGCCGCATCAACATGAAAAATTATTCCTTCTTTTCTTGTGAAATCACCAATTTTTTTAATATCGTTGACCGCTCCAAGTTCGTTATTAATGTGCATTATAGAAATTAAAATTGTGTCTTTTCTTACATGTTTTCTGATATTTTCGAGAGTGATTTCTCCATTAAGATCTGGGTCAAGATATGTAACTTCAAATCCCTCACGCTCAAGTTGTCTGCAAGGATCTAGTACTGCTTTATGTTCAATCTTAGAAGTGATTATATGTTTCCCTTTTGTTTTATAGAACATTGCTGCGCTCAACTGCCTCATCAGCTTTCCAACCGTAAGCATGCGAACGAGATGCTGGATTTCCAAAATGACCATCTTTTGACATGTATTCAAACATCTTCTTTGCAACTCGAGGGTCTACAGGAGTTGTTGAAGCATAATCAAAATATATAGATTCTTTCATAACTTGCATTTGTAATTATATCTAATATGTGTTTTTAAGGGAATTTTTAAACCTTGACACCCAATTTATGGGCAACAATTTGATAAGATTCGACAACATCGCCTAAATCTTTTCTGAATCTGTCTTTATCCAGACTTTCACCAGTCTCTTTATCCCAAATTCTGCAGCCGTCAGGAGTAAATTCATCTCCCAGTATAAGCTTTCCATCATACCTGCCATATTCAACCTTATAATCAACAAGAATTAAGCCAGCATCATCAAAAATCTTACAAAGGTATTTATTTATCTCGAATGTAATTTTTTTCATCTGTTCTATTTCATCTGCTGTACCCCATTTAAAAGCGATAATATGATTATCATTTATTAGGGGATCACCGAGATCATCATCCTTAAGAAAAAATTCAAAAAGAGGCTGCTCTTCAAACTTTATTCCCTCTTTTACTCCAAGCCTTCTACACAATGAACCAGTTGCAATATTTCTTACCACACATTCGACAGGCAACATATCTAATCTCTTTACAAGACTTTCATTGTCACTGGTTTGTTTTAAAAAATGTGTTTCAACACCATTTTCCTGAAGGTAGGACCCCTTGCCACTTAGAGCCTCTTTTTTCTTACCATCAAATGCAGAAGTATCATCTCTGTAAACCATTAATAATTCATCGGCATTTGAAGTCTCAAAAAGTGATTTTGCTTTACCCTCAGAAATTAAATTTTGCTTTTCCGTCATGATAGGTTCTCGTTAATTTGATCAACTAAATCATTAACACTGATACTTGTATTAGAAAGTTTTTTAAACTCTAAGATAGTATTTTCACCACTTTGAGTGAAGGTGAGCTCATAATCTACATCTGCGGCATTATTTGATCTGGAAAAAAAACCAAAGAAACTGTTGTCGTCCTCATCCACACTGACTTGAAAGTACTTCAATTCTCTATTTCTGTCCTTAATTTCTAAACTTGAACGTTCTAATGCTCTTGAGATTGCTGACCATGTTCTTTCGAAGGTAAGCTTAAATTCGATACCTATCTCCTTTTGAACATATACAATTCTAGTTTTTTTATTGAGATTCAAAGATTGAGCGGCTAATGAGTTTCCTTGGTATCCTGGAAGATTTTCTACAAAATAGTTAGAGAAAGAATTATAAAAACCAACATCTATAGCTGCACCACTATCATCTTCAAGATAAATCTCAGAACTATTATTTCTAATTCCATGTTCAAGAATAATATTTATATCCTCACCATTTGCTTTACTCTTTGCTTTAATCTTGCCACTTGTAGGGTCTTCATTTTCAATATCATATTGAGCAGCAAGAAGATCTTTAGTTAGTGCCCACATTTTTGATGGAAGTGCTTCGATATAAATCCAATAAATTTCTCCAAGTCTTCTAATTTCAACCTTTTCTGAATTTCCAGATGAAAAAATCTTTTTAGGTCTTGGAAGTTCACTTTGAGATAAAGGATTATTCTGAATTGATGGATAGGGGTAATCATTTGAAATTTCCAAATCCTCTGTTTCAGAATTTGTGACTAAATCTTCTCCCTCCTCCTTATATCTTTCATTTGGATTTTCCCTTGCAAAAGAGCTAAGGAGGCTACATCCATTAATAAAAAAGATTATTAAAAAAATATTAAGTATTTGAGTAAATTTCATCAATTTCTTTTCCCAGTTTTTCCGATATTTTCACAAGTGGTAATCTAAGATTATTCTCTAGCATTTTTATTTTTGCAAGTAGATATTTAGAGGGTCCTGGACTATTCTCAAGCAAAATATTGAATAACTTTTCATATTTTTTACTTATCAAAGCAGCCTCTTCGAAATTTTTCTCTTGAATTAAATCAGAAATTTGTTTTATTACTTCTGGAACTATATTAGCTGCAACAGAAATTATGCCTACTGCACCGTATTTTCCAAACTCAACAAAACTTGGGTCATCTCCAGATAACAAATAAAAATCTTTTCTTTTTTCTAGAAGCTTTGAGAGCTTTTCCATTCTTTCGTGTGTATTTATAGCCTCCTTAATACCTACGATATTATTTTCACCTAATAATTCATCAACGGATTCAGGTTGCAGATCAACTCCCGTCCTGCCCGGAACATTGTATAAATATATCAAGGCATCAGAACTTGCGAGCTTTTTAAAATGTGCTATCAAACCTTCCTGTGAGGGCTTATTGTAGTATGGGGTAACAGCTAAACATTTTTCTATTCCGCAGTTAAGAGCCAAATCTATAAACTTTAATGAATCCGAAGTAGACGAACTTCCTACTCCAGCCATTAATGGAATTGCAGTGTTATCACAAGCGAATTTATAAATATCTTCTCTCTCTGATATGGATAAAGTTCCAGCTTCACCTGTTGTTCCTATTAAAACAATACCGTCAGTTTTAGCCTCTTCATGAAAGAGGAAAAGCTTTTTTAAAGAATGGAAATCAATCGAATAATCTGATTTCATGGGTGTAACTATTGCAACTATACTTCCTTTCATTTTTTTTTATTCTTATAATCCTACTTGTGAATGATAAAACAAAAGCTCCAAGTTTTTTAGGACTGATCACAGAAAGTGAATCTTTAAGTTTAAAGGACTTTTCAGGAAAATATTTAGTTTTGTATTTCTATCCTAGAGATATGACCTCTGGATGTACACTAGAAAGCCAAGATTTTAGAGATCACTACAAAAGTTTTCAAAAACACAACTGTGAAATACTTGGTGTTTCAAGAGATTCAATTAAATCGCATGATAAATTTTGCGAAAAGGAATCACTTCCATTCAAGTTAATTTCAGATCCAGATGAAAAATTATGCAAAGCATACGACGTGATGAAAGAGAAAAGTATGTATGGAAAGAAATTTATGGGTATTGAAAGAAGCACGTTTCTTATTAATCCAAATGGTGAAATTATAAAAGAATGGAGAAAAGTGAAGGTTCCAGGTCACGTTGAAGAGGTCCTTTCTGAATTAAAAGAAGCCAATTAAGAATCAATATATTTCCAATTATCTAAAATAGATTTTACAAAACTTGCTAGAGGAACAGAGAAAAATACCCCCCAAATTCCAAAAATTGCACCAAAAAAGAAGACTGATAAAAGCACTACTACAGCTGGCAACTTTACAACCCCAGACATAAGAAATGGTAGAAAAATATTGCCATCAATAAATTGAAGAATTCCAAATGCTATAAGAATTACGATTACATATGGATCTAAACCAAACTGAGCAAGTGAAATTATTAGAATAGGTATTGTCATAAAAACAGGGCCAAAAAAAGGAATTAACTGACTTAAGCCAAGTGTTGTGCCTAAAAGAATTGGGCTATTTAAACCCAAGAAGTAAAATAACAAACTACCAAATAGTGCAACTATAAAAACTTCAATAAATTTACCTTTAAAATAGTTTTGAAAATTTACATTTGCCTCATTCCAAACCTTTGAAAGAAACTTTCTTTTTTTCGGTACAAACCTTGAAAAGCCGTTTGATAACGTTTCTGTATCCCAAAGCCAAAAAAATAAAAAAATTGGAACTAAAATCAGCCCTAAGAAAAGATTTGCTGTTTCTTGAGCTCTTGATATTCCAAATGATATAGCGCCAGTTAAAAAACCGCTTAAATCAGAAAGAAGAGATTGTGCACTTTCTATCGATTCAATAGGCGCGTTTAAACTTCCCAATGCTTGAGTTACCGGCTCCAAGATAAATAATAAGCTTGGAATATCTTCTATGAATGCTTCTGTTTCATTTATAAAAAGCGGCACAAAAAGAAGTAAAAAAGCCGATGCAAGCAACATAACTATTAAAAAAGTTATAAACACACTTATTTTTCTTGGAATACCAATTTTTGTGAAATAAGTATTTACAGGCCTAAACAGAACTGCCAGAACAATACTTATGAGTATTGGAGATGCCAAATCTCCAAAAATCCAAAGAGTAAGCAAGCCAAAAAATAATGAAGCTACCAAAAAAATAAGCTGCTGGCTTTTAAATAATGTATTTAATCGCATTTTCTATTGAATCTTTATTTAAAAATCCTATCAAATAATTATAGTTAAGTATCTGATGAAAAAAATATTTTATTTATTTTATTTATTTTTGTCCTCTAACATTATTTCTCAAGAAAACAGTATAGAGCTTCCACTTATAGGAGATAGACTTAGTGGGGCCGTATCGGAAACTGAAGAGGAAATCCTAGGGCGACAATTTTTAAGAGACTTAAAAAGAGAGACAGACATACTCTATGATCCAATAATTCAAGAATGGACAGAATTATTTGTTTACAAAATTGGTGAGTCAAGCAAGGTTAATAAAAAGACGTTTGAGATATTAGTTATTGAGGATAATAGGCTAAATGCATTCGCAGCTCCCGGAGGAGTAATTGGCATTAATGCAGGTTTATTTAAACATGCTGATAATGAAGCACAATTTGCCTCTGTTGTCGCGCACGAATTAGCTCACCTTAGTCAGAGACATTTTGCTAGACAAATTTTAGAAAACAGTGATAGAAGTAATGCAAACATGGCAACAATACTTGCTTCTATTGTTGTTGCTGTAGCTTCAAGGAATCCAGCAGCACTTATCGGCGGTCAAGGCTTACTTGTTAATCAAAGGTTAAGGTTTTCAAGACTTTATGAATCTGAAGCAGACAGAGAAGGTTTTATTACTTTAGAAAAATCAGGATATAAAACTTCAGAAATGTCAGAGATGTTTAAAAATATGCAAGAAATTAGACGGCTTTCTGGAGATAACATACCTGAGTTTTTATTAACACATCCAATAACTACTCGTAGAATTACAGACTCTAGAGAAAGAGCAAGAAATTCAGACGGAGATGGAACTGTTAATAGTTTTAATTACCGCTTAGTCAAAGCAAGAGTGAAATTTCTTATGATGGATAACTTATCCATTAAGGCATTTGAAAAGGATATTGAAGATAATGATGAAGGCAAATACTTCACTGCATTAATTGAAAAAAAGAAATTAAACTTTACCAAATCAATTTCAATCCTTGATGAACTCTCAAAAATATATCCTGATAATTTAATCATCAAAACAACAATTGCAGAAACCCTAACAGAATCCGGAAATATAAATAGAAGCAAAAGTTATACTGAAGAATTATTAGATATTTCTTTAGGAAATTACCCAATTAGCTTTAATCTTGCCAAAACTTATATTCTGGAAGGAGATTACATTGCAGCTGAGCAAATATTAGAAGATATAAAATTTTATAGACCTGTTGATATAAACCTCTTAAAACTTCTAGGGGAAGTTCAACAAAAAAGTAATAATATGCTCAGTTTCCACTTAACAAATAGTGAATATCTTTTCTACTCTGGCAGATATGAGGAGGCTCTTGCAGATCTTTATCAAGCAAGAAGATTGGCTGTCAACAACTTTAAAATTAAAGAAATTATTACAGAAAGAATAGTTTTTTTGCAAAAATATTTAGGAAAAATTCCTAGAGGTTAGCTTTAAAAAAATCGGAGACATCCTTCCAAACTGTTTCTTTTTCAACATCAGATAGTGGCTCATGCCTAGACTTCTCATAGGCTTTAAACTTTGTACTAAAACCCAATTCAAGAAATTTTTGATGCATATCAAATGCTTGTTTACCCATGTTATTTACAGTATCAAATGATCCTGTAATAAAGAAAAAGGGTATTTTTTTGTTGAATTTTTTATATGTATCTTTTTTCCATAAATTGGTGCAACCATTTTTTAAGTCCATCCAAAATTGATTAGTCATCGGAAAACCACAAAGAACGTCTTCAATATATTCATCAACATTCTCATTGTCACTTGAAATATAGTCGTGCGTAGTCCTGTTTGGTTTAAAAAAGGAATTGTGTTTTTTAGTTGTAAACTCCTCCATAGTACTATTGATTTTTTTAGGATCTGAAAGTTTATATTCTGGCCATAAAACTAAATTATTTAAAAACATCTCAATATTATTCCTGCTAAAAGCTGCGCTTAAAATTATTCCATCAAAATGAATATTTTTTCTTAGTAATGACAAACATATCACTGTACCTAGGCTATGGGCTAATAGGAAATGTTTTTTGGCAGGATGTTCTTTTCTAATATAAGAATTTAATTCAATTATTTGATCAACAACTTTTTCAAAGCCATAAGATTTATCTAAATATCCCCTCAATTTGCCATCTTTTACATGTAATCCATGTCCAAGATGATCATTGCAATAAACTTGGAAGCCCTCATCATTTAGTGCTTTAGCAGTAAGATCATATCTTTTATGATGCTCCGCAAGTCCATGAATAATTTGAACCGTTGAATGGGGATTAGTTGCTTGCAACCATTTAGCTCCTCTTAGATTTCCATGCTCGCCCTTTATGGAAAACTCTTTCATAAGAAACTACTTTAATAATTTAGCAAAGCTATCAAATTGCTCTCTTTCTGTTCTAAAAGAATTGGCTGGATGCTCTTGATCCTCGTAGCCTAGAGAAATTCCACACCATAAAATTTCATCATCTCCATATTCAAGATGTTTTTTTAATAATTTTGGAAATCCTGCCCATGCCTCTTGCAAACAAGTGCCAAGTCCCTTACCAACAGCTGCAAGACATATACTTTGAATGAAGTGCCCAACATGACCCCAGCCGTTTGGGCCAACAGATTTGTGAACTGTAACAAAAATACCAACTGGCGCATCAAAAAATTCATAATTTTTCTTTGCCCAGGCCATTCGTTTATCCATTTGATCTCGCTCTATACCTAACGCTCCATATAATCCAAAACCACATGCTCTTTGCCTTGCTTTGTACCAATCAGGCATGCTTTCTTTGGAAGGGTACACTTGGTATTCCTCGGTTTCTATCTCGCCTTTGTCAAATTTTTCACATGCTTCTTTAACTAATTTATTTCTAGCCTCGCCCATTACTACATAAACTTTCCATGGTTGGGAGTTGACTCCGGATGGTGAAAATTTTGAAGTTTCTAGGATGTCTTTTACAACGTCTTCAGAGACTTCTTTGCTTAAATAACCTCTAACTGAATGTCTTTTTTTAATTGCTTCTAATATATCCATAGGAGTGAAATTATAAACTGATACTATTTAAATTTATAACTATCTATTTGTTAGTTCTAGATTATTTTTAATTTTATTATGTTTTTTTCTGCTCAATTTATAATTTAAAAAAATTAACATTGGAAATAGAAATAGCAATGACACTACTGGACCATGTAATGTAAATAAAGAGACAAGCTGTTCAGCAGAGGGTTCACTTCCACCTGGAGGGTAATTAATGATCCACAAAAAGAACATTGATATAAACTGACCTAAACCAGACATACATTTTGAGCAGAATGATGTTAAAGAGGAAACGGCACCTTCTTGTCTTTTTTCTGATTGGAATTCAATTTCATCAATAATATCTGGGACCATCGATTCTCTAGTCATAAGCGAAATAAGTGAGAATATTGAAGAAAAGAGGATCATAACTGACATAAAGTTAAGAATTTTACTTTGTTCCATTCCGTCAAATAAACCTAAATAATGCGTAATGAATGGTAGTGAATGTGTTAAAGATAAAAAAATCAAACTAGCTATTACAATTTTTTCTTTATCTAAATATCTTGTAATAATGGGGGTAACAACCCAACTCACAATTGCAGCAAGAATATAAAAATATATAAGCACACGTAAATCTAATGGGTCAAATTGCCAAAATTTTGTGTAAGTTAAAAAACTTAAACTGTTTGCCAATCCCCAAGTTCCTTGAATTAAAAGAGAGCCAAAAATAAAAAGTAATAATGTTTTGCTTTTCAGCACAAATGAGAGTTCTTTTTTTAAAATTTTAAAGTCAGCTTTTCTTTGTTTAGGTTTCCACTCATATAATTCTGGAATTACTTTTTTTGACCCAAGAAGAGAAATTACACCAAAAATTAACATAAATGAACTACCAAAAATACCTATATAAAGCCATTTATACGGGTCACTTATGAAGTAACCTAAGAAGCTATAAACCACAAGAGAGTGTCCGGCACCTATTATCCACTGGTAGCCTTCTCGCATTGACATGACTCTTGAATTATTCACATAATTGCCTCCTAATTCAGAAAATAAAGCTCTATGAGGAACATCAAATATGCTTACAAAAAACCTTGTTAGAATTAGAAAAAAAAGCAGCCAAAAAAATAGAAAATACTGATTTTCACTCCAAGAGGGATCTGGAATAAAAAGCATTACATAACAAATGCAAATTGGAAGAAGCGACAAAAACATATAAGGGTATCTCCTTCCCAAATTAGTTTTTGTTCTATCAGAAAAGGTTCCAATAACTGGATCTGAAAAGGCATCAAATAAAAGAGCTAATAGTACTGCTGAGCCGGTTAAAAGTGGATTTAGACCTAAAAATGTTAAATAAAAAAAGCCAAGAAAAAATGAAAAAAAATCGGTCTTTATCGATTTTGTTTATTTTTTAAAAGCTGGTGGGTCGTATAGGATTCGAACCTATGACCAACGGGTTAAAAGCCCGGTGCTCTACCAGCTGAGCTAACGACCCAGAAGAGTGGTATTTTATACCAGTACAACAATGTCTTAAAGTCAAAATTTATTTTATATAAATTAAATTATAAATATGGTTCATAATCTTCTCTATACATTGTTTCTAGAAGATATATAAAGCTTTCCCAATTCAAATCAATGAGCATTTTTGAATTGCTAAGCTTTTTATTAAGCAAACAAGTCTGAAGCCTTACTCTAATTGGTTTGTTGTCAAACTTATATACTAAAACCGGAAATTCATCTCTGGGTGTAACTCCTAGCACTTGCTTCCACCATGCAAAAGGAGGTTCAAATCCTTTCTTGTAAGCTTTACATTCAATATTCCATCTACCGAGTTTTAAATCTGGATGATTTTTTTCTTGGTATTGAGTAAGAATTCTTCTCACAGGCCTTTTTAAACCCAGATCCTCCTGCAGTTTTTTTGAAATTTTCCTTTCAAAATCATGACCTTTTTTTCTTTGGTTTATGGTCATTTTTCAAATACCTCGCTATCCAATTCAGCATTTGTGAAAACTTCCTGAACATCATCAAGGTCTTCCAAGGAGTCAGTAAGTTTTAAAATTTTTTCAGAATTTTCTAAGTCTAACTTAATTTGATTTTCAGACTCCATCAAAATTTCTGTAGATTCAATATTAAATGATTTATTTTCAATGGCACCTTTTAATTCTGACAAATTTTTCGGATCACAGTGAAGTTCTGTTTTTTCATCGCCTAAATCTAAAATATCTTCAGCGCCGCTCTCAATTGCTAGTTCATAAAATTTTTCATCTGCTGAACTGTGATTTACAAAAATTTTACCTATTGATTTAAACATGTAGGCTACACTTCCAGATGTACCCAAATTTCCACCAGATTTTGTGAAAGCATGTCTAATTTCAGAAACAGTTCTATTTTTGTTATCAGTTAAAGTTTTGATAAATACAGCAATTCCCTCTGGTCCGTATCCCTCATATATAACCTCTTCTAAATTTTGTCCTTCTTGTCCTCCTGCGCCTCTTTGAATTGCTCTATTATAAAGCTTTTTCATAAGCTAGTCTTAGTCTTGGGTTGTCTTCTACAACTCCACCACCCTCCTTTGCTGCAACAGTTAACTCTCTAATTACTTTTGTAAAAACAGCTCCTCTTTTGGCATCCTGTCTTGCCTTTCTGTGTTTGATATTTGCCCACTTAGAATGTCCTGCCATTATTCTTCAAGTTTCTTTATGTTCAACTCTTCTAGACTTTCATCAGGAACCTCTCCTGGTGCTTCTGTAAGTAAGCACATTGCAGATTGGGTTTTAGGAAACGCTATAACATCTCTAATAGTCTCTGCTCCTGTAAGAATCATAGCAATTCTATCTAAACCAAATGCAATACCTCCATGAGGAGGACAGCCTGTGCCAAGTACTTTTAAAAAAAATCCAAATTTTTCATTAGCTTCTTTTTGACTTAAGTTGAGAAGTTTAAATATTTGCTCTTGAATTTCTTTGTTATGAATCCTTATTGAACCTCCCCCCAACTCTATTCCATTTACAACAAAGTCATATGCTCTTGATTTAATAGTATTTATATCAATTTTTTGTAGTTCCTCTAGATCAGACTGAGCAGGACTAGTAAAAGGATGATGCAATGCAGATACTTTACCATCATTATCTTTTTCAAACATTGGAAATTCAGTAACCCAACATGCTTCATAGCCATCTTTTAATAAATTCAAATCTTTTCCAATTTTATTTATTAGTCTACTCATGTAATCGTTTACAATCTTGGCTTTACCAGCTCCAAAAAAAACAAGGTCATTCTTATTAAGATTTAATTCTTTTATCAAATTTTCTATACATTCTTCTGATAAATATTTGAGTATTGGTGAGCTAACTCCTTCATAGCTCACATTCTCAACTCTTATGTAAGCTAATCCTCTAGCTCCAAATTCTTTAACAAAATCTGTATATCTATCAATTTGTCCTCTTCCGATTTTATCTCCATCATTTATGACTAATGCTGCAATTCTTGATTCATTATCGTTTGCAGGTTCTGAGAAGACTTTAAATTCTTCTTTTTCAAAAAGCTTCTTTACCTCTATCAGTCTCAAAGGATTTCTTAAATCTGGCTTGTCACTGCCAAATTCTTCCATAGACTTTTCCCATGTAATAACTTCAATATTCTTCAGATCTTCTTTAGCAATTTCTTTGAAAACTTTTCTCATTAAGTCATTTGTAAGATCCATAATGTCTTTTTCCTCTACAAATGACGACTCGATATCAAGCTGAGAAAATTCTGGTTGTCTGTCTGCTCGTAAGTCTTCATCTCTAAAACATCTGGCAATTTGATAGTACTTTTCAAAACCTGAAATCATCAACATTTGCTTGAATAGCTGTGGAGATTGCGGAAGTGCAAAAAAACTTCCTCTATTTGTTCTGCTAGGCACTAAATAATCTCTTGCTCCTTCAGGGGTAGCTTTTGTAAGAATTGGTGTTTCAATATCAATGAAGTCTTTCTTTTCAAGTTCTTTTCGGACAATTTGAGAAATTTTAGATTTTGTCTCAAGATTTTTTTGCATTTCTGGTCTTCTTAGGTCAAGAGTTCTATTTTTTAAACGTACCTCTTCACTAACTTCAGCAGATTGATCTAACGGAAATGCTGGTGTTTCTGCTTCATTTAAAACAATTATTTCATCAGCGATAATTTCAATGACTCCTGTTGTAAGATCTTCATTTTCAGCGTCTTCGGGACGCTCATTTACTTTTCCAGAAATTTTTAAAACAAATTCACTTCTAATTTTCTCTGCAAGTGAAAAAGGTTTTTTATTCTCCGGATTTACAACGACCTGTACTATTCCAGTCTTGTCTCTGACATCTAAAAAAATAACGCCTCCATGGTCTCTTCTCCTATGGACCCAGCCACAAACGGTAACAATTTTATTAATGTGCTTTTTAGAGAGCTCTCCGCAATAATTACTTCTCATCTTTTTTTTGCTTTATTTTTTTCTTTTCTATTTCTGGTGAGTGGATATTTTTTTTATTATTTTTTTTAAAATCAGTTTCATACCACCCATCACCCTTTAATCTAAAACCTGGAGCAGATATTAACTTTACAACTAGTGGTTTTTCGTTTATTTTCTGAAGTGCTTCAAAATTTGAATTACATACATCACAGTAATAGTCATAAATCGGCATAATAAAAAAGAAATTACAATATAATTAACATTGGAGATTATAGTGTATTTCTCAAAATTATTCGTCCCAACAGTAAAGGAAGACCCCTCAGATGCAGAGCTTATTAGTCATAAGTTGATGGTGCGTTCTGGAATGATTAAAAAAACTGCAGCTGGAATTTATAGCTGGCTACCCATAGGTCTTAAAGTTCTTAAAAAAGTAGAGGAAATAGTCAGAAAGAATTTAAATAATTTCGATGCTGAGGAAATTCTAATGCCTATGGTACAACCTGCAGAATTATGGAAAGAATCAGGAAGATATGGTGAGTATGGCAAAGAACTTCTTAAATTTGACGATAGGTCAAATAGAGGATTTGTATTGGGCCCAACTCATGAAGAAATAATATGTGAAATTTTTAGATCTCATCCAAAGAGTTATAAGGATTTGCCTGTAAACCTTTATCAAATACAAACTAAGTTTAGAGATGAAATTAGGCCAAGATTTGGTGTCATGAGATCAAGAGAATTTTTAATGAAAGATGCATATAGCTTCGATATTGATGAGAAAGGTCTAGTTAAAAGTTATGGGAAAATGAAGGATGCTTACATAAGTATATTTGATGAAATTGGCTTAGATTACAGAATTGTTAAGGCAGATTCTGGAAATATCGGCGGAGATGTAAGTGAAGAATTTCATATTCTTGCTGATTCAGGTGAAGATTTGATTGCCGTAAGCGATAGTAGTGATTTTGCAG
>LUMT01000181.1_pt1 | contig 21879 bp, 24 predicted proteins | sample 729741 | NCBI WGS metagenome assembly LUMT01 (sample SAMN03860299, study PRJNA289734) | marine metagenome | biome: seawater column; feature: ocean; material: water; isolation source: Red Sea water column Station 192 - depth 50m | place: Saudi Arabia: Red Sea | collected 2011-10-15 | depth 50 m
TTCACATAGAGATCATGCTTCTGTATCAAAAATAACGAAGTATATTCCATCGTATAGTGGAATTCAAATCAATGCAGAGGTTAATGCTCTTAATAAAATTACTTCTGAAATTAAAAAGCCTATAACATGTATAATTGGTGGATCTAAAATATCTTCAAAAATAAATATAATAAAAAATTTAATACCAAAATTTAATAGTATTATAATAGTTGGTGCTATGGCAAACAATATACTGAAATACAAAGGTTTAAAAATTGGTAATTCTTTATATGAAAAAAATATTGATTATATAATTGAGGAAATATTCGCATATGCTGAAAAAAATAAATGTAAAATATATTTTCCGAAAGATGTTAAAATTGGAAAAAAATTGAACGATAAATCTTTTGAAAAAAATTTAAAAGATATTGAAGACGATGATATGATACTTGATGTAGGATCAAAAACATTAGTTGAAATAAAAGGAATTATTGATGATTCCTCTACAATATTATGGAACGGACCATTGGGTTACTTTGAAAATGAGAATTTTTCAATAGGGAGTTCAGAGATAGCAAAATATATAGCTAACAGAGGGGACAAAATATTTTCAGTTGTTGGTGGAGGAGATACAGTAGCAGTAATTAATTCACTTAATATAAACAATAAATTCGATTTTGTTTCAACTGCAGGTGGAGCTTTTTTAGAATTTCTTGAAGGCAAAGTTCTCCCTGGTATAAAAGCATTAAATTAGATGTCTGAACTACACGAAATTGCGTTACAAATATTATCAAAGGGTAAAGGTATTCTAGCTGCTGACGAAAGTACAGCAACAATGACAAAAAGATTAGACTCAGTAAATGTAATTTCGGATGAAAATAATAGACTTCTTTTCAGAGAGACTCTTTTTTCGTCTTCATCAATGAAAGATTGTATAGGGGGAGTAATACTATATGACGAAACTATTAGACAAAAAACTTCCAATGAAAAAACTATACCCGAACTAATTCATTCAAGTGGATCATTAACCGGAATTAAAGTTGATACAGGGGCTAAAATATTAGCTGGGTCTAAAGAAGAAAAAGTTACTGAAGGTTTGGATGGTTTGAGGGAAAGACTAAAAGATTATTATAAACTTGGAGCAAGATTTACAAAATGGAGAGGTGTATACTCAATATCTGACAAATATCCAAGCAATCTATCAATTTCTGCAAATGCTCATGCATTAGCTAGGTATGCAGCATTAGTACAAGAAGCAGGAATGGTTCCTATAATAGAGCCAGAAGTTTTAATGAATGGTAACCATTCTGCAAAAGTTTGTCTGAATAAAACGTCTGAGGTAATTAAAAGATGCTTCGAAGAGTTAGAATTAAATAATGTTGATTTAAAAGGTACGATATTAAAACCAAATATGATTTTACCTGGAGAAAATTCTAATGAAAAAATCTCTAACGAGGAGATAGCAGAGCTCACTTTAGATTGTTTAAAAAATAACGTACCCACATCTGTTCCTGGTATAGCTTTTCTTTCAGGAGGTCAAAGCGAAATAGAAGCGACAGCAAATCTTAACCAAATAAATATTAAAAATAATACAGATTTTATAATGACTTATTCTTATGGTAGAGCCTTACAACAAAGTGCACTAAAATTTTGGTCAAAAGATATAAATAATATAAATGGAACTCAGGAAGTATTTGATCATAGAGCTAAAATGTGTACTTTAGCTGCACAAGGAAAGTGGTCAAAAAATCTTGAGAAATCTTAGTAAGAAATTTATTTACTTAATATCACCTAACAAAATTAAAAAGAAGACATTTTACAGTGAATTAAATTTAATTTTTAAATTAAATAAGATTAGTTTTTTTCAATTAAGGCTTAAAAAAGAGAATTTTAAAAAGAGAGTTATTATAGCAAAAAAAATAAAAAAAATTTGTAAAAAATATAACGTAAAATTTATTATTAATGATGACCCCAATCTTGCATTAAAAGTAAAAGCAGATGGTTGCCACCTGGGCCAAAAAGATATGAGTATTAAAAATGCAAAAAAGATTTTAAAAAATAAGATAATTGGAGTCACTTGTCATAATTCTGTTAAATTAGCAAAGAGTGCATTATTAAATGGAGCAAATTATATTGCTATTGGTGCATTTTATCAAACTAAAACCAAAAAAGTTAAACATAGGGCGAATTTACAAACATTAAAAAAAATAAAAAAACAAATAAATTTACCTGTCGTCGCAATTGGAGGAATAAACGAAAAAAATTATAAAAAACTATTATTGAATAAAGCTGATTTTTTAGCTATCTCAAGCTACATTTGGAAAAATAAAAAATTTAAATCAGACCAAGCAGTAAAAAATTTAAAATGAAAATTAACGCAACAGAAATAAGAGTTGGGATGATCTTGGAGTATAAGGAAGATTTGTGGGAAGTTTTAAAAACCAATCATGTTAAACCTGGAAAAGGAGGTGCTTTTGCACAAGTGGAGATGAAAAGTTTAAATAAAAGTACTAAAGTTAATGAGAGATTTCGTTCAAGTGAAACTGTTGAAAAAGCCTCATTAGATGAAATAAAATATAATTTTTTATACAAGGACGAAATAGATTTTTACTTTATGAACCCTGAAACTTTCGAGCAAATCAATTTAAATAAAAATATCATCGGAGAGAAAGGTATGCTACTTTCTGAAAATTTAGAAGTAATTATTAATTTTCATAATGAAATTCCACTAAATATAATTCTTCCAAACCAAATCACATGTAAAATTGAGACAACCGATGCTGCTTTAAAAGGTCAAACAGTTTCATCTTCATATAAACCTGCAAAACTTGAAAATGGAATAAATATTCAAGTTCCACCATTTATAGAGAGTGGCGATGAAATTATTATAGATACAAGATCAATGGAATATGTAAAAAAAATATAAAATGAATTCTATATCTCCAAATTTAAACTTAATGATAAGAGCTTGTGAAAAAGCTGCGAAAGTAATTAAAAGAGATTTTGGAGAAATAGAAAACTTACAAGTATCTAAAAAGGGCCCAAAAGATTTTGTTACGAAAACTGATAAGAGAGTTGAAAAAATTTTAATCGAAGAACTTACAAAATCAAAAAAAAATTACTCATTTATAACAGAAGAAACTGGTGAAATTTTAAATAAAAATAAAGATGTATTTTGGATAATAGATCCAATTGATGGAACAACCAATTTTTTACATGGTGTCCCTCATTTTGCTATATCTATTGCACTGCAGATAAATAAAGAGATAATTTCAGGATTAATTTTTGATCCTATTAAAGATGAAATTTTCTATGCAGAAAAAAATAATGGCTCATATATAAACAATAATAGAATTAGAGTTTCAAAGAAAACAAATATTGATGAATGCTTGTTTGCTACGAATAATGATGGAATAAAATTTGCTCATCCTAAATTAAACTTAAGAAATACTGGATGCGCAGCCTTAGATTTGGCGTATGTTGGCTGTGGAAGATTTGATGGATATTTCCATAATGAAATCAATATTTGGGATATTGCAGCTGGAAAAATAATTATAGAAGAAGCTGGAGGCAAAGTAAGTAATATAAGTAAATTCAAAATTAATAGTATTGATATTAGAGCTGGAAATACGAATATTTATGAAAAAATGGTAAAAAAATTAAATAACTTTTAATTGTTTTTAAAATCATTTTTGTTATAAGGCGCGAATGAAAAAAAATATTCACCCAAAATATCATAATATAAAAGTCGAAATGACAGATGGATCTCAATTTGAAACAAGATCCACTTGGGGTTCAGAAAACGATATTTTGAAACTTGAAATTGATCCAAAATCTCATTCAGCTTGGACAGGTGGAAAACAAAAAATACTAGATAAAGGTAGAATTAGCAAATTCAACAAAAAATTCCAAAATTTTAGGTCAGAGAAAAACAAATAATGTCTAAAGCTCCTTTAATGCCTATGGCTACTGCTGTTTGGCTAGTTGAGAATACATCTCTAACATTTAAACAAATTGCTGATTTTTGTAAATTACATGAGGTGGAAGTTCAAGGTATTGCTGATGGAGAAGTTGCAAAAGGTATAGTTGGATATAACCCAATTATTTCTAGACAATTATCACATGAAGAAATTGAACTTTCTTCAGTTGATGAAAATAGACCACTCAAAATTATAGATAAAGATGTAGAAATTAAAAACATTGAGAGTAAAATAAAAAAGTATGTACCTTTGTCTAAACGTCAAGATAAACCAGACTCTGCCTTATGGTTATTAAAAAATCACGCTAACTTGAAAGACTCTCAAATAGCCAGACTTGTTGGGGTTACTAAAAATTCTGTTACATCAATAAGAAATAAAAGTCACTGGAACTTCAATAATCTTGTTGCAAAAGATCCTGTTGCTATGGGTTTATTTTCCCAAAAAGAATTGTTAAATGCTTTAGAGAAAGCAGAAAGAAGAATTTTAAGAGAGAGAAAAATTAAAGATAAACTTAATTTATTGAATAAAAGTGGAAGTTGAAATGTATTTACAAATATTATTTAAAATGTTAATTAGTTTCACTTTTTGGAGGTTGTTATTAAAATAGAAGTTAAAGATAATAATGTTGAACAAGCACTGAGAGTTTTAAAAAAAAAACTTCAGAGAGACGGTTTTTTTAAGATAATAAAATTAAAAAATAATTATGAGAAACCATCCGAAAAGAAAAAAAGAATTCTTCAAGAAAATATTAAAAGAGTAAAAAAGCTTAATAAATTAAAGAATAGAATTTAGTTATCGCGGGGTGGAGCAGCCTGGTAGCTCGCAAGGCTCATAACCTTGAGGTCGGCGGTTCAAATCCGTCCCCCGCAACCAGTTCTAAATTGTAAATTTTGATTTTTTGGTGTCTACAAGAAATCCCTTTACAGTCTCAATTGTGAGTTTTTTATAACTTTTTCCAAATTTTTCAATTTTTTCAATCATTGATGGTGGCATTGTGATAATTTGGCAACCCAGTCTTTTGGCTTGTAAATAATTATATGGCTCTCTTGTACTGGCCCACAGTATCTCTACATTCTTAAATTTTTTCGATATTTTGAGACTTTCCTTAAATTGTGGAATTGGATCTTTTCCTGCATCCGCCATCCTTCCAGCAAAAATAGATATTATAACTTTCGTGTTTTTATTTATTATTGATTTTAAAATTTTTTGTGTTTGTCTTGAATTATAAACCGAGGTAATATTAAGCTTAATTTTTTTTTTATTTAAAGTTTTTATTACTTCGTTCATATATTTTCCTTTGGAATTTGTAACGGGAACTTTGACATAAACATTTTTACCCCAGCTACTTATCTCAACACCCTGCCTAATCATATTTTTAACATCATCAGCAAAAACCTCGCAAGATACAGGTTTATTAGTTATTTTAAGTATATTTTTTGTGTAATATGAATAATTTTTAGCACCAGCTTTTCTCATTAAACTTGGATTTGTTGTAAATCCTTTAACAATTTTTTTTTTATTAAATTTTTTAATGAAATTTACGTCAGCAATATCACAAAATATTCTAGTCAACTATAAACTCTTAACAATTTCTTCCGTCATTTTTTTTGCATCAGCAAATAACATAAGTGTATTATCTCTATAAAAAAGATCATTATCAATTCCTGCATACCCAGGTGATAAACTTCTTTTAACAAATAAAACTGATTTACTTTTCTCAACATCTAAAACTGGCATACCATAAATAGGACTTTGAGGGTCTGATTTTGCAACAGGATTAGTTACATCATTTGCTCCGATCACATATGCAACATCGCAATTTGCAAAATCATTGTTAATTTCCTCCAATTCAAATACTTCATCATATGGTACATTAGCTTCTGCTAATAAAACATTCATGTGTCCTGGCATCCTTCCAGCAACAGGATGTATGGCATAAGAAACTTTAACTCCATTTTTTTTTAATGCATCTACCATTTCTCTTAGAGCATGTTGGGCTTGCGCAACAGCCATACCATAACCTGGAACAATTATAACTGATGAAGCATTTTTCATCAAAAAAGCTGCATCGTCTGCATTGCCACTTTTAACAGGTTTTTGTTCTTTACTTTGTGAGTTTTGGGTTTGATCAGTTGCACCCCAACCACCCAGAATAACATTAAAAAAAGATCTATTCATTCCCTTGCACATAATGTAAGAAAGTATCGCCCCTGAAGACCCAACTAAAGCACCAGTAATTATTAAAGCTGTATTTTCAAGCGTAAAACCAATGCCCGCAGCTGCCCAACCTGAGTAAGAGTTTAACATTGATATTACAACCGGCATATCTGCCCCACCGATTGGAATAATTAATAAAATACCTAAGAAAAAAGAAATTAATACAATAGACCAAAAAATATTTGATGATTGTGATACACATAAATAATAAATAAGAGCAAATATAGATATACCTAATATTAAATTTATAAAATGTTGTCCTTTAAAAGTGATTGGAGAGCCAGACATTATTCCTCTTAGTTTTAAAAAAGCAATTATTGATCCTGAAAAAGTGATTGCTCCTATGGCTGCTCCTAAAGACATTTCGATTAAACTGGCAAGCTTAATATCTCCTACAATTCCTAAATTAAAAGCTTCCGGTTTCAAGAAAGCAGAAATAGCTACAAAAACTGCAGCAAGTCCAACAAGACTATGAAATCCTGCAACAAGCTCTGGCATTGCTGTCATAGGAATTTTAAAAGCTATAAATGCTCCTATGGATCCTCCTATTACAAGAAAAGTTAAAACATAAATTAAACCTGTTCCAAAATTTCCTACGGATAAAAAAGTAACTACTATTGCTATAGCCATACCAGCAATACCAAAATAATTACCTTGTCTAGAAGTTTCGGGAGACGACAATCCTCTTAAAGCTAAAATAAATAGAATTCCAGAAACTAAATAGAACAATGCTGATAAATTGGCTGACATACTATTTTTTTTTCTTCTTATACATTTGTAACATTCTTTGAGTTACAAGAAATCCACCAAAAATATTCACTGCTGCCAAAACTATTGCTAAAAATCCGAAAATATTTGAAATTTCAAAAACTTCATTTGATGATCCAGCCAATGCTGCAATGATTGCTCCAACTATTATAACTGAAGAAATAGCATTTGTTACTGACATAAGCGGAGTATGTAAAGAAGGAGTTACGCTCCAAACAACATAATAACCAACAAAAATTGATAGTATAAAAATACTTAGTCTGAATATAAAAGGATCTATTTCCATTATTTCACTTTTGTTTTTTGAATTATTTCATCTTCTGAATTAATATCAAAAGTTTTTTTCTCTTTATCAAATAAATTGTTTATAAAATTGAACATATTTTTTGCGTATAGATTAGAAGCTGAAACAGGAAGTTTATTTAATATGTTTGCTTCTCCCATTATTTTTATACCATCACTTTCAATTATTTCATCTGGTTTAGTTAATTCAGAATTTCCACCTTGTGAAGCAGCTAAATCATAAATTATAGAGCCATTTGGCATCACATCAATCATATCTTTTTTAATTATAATTGGTGCTTTTTTTCCAGGTATCAATGCAGTACAAATAACAATATCAATTTTTTTTAATGTCTCTTTTAGCAAATCTTCTTGTTTTATCGTAAAGTCAACAGATGCTTCTTTGGCATATCCACCCTCTGTCTCTAAATTTTCTGCACCTTCGACTATTAAAAATTTCCCACCCAAACTTTCAACTTGCTCTTTGGATGCCAATCTTACATCTGTAGCAAAAACTATGGCACCCATTCTTTTTGCTGTAGCTATTGCTTGAAGCCCCGCAACTCCAGCTCCAACTACCAATACTTTAGCAGCAGATATTGTTCCAGCTGCAGTCATCATCATTGGTATTGCTTTTTGAAAATAAGCAAATGAGTCAACAACTGCCTTGTAGCCAGCTAAATTTGCTTGTGAGGATAGAATATCCATTGATTGTGCTCGAGTAATTCTAGGAAGTAATTCAAGAGAAAAACAATTAATTTTTTTGGATATTAATTCTTTTAATTTTTGCGAATTTGAATAAGGATTTAAAACTCCAACTAAGATCTGGTTTTCCTTTAGTTTATTTAGTATTTCGTCCTTGGGTATATTCATCTGAATTATCGCATTTGAATTAGACAAGATATCTTCATTACTTAAAATATTTGCTCCCTCAAATTCATAATGTTTATCATCAATACCCAAATGAGATGCATAGTTTTTACTTAACTGAACTTGTAAACCTAGAGATTTATATTTCTTCACTACATCAGGAGTAACTGCAACTCTTTTCTCGTTTTTTATATTTTCAGAAACAGATCCTATTATCATTCTACAAAAGAAATATTGCCATTAATATAAGAATAATTACTACAGCTACAGATCCCCAGAGCACAAATTTAGTGAAATTATTCCAAGTATTTTTATGACTATTATTATCCATTATTTAACTTATTTTTGTCTAGCTTTAAACTTGGGATTCTTTTTGTTTATTATATAAACTCTTCCCCTTCTCCTAACCATTTTTGAATTAAGGTCTCTTTTTTTTAGTGATTTTAATGAGCTTGCAATTTTCATAATTAATTTTTTTTCTTAATAAACGAACTAATGTAATCTTTCAAACTAATTTTCCCAAATCTTTTTGATACTTTGTTATTTAAATGCATATTTGTTAGTGCAGATGCATATCTTTCACCTAATCTTGGTGGTAAATAGGAAATTTTCGTTTTAAACATTTTTGCCACATCTTTAACTGAATACACTTCCTTATGAGAAATACTGTAATGAGCACATTTTTTTTTTTTCCAGGCCTCATAACAAACTTTAACTGTATCGAATATGTGAGTAAAACGTCTAGTCTGATTTCCAGGTTTTACAACAGTTAATGGCAATTTTTTATTATATTGATCTTCAAATATTCCAATTACAGTTGCCATTTCTCCAGTTTTAATTTGTCTCGGTCCATATACATTATAAAAATAGATTATTTCATACTTAAAATTAAACCATTTTTTTAGATTTTCTAAAAGTTCTAAATTTTTTGATTTTGTAAACGCATATGGGGATAAATTTTGATCTCTGCTATTATTACCTAGGCTTGCAGAAGTTGCAGAGTAAATAAGTTTTATTTTATTTTCTAAACAATATTTAAAAACTTCCTTAGTTCCGTTATAATTTGTTGAAAAACACTTATCAAATTTTTTAAAGCTTTGATAGATTCTTGAAAATTCTCCAAAATGGAATAATACATCAATTTTTTTGCAATATTTTTTTAATACATGTTTAATATTTTTAATTTCGCTTTTTACATATATTACTTTTGATGATCTTATATGATTTTTTATTGAACCACTTGAATAATTATCTATTGAAATAATTTTATATATTTTTTTTGACAGTAGGTATTCAATTAAATTTGATCCAACAAAACCTGCTCCTCCTGTAACAACGATGTATTTTTTTTTATTTTTCATTATTTATTTATTTAAAATTTCTTTAGTTTTTTTTCCCAGTCTAAAGCACTTTTTAAAATTATTCTTAAATTATTATATTTTGGTTGCCAAGAGAAAAATTTTTTAAACTTTGATATATTGGCTACAACTTTTTCACTATCTCCAGGCCGTCTGGGTCCTATTTTAAATTTTAAATCTTTTTTTAAAATTTTATTCATTTCAAAAATGATTTCTTTTACAGAATATCCTATACCGTAACCACAATTGAAAATTTGAGATTTGTTATTATTAATTAAATATCTTAATGCGATTAAGTGAATTTCAGATAAATCAGAAACATGTATGTAATCTCTTATAGCTGTACCATCTTTAGTGTCATAATCATTTCCATTTACAACTAATTTTTTCCTTTTATTGGTTGCAACTTCGCTAATCACTTTAATTAAATGCGTTGAATGTTTTGATATTAATCCAGTTCTCATTTTTTTATCTGAACCAGCAACATTAAAATATCTTAAAATTACAAAAGAAAAATTTTGTTTTTTTGAATTATTAATTAAATACTTTTCAAATTTCATTTTAGAAATAGCATATGGATTTAAAGGTGATAATGAATCTTTTTCATTTACAGTTTTATTTTTTATATTTCCATATACTGATGCTGTTGAAGAGAAAATAATTTTGTTAATTTTATGCTTCAAACATAATTTAAGAAAAACTTTAGCTTTAAGAAAATTATAATTAATATATTTCTCTGGTTTTTTAACTGACTCATCAACTCTTATAAGTCCTGCAAAATGTAAAACTACTTTAAAATTATTTTTTTTTAATATTTTTGAAACTTTAACTTTATTTGCTATATCACATATCTCTAAATTAGCTTTTTTAGGAATTAATTTTTTATTTCCTGTGATTAAATTATCAAGTATTGTTACTGAGTATCCCTTATCTAGAAGCAAATTTGCTACATGACTGCCGATATAGCCAGCACCGCCCGTAATTAATATTTTATCACTCATCTTGTTTAATTATTTAAATATTATCAATATCAATTAAATATATTATTTTTAGGATTTTTTTAATTAAAGATTATAATTGAATAAGCCTGGCAACGTCCTACTCTTCCATGTCTTAAGACAAAGTACCATTGGCGCTGAAAGGCTTGACTTCCGAGTTCGGAATGGGATCGGGTATTACCCTTTCGCAAAAATCACCAGGCGAAATGCTTATACATAATTATGTTTTAAAGTCAAAAAAAACAAATATTTTTTTAATAATAGTCAAATTTTAATTAATTTTTCTCTATTTATTAATGATGCAGCAAACCCAAAGTTAATCCAGAAAAAAGTTGAATTCCATGAAGAAAAGAAACTTCCAGATGGATACAGAGGGATTATAGACAGAATTATCATTGTGAATGATCCAAGACAAATAAATTTATAATCACTATTTTTTTCTTTTTTGTAATTGTGAAAGAAGTTTTTTATAAATAGAAATAAAAAAACTAAAAATAGAAATAGACCCATTAGTCCAGCTTCAGATAAAAATTCTAATATAACGTTATGCGGATGTGTAGCACAAAATGGAAAAGTGTGATTTGGCTCAGGATCAATTATGTTGTTACATTCTATTCTATAATTTTTTAATCCTACGCCAAAAATTAAATTTTCTTTCCAAATATTTATACCTGCACTATAAAGTCTTCCATAGCTTGAATCTGGAATATTTTTTACAATTTTAACTGTGTCTTCAGATCTTTTTTTTAAAAAATCATTTGAATTGATTAAAATAACTAAAGATAAAAATATAGGTAAGCTTATTAATAATGTTTTTTTAAATCCATAGGATGAATAAAAAGCTAAAAAGAAAGCTAAAATAATTAGCAAACTACTTGTTCTTTCCCCAGAAATTATTACTCCTTCTATCAAAATTACAAACAAACAAATAATTAAAAATTTATATATATTTTTTACTTTTTTAAATAGTTGCATGAAATAAAATATTAAAGGAAAACTCAATTTTGCAATAAAAGCTCCTGTTACTAATTCATTTCCAAAGGGACCTGATAACCTACCAACATAATAATTATTTGTGTTTAAATTATAAATTCTCTCATCAAAAATATATCCTTCAGCTTGATAACCAAATATATCCAATCCTGTAAAAAATTGAATATTATTATCAATGCTTACAAAAAATAATAAAGATGTCAGAAAATATATTATAAACTTTAAAATTTGAAAATTTAAATATTTGTAAATAAACAAAATTAAAAATAAATATCTTATTTGTGAGAAACTACTTCTAATGCTACTTAAATAATCTTCTGAAAAAAAACTAATTAAAATTAGATATATCCAAAAAACTAAAAAGGCTTTAACCCAAATTATTTCGAATTCATCAAATTTTTTATTTTTAAAATTTTTGAATAAGTAAAATATTGAAATTACAACTACTGTAATATTAAGTACAGCTGATCCAACAATAAAAGAGATAATTAATAAACAAAAAAGAGCTACTGTAATATCAAATTTTTTAAAAAGCATAAAAATTTATTGTAAATATAATTAAATATTATATCTAACTAATATAGTTTTAATCAAACTCAATAGATTAAAATAAATGATAAATTACTTTTTATTTTTAATATTATTATTCATAATCAACTATTTTTTGTTAGTTGGAGCCTCAAAAGGTTATTACCTTAAAAATCTAATACAAAAAAAAACAAGTGATAAAAATATGCATAAAAATAAAATTTATCAGAATACTGGGGTTATAGTTTTAGGATTATTCATTATATCTTCTTTATCATTATGGATAATTTTTGGAAAAGAGTTAAATATAACAGAAAAAATTCCAAGACCTTTGATTTTTTTTATTTCCATCTCATCGTTATATCTAATATCTGTCTTAGATTTTATAAAAAAAATTCATCCTATAGTAAGACTTTTTTTTCAATTGATTATAGTGTTTGTTTCTTTATCACTAATAAACTTTCCAATTGTTCCAACAAACATAGTGCCTCTTAAACTTCAGTTCTTAATGGTTATAATTTTTTGGGTTTACATAATTAATATTACCAATTTTATAGATGGTTTAGACGGCATGATAAGCTTAAGTATTATGGGTGTTATGATTACATCTATAGTTTTTCTAATCATTTATAAAATTATGAGCATTAACTTTTATCTTGCAACATTATTATTACCTTTTTTGCTTTCATTTTTTATTTTAAACAAACCGGAAGCAAAAATTTTTTTGAACGATTCAGGATCAATACCATTGGGATATTTAATGGGATTTTTTTTAATTAATTTTTTACAAAATGAACAATACTTTTTTTTTATTAGTATTTTTCTTTACTTTATTTTAGATGTTACATTTACACTTTTTATAAAAGTGAAAAAAAAAATTGTTCCTTGGGCAAGATTATTTGATTATTTTTTTTTAAAACCTGTAATTAAAGGTAGGCAAAGCCATTGGTATGTTTTGAAATTTGTTTTCTTTTATTTCTTAATAATGATGTTTTTAATATTAATTTTATATTACTTAAATTTAAGTTTATTTTATTTATCGATTTATTCTCTTTTATTTTCTATATTTATGTTAAAAAAATTTAACAAATTTTCACCAAATTAAATTATTTATAAAATTTCTTAAAACCTTTTTAATATTAGGATTGGTAATATGATAAATTGATTTAAGTGGAAAAATAATCAACACTAAAAATATTAATAAAATATTTTTAGTCAAAAAAAATTTTTGAATTTTATATTCAGATTTTATTATTTTATAATCTGTACGTCTTTTAAAAAAATTTTCATCTATTTTAGAGACAACAAGTGTCTCAGGCATGTTATTTATTATAATTTTATCATTAATTGCTCTAATCCATAAAAAATAATCTTCCATTCTTTGACATTCTTCATATTTAATATTTTTAAAAAAACTGGATTTATTAAACATAACTGTTGGATGATTAACGGGGTTTTTAAAATACGAAACTAATTTAATTTTTTTTGGATCTATGGGAACTTTTTTTATTTTAATTTTTTTTGAGTCTCTTTCTCCAATAAATGCTCCTACTGCACCTACAGAGGGATTTTTAATCAAAAATTTTAATTGTTTCTCAAATCTATTCTTAATTGAAATATCGTCTGCATCATTAATACCTACATAATTATATTTTGTTTGTGAAATTGCCCTGTTATATGAGTATGGAATTCCTCTATTTTTGTTATTGAATAAAATTTTGTGTTGATTTTTAAAATTCTTTTTTAAAAAGGTACTAATAAATTGTATTATTTTATCATCGCAATAACCATCGATGACTATTATTAAGTCTTTTGATTTAATTGACTGATTATGTAAACTTTGGAATGATTCTTTTAAATCTTTCAACTTAATATTTTTATAAACAGAACAAATGATTGAATAGTTCATTTATATGTATTTATAAATATTTTTATGTTTTGACAAAAAATTGTTAAAATTATTCTTTTTTGCAAAATCTAAACAATTTTTTTGTAATTTATAATATTCGTTTATATTCAATTCTCTAATATTTTTTTTTAAAGATTTATTTTGAAGATATCCGACATTATTTTTATTAATAAATATTTTAAAATACTCAATGTCTGAACATATTACAGGTTGGGCAAATGACATGCTATCTTTTAATGGGCCAGCCGATCCGCTGTATTTAGATCCATAAGGTAAGAAAATAAAATCATTTTTTTTTATCAAGTCTTTTAAATGCTTATCGCTGATATAATTGTCTATTAATTTAATTTTTCTCTCTTTTTTTAACTTATACCAGAAGCCTTTTTCATCAATAATTTTACCTGCAACTGTGATACTAAAATTATCATTAATAGCTTTGGTAACTGAATATTTCATATTTTTATCTTTCCTAATTTGACCAAATATAAGCAAAGACTTATCACCCTTAAATTTTTTTTTGATATGCTGAATTTTAGGAGATGGATATTCAATTACATATATACCTTTATAAAAAAACTTCTCTAAATTTTTTTTATCTCGTGCTTTATGGACAACTATTTTGCATCTATAAAAATTTAATAAGAATATAATTATGTAAAAAAATATTCTTTGAATAATAAAAAGTAAATTATTTGAGTTACTACTTAAATTTGTTGAATGAATAGTTATTATAAATTTTTTTCTTAAAAATATATTCAATATTAAAAATAAAAAAAAACTAAATGGTTCAAATTCTAAAAAATGAATTTGTTTTTTTAATAAAATATGTCTTCTTTTATACAGTTCCAATATACAATTCAGGTAATTTAAAATTCTTGATAATATAAAAAATATAATTTTTTTATTATAGTCTTGAAAAACAGGATTTAATAAATAAACACCACTTCTTTTGTATTTAATTTTTGATACGCATATCAAATAATCTTTTTTACTTTTGAATAAACTATTTGTATAAATTTTATAATGTCCTTTCCAAAAATAATATGGTTGTACATAAATCATTTATTTTTTTTTAGTATATAATTTATTAAATTAATTTTTAGATATTTGAGACTTGTAAAATATACAATTATAGAAATAAAAATTGCAATAATGAAATAGATTAAACCAAAAGTTAAAGTTAAATTTAACATTGATTGAATATCTACATTGTAAAATTGAGAAAATATAATTACAGCTAATTCTCTAGCACCAAAACCCATAAAAAATAAAGGAATAGAATTCATTATTAATAGGAAGAGAATAAAAATTAATAATTCTCTTATTGAAATGTCAATTCCTTGAAACATAAAGATTGAGTAAAACTGGATTATGAATACTGAATGTATTAAAATGCTAGTAATATAAATATATTTGATACTAATTTTTTTTAAGTTTGTTGACAAATTAAATTCATTAAAGTTCATGTAAGGTAAATATTTTACAAACAAATTATTTTTGATTAATAAACTTACGAATACAAACATAGAAATTAAAGAAATTATTAAAAAAATTTCATTCATAAAAAAAAAATAAATAAAAATAATTATCGAGGTGGTAGAAATTAAACCAAAGAATTTTTCAATAAAAAATGTTGATATCAAATTATTTATTTTGATCCTCTCCTTTTTCAAAAGAATATATTTTATAATTTCACCTGAACCTGCTAAAGTTGTAATATTAAAAAAAAAAGAAATAAGACTGTAATTAAAAACTACAGAAAAATTTATATTAGTAATTGGTTTTAGTATTAATTGTAATCTTTTTGCAATTAATATAGTTGATAGAATAACGGAGATGAAAATAATTATTACAATTGTATTGTTTATGTATTTAAGTAGATCCACATCTAAGTTATAAATATTTATAATAAAAAAAATTGTTAAAGAAGAGAACAATATTAAAGTAATATTCCGCATGTCTAAAATTTTATTATGTTCAGAATTTTATCTTCCTCATATTGGAGGTGTAGAAATTCACACTAAGACATTATTTAATTATTTCAATAAGAAAAAAAGTGAAGTCTTTATTGCAACATCTTATGACAGTAAAAGAAAAAACTTTAGTAAAAAAAATATTCAAGAGTTTAAAATAAAGGGAAATCTAGTAAAAGGTTATAGAGGAGAAACCACTAATTATCAAAATTTTTTATTAAATAACAATTTCGATATAATTTTTTTTAACGCTGCACAACAGTGGTCATTTGACCTTGCTCTCCCAATATTAGAAAATATTAAGGCAAAAAAAATACTTTTTCCTTGTGGTTTCTCTAGATATAAAAATTATCTCTACAAACCTTACTTTGAAATAATAAAGCAGAAAATAAATCTTATTGATAAAATTATCTGTGCTAATAAAAAGTCTTTTGATTATTTATACTTGAAGAAAATATACAAAAAAAAAATATTTATTATAAATAATGGTGCATCAAGAATTAAACCTAAATCAAAAAATTATAATTTGCTAAAAGATTGTTTAATAAATTCAAAATATAAAAATTATAAATTGTTTATTAATATTTCAAATATCAAGTTTAACAAAGGTCAAGATAGAGTTATTAGTCTATTTAAAAAAATTCCTTTAAAAAATTTATTATTAATACTTGTAGGTGATAATCATTCATCATTGTACTACATTTACATAAAGTTTAAAATTTTGCTTTTTAATTATTATAATAAGTCGAAAAAAATTTTTTTATTAAAAAGCAATAAAGATCTAGTCAACAAATTATATAGAGAATCTGATTATTTTATTTTTGGCTCAAGATTAGAGTATGATCCACTTGTAATGTATGAATCTATAATTTCAAATACTAAATTTTTAACTTATAAAGTTGGAACATGTCACGATATTATGGAAAAAACAAATTATGGGATATCGAGTGATAATGATAATGAAAAAATTGAATTTATTTTAAAAAATATAAAAAAGAAATCAATAAATAAAAATATAGAAAAATATACTTGGCCAATAATTTGTAAAAAATATAGTAAAATTTTTTTTAGTAGTAATTAAAATTTGATCTTAAATATTTTTGTTTTAAGTAAGAATTTATTTATTCAGTTTATAAAGAGTTGTAATTATGTAACCTTTATCCGGCTTAGCTTTTACTTTTAGCATTTCTTTTTTAAATAAAAATTTCATACTGAAAGGTTCTTTATGCAAAACTACTGCTGAATTAAATCTCAAACTTGCTCCTTTAATTTTATTATTATTTATATTAATTTTTTTCAAGTTTGGGAAATGTTCAGTTACAACTAAGTATCTAGTTTTTTTTCTAATAATTTTTAAAAATTTTTCTATATCTCGATTACTTAAATGTTGTAACACCTGCCTTACAAATATTACATCGACCGCTATTATGTTATCCTTGGTAATATCCTTTTTTTTAAAATGTAAATTTTTAAATTTAAATTTTTTTTTGTTATATTTGATCAAATTATCTACTACATCGTATGCATAATACGTTTTAACTTCATTAATAAAATTTTTTCCAACATTAAAATCACCACATCCATAATCTATGACAACCGGTTTACCCAAAGTCTTTAAAAAAGTTTTTATTTTTTTTACATATGGATTTATTATTGCATGTAAATGTGAACCAGAACCTGAGTAATATGGAAAGTTTTTATTTTTTCCCCATATTTTATTAGTATAAATTTTTTCAAAAGTTTTCTCATTACTTATAATTCCATAATCTAAGGCTTCTCTAAAGTTATGTTTAAATCGGTTTATTATTTTAAATAAAGGTTGAGGAATTATTTTTTTTATTATTTTATAATTATACATTTTTAATTATATTATGATTTTTATAAGACATATAATATTTTTAAATTCTAAAGAATTAATTAATTGTATATTATTAATTTAAAACATAATCTAAATAATGAAATTTTTAAGTAAATATACAGATGACAAGCAGATTTTATTTTCTTTTTTACTGATAATACAATTTACTTTTTTTATTACTTTCACTAGATATTATTTATTTTCTGTAAATAAAAACAGCAGTTTTATTTTATTCCCTTACTCTATGCTATTTTTAATAGCAATTATTTATTTATTATTATTTGTAAAATCTAGTTTTCAGTTTAAAGAATTAAAAAATTTTTATTTAAATTACTCAAGATTAATTAATATAATAATATTAATTATCACATTATATAACTTCAGTTTTTTTTATACTAATTTTACTAATGAATTAAATATAAATTTAATTAATTTTTTTTTAAAAAACTTTAGTTATGCAAGTGATTATATAGTTAGAAATACAGTAATTTTTTTCCTTATTTTTTTTATTTTTAATTTATATTTAGTGTGGAAACTTAAATTAAATGATGTTCATGTTATAAATATATTATTAAATTTTTCAAAATTTTTCTTATTTTTAGCGTTTTTAAATGTAATTTCTTATTTAATTACATACGATACTGAATACATTAAAACTTATCACATCTTTTCAGACCTAGAAAATTGTTTATATTTTCAATTTCTACCTATAGGAGCTGACGGCAAAAGAAATTATGAAATTATCCCATTTTTATTAGGTTATACTTTAACTTTAAATTTTAAAAATAAAAAAGAAAAAATATTAAATTTATTATTTTTTTTGTCATGTTTTCTATCTTTTTCTAAAAATGTTTGGATTGCTTCAATATTAGTAACTTTAATATATTTGGTATTTTGTTTTGATAAAAAAAAATTTTTTAGACATGTTATTTTGATGATTATTATAATAGTTGCCTTAGTTAATATATCTTCCACTTTATTTAATTTTGTTAACGAAAGCTGCAAAATTGAATTTAAAAGTTACACAAAAGTAAAGCTGTATTCATTAATGCCTAATGAAGTTATAAAAGAACAGGAAAAAATACATTTAAAAAAATTAAAAAATTTTAAAAAAGTATATTTGGATCATCTAAGCGACGAAGATTATATAATAGAAAGTAGCCGTTTATTAAATAGCACTCCAGAAAGAATGGAGATTTACAAGAATTCTTTTAATGAATTTTCAAAAAAACCACTATTTGGATACGGTGTAAGAAATTATACCGTTAGTAAAAAAATTTCGTCTTATGATAATAGAGTAACTTTATCCTCTAACCCAGAAAGTCAAATCCTTAAGATTTTATTGGATATTGGAATAGCTGGTCTAATTTTATGGTTGTTGCTAGTATTTGAGATTTTCAAGTCTTGCAGAAATTTTGATTTAAAATTGTGTTTTTTAGGAATACTATTTTTATCAATATTTAATGTTTATTCTTGGTTTGTACCAACTTACTTACTTTTATCTTTATTTTCTTATTATAAACATTCTTCTTAAATAAATAAACTGACTAAAGAATATATAATTAATTTCTAATTTATAAATTATCAATATTTTTAAGATCTGAGAAAACCATTTCTTCAATAAGACTGTCTATTTTAATTTTTGGTTTCCACTTAATAATTTTTTTTGACTTGTTGTAGTTTCCAATTAATTTGGGAACTTCTAAAGGTCTATAGTCCAAACTATATTTATACCAACTTTATTAAATGCTTTTTCTACAAATTTTCTTATTGTCATTGTTTTCCCAGTTGCAATAACAAAATCATCAGCCTTTTTATGATTTAAAATTTTCCACATACTTTCAACATAATCTTTGGCATGACCCCAATCCCTCATTGAATCTAAATTTCCTAGATATAAGCATTTTTGTTTTTTCTTTATAATTCTCGCTATAGCCATAGTTATTTTTTTTGTGACAAATGTTTCTCCTCTCCTTGGACTTTCATGATTGAATAAAATTCCATTACTGGCAAATAGACCATAGGCTTCTCTATAAATTTTAGTAATCCAATAACCATATAGTTTGGCTGCAGCATATGGACTTCTTGGTTTAAACTTTGTTTTTTCACTCTGAGGATATTCTTTTACATCTCCATAAAGCTCTGAAGTAGATGCCTGATAAAACTTAATTGATGGTTTATAATTTTTTATTATTTCCAAAATTCTAAGCGGTCCTAAGGCGTCGCAGTTTGCAGTATATTCTGGACTTTCAAAACTTACCGCAACATGCGATTGTGCTGCTAAGTTATATATCTCTTCAGGATTTATTTTTTTTATAATATTTAACAATGATAAACTATCTGTGACATCTCCATAATGTAATTTAAATTTCCCCTTTTTTTGTGGTTCTATATATAAATGATCTACTCTACTCGTGTTGTAAGAGGAACTCCTTCTCTTAATTCCATGAACAAAATAATTTTTTCTAAGAAGATACTCTGCTAAGTAAGATCCATCTTGACCTGTTATACCAGTTATTAATGCAACTTTTTTTCTCATAAAATTTAAATCAATTTTTTATAAACTTTAATAAGTTTTTTTTTTTGTTTGATTGGATTAAATCTTTCTAAATTCCTATTATTAATCAACATGGGATTATAACCATAATTTAACAAATTATTTATTTTTTTTAATAAATCTTTAGAATTTTTTTTTTTAAAATAGATTGCATATTTAGATGCAATTTCCCTGAAAATTGGGATATCTGAGCATATAATTGGGCATTTATTTAATTGAGCTTCAATTATATTTTGGCCAAAACCTTCGGCAATTGAAGTTATAACTAAACATTTAGCTTTGAAATATACATAATTTAGTTCTTCATCTGTAAAATTTTTAAAAATAATTTTTTTTTCTAAATTATTTTTATTTATATAATTCCTCTCTTCAGCTGAAACATTTTCTCCTCCAGCACAGATTAATTTATAATGAGTATTTTTTATTAACTCTGGCAATATATTTTTTAAAGTCTTAAAATGCTTATAGCCATTTCGATTTCCTACATACAATATAAATTTTTCTGGTAATTCTACAGATTTTCTTTTCTTCGTAAAAATAGAGTTATAAATTACGGTAATTTTATCTTCATTAATTCGGTAGTAGTTAATTATATCTTTTTTTGTTTCATTAGATACGGCTATTATATGATCTAATTTATTAATGACTCTCTCCTTTTTCTTTATATATAAATCTAGATTTTTAAAATATTTCGAGTTTTTCTCTGGAATTAAGTCATGTATTACACCAAGAGAGGGTTTGGTATTAATATTTAAATATTTTAAATCCATATATGATAAGTGTAAAATGTCATATCTTGAATTTTTAATAAAAGATAAAGTTTTTTTTTTATTTAAAAATCTAATAATTTTGTATTTCTTGTATGTCGCAAAATTTTTCAGAAAATTCTTTTTTTTGAAATTTGTTGATTGCAAATGAATATTATTAGAGTAATCAAATGGCAAACTAAACTTGATAGTTTTACTGTCCTTAAAAAAATTTATATGATTTGAAATAACTTTTGAAATTCCGCCAAATTTGTCTTGTAAAGAAAATATTTCATCATCAACGCAAATTTTTATTGTCATTTATTATAGTAATTTATTTTAAATTCTTCGAATGAAATATTTTTTTTATCCTTATTTGATAAAATAGCGTTTTTGTAAGGCCAATTAATTTTTAATTCTTTGTCGTTGTGTTTAATGCCAATCTCTGATTTTTTATGGTGATAATGAGAAAATTGATACATTATTAAATTATTTTTATCCATTCCTGCAAAACCATGTGCAAAATTTATTGGGATATACAACATATCTCCCTCTTTTAATGTATTAACATAAATTTTTGAAAAGTTTTTACTTTTAAAATCTATATTTACACATACGTCAAAAATTTTTCCGACAAGTACAGTGACAAAAATTTTCTGTTTGTATTTATTTTGAAAATGTAAACCTCTAATAACTCTTTTCTTTGAATAAGACATTGCGGAAAACACAGGTTTAAATTTAAATTTTTTTTCCTTAAAACACTCTTGAAAAAATCCTCTATTATCTCTAAATCTATTTGCCTTTATTTTTTGGGGAAAATTAAGTTTCATTATCCTAATCTGTTTCCAATATAATTTTTAAAA
>LUMT01000225.1_pt2 | contig 21817 bp, 28 predicted proteins | sample 729741 | NCBI WGS metagenome assembly LUMT01 (sample SAMN03860299, study PRJNA289734) | marine metagenome | biome: seawater column; feature: ocean; material: water; isolation source: Red Sea water column Station 192 - depth 50m | place: Saudi Arabia: Red Sea | collected 2011-10-15 | depth 50 m
AAATTATTTCAAATGAAAATTTTAAAATCGTTAAATAAAAAATTTTTTTTTATTTTTTTAACTTATCTAATTATTTTAAATCCTATTCACGCAGAAGATAATCCAATTGATATATGGAATCTTGAAAAAAAAGAAAATGAAACTGTTGAGGAAGCAGTTATTACCGAAGGTGAAAATAATAATGATCAAATAAGTGTTTTTGATATGCAGTCAGATAAAAATACTGGCTCGATAGAATTAGATGAAAATTTAATATCAAAAGAAGTCAAAATAGTAGGATTATACGATCCTGCAGAACACGGTTTGACTATTGATATGTGGACGAATTCTGATGGTCAAAAGTTAAAAAATTTATTTAACAGTTTAGAGAAAATTAATCTTTCTAATGATGCATTAGAAATTATGGAAGTCTCATTATTAACTAACGCTCATTATCCTAATCAAAATATTACTGAAAATGAATTTTTAAAATTTAAATCTGATTGGTTAATTAAAAATTCTAATTTAGAACTCATTGAAGAATTTTTGGTTAATAATCAAATTGTAAATTCTCATCCCAAACTAACCAGACATTTATTAGATAACTATTTATCAGATAAAAATATAAAGAAGACCTGTGAATTTTTTACAAAAATTAAAGAACCAGTTGAAGATGAATATTTATCTAAATTAAATTTATATTGTTTAGTTAATTATGGAAAAAATGAAGAAGCCCAATTAATTCTAGATCTTAAAAAAGAGTTAGGTTTTCAAGATGAGTATTTTGAAAATAAAATGAATTACCTGTTTGGTTATATTGAAGAAGCATCCAAAGAAGTCTCTGAAAGTTCAGTATTTGAGTTTCATTTAGCTCATAGAACAAATCCAGAATTTTCATTTGAACCCAATGAAAATACGCCTAAATTAATTTGGAAATATCTATCAAATTCAAATTTACTACCAGATCTAAGTAATGTTGACATAAATGATCAAGATAAAATCTTAATTATTGAGAAAGCTGCAAATTATAAAATTTTCTCAGAAAAAGACTTATTTGAATATTATAAAAAATTTCAATTTAATATTGATCAATTGTTAAGTGCAACTGATACTTACAAGTTGCTGTCTCCGTTAGAAGCTAGAGCATTAATTTATCAAAGAGCACTTTTAACGAGTGAACCAGAATTGAAATTGAAATTTTTACAGTTGTTGAAGCAGTTATTTGAGGATAACAAAATTGGTTTAGCTTTTGATAAAGAGCTCAATAACTTTTTGAAGGAAATTGAAGTAAATAATGTTCCTTCAGATTATTTAAGTTTTTATAATAACTATTCAAAAAATCAGAATTCAGAGTTCAAAAAAATTCAATACAACAATAATATTTTACATCAATCTAAGTGGGTAAATTATTTTAGAGGAGATTATTCAAAATCTGAAATACAAGAAGATTTAAAAAAATTTCTTGATAGAATAATTTTTAGTAATGAAACTTTGTCCATTAAAGATATAATTTTTATAGAAAGTCTGAAATCAGACGGAGTAGAAATACCAAGCGAGTATGAAAGTTTGTATTCACAAAAACCTTTTGAATTAGACGAAAATTTAGCTGAGTTGATAGAAGCAAATGAAGTTGGAACAGTTTTATTATCTTTAATTGAGATAATAGGTAATGACAAAATAGAAAATATTGATGAAAAAAGACTTTATTTTATTTCTAATACATTAAATCAAATAAATGCTGATTTAATAAGAAATAAGCTATTGCTAAAAGTTCTTCCTTTAAAAGTATAAAAATTATAATAACATACAAATTTTATGGCGATAAGAACGATTATTACAGAACCAAACAAATTACTTCGACAAGTATCAAAACCTGTAGAAGCCGTTGGAAGTGAAGAGCAAAAATTAATGAATGATATGCTCGATACAATGTATGATGCTAATGGTATTGGTCTTGCAGCAATTCAGATTGGTATACCAAAAAGAATTATAGTGATGGATATAAGCAAGGATGAAAACAAAAAAGAGCCTAGATACTTTGTAAATCCAGTAATAAAAAATAAAGATCCACTTAAGGCAACTTATGAAGAAGGGTGTTTATCTGTGCCAAATCAATTTGCTGAAATTGATCGACCAAGCAAATGTGAAGTAGAGTATTTAGATTACAATGGAAAGAAACAGTTACTAAAGGCAGATGGATTACTTGCAACATGCATACAGCATGAAATGGATCATTTGGAAGGGATATTATTCATCGATTATCTCTCAAAACTAAAAAAATCAATGATCATAAAGAAACTTTCAAAATTAAAATCAAATACAGCTGAAGTTTAAAAAATGTCAAAAAAGTTAGTTTTTATGGGTACGCCCATGTTTGCTGTACCAATTTTAAAATCTTTATATCAAAATGGATATAATATTTCTTGTGTGTATACACAGCCACCTCAAAAATCAAAAAGAGGACAAAAAATTAATAAGTCTCCAATACAAGGTATTTCTGAAACTTTAAATTTAGAATATAGAACGCCGCCAGTTATAAATAATGAAGAGGAGTATAATTTTTTAAATTCTTTAGATGCTGATTTAGCAATAGTTGTTGCTTACGGACAAATCATACCTAAAAAATTTCTAAACCTAACTAAAAAAGGTTTTATAAATATACACGCATCTTTACTGCCTAAATGGAGAGGTGCCGCACCAATTCAAAGGTCAATTATGAATTTAGATCAAGAAACTGGAATAAGTATAATGAGAATTGCTGAAAAATTAGATACAGGACCAGTTTGTAATAATTATAAAATCCAACTTAATGAAAATTTGAATGCGTTAGAAATTAGTGAAAAGCTTTCTAGCTTAGCAGCAGAAAAAATTTTAGATAACGTAGATGATATTTTAGATGGTAAAGCAAATTTTATTGAGCAGGATCATTCGAATGCAACCTATGCATCTAAAATTCAAAAAACTGAAGGTCAAATTAACTGGGATGAAAATGCTGAAAAAATTATTGGTAAGATAAACGGTTTATATCCATCACCAGGAGCATTTTTTATGTTTAATGGAGAAAGATATAAAATTCTAAAAGCTCAAGTTGGAAGAGCTCAAGGAACTCCAGGGTCAGTATTGAGTGATAATCTTGAAATTGCTTGTGGTAATAATCAATCGATAATTATTAAGGAAATTCAGAGGCAAGGGAAAAGACCTCAAAATATTGGTGAATTTATTCAAGGTTCGCAGATAAAAAAAGGCTCAAAAATATAAATGTTTAGATATCAGCTTTTGATAGAATATTTAGGCACAAATTATAAAGGTTGGCAAATTCAAAAAAAAAATAAAACTATTCAAGGAATACTTCAAGACAAAATTAGAAAGTTATTAAAAGAAAATATTACCATAGTTGGATCAGGTAGAACAGATGCTGGTGTTCATGCTATCGAGCAGTCAGCACATTTTGATTTAAAAAATAAATTATTGAACTTAGATAAATTTATTAACTCAATTAATCACTTTTTAAAAAATGAAAATATTACAATTCTTAAAATAAGAAAAAGAACTAGTAACTTTCACTCAAGATTTTCTGCAAAAAAGAGAGTTTATAAATATTTCATTTTAAATAGAACAAGTTCACCTGTGATTGAAAAAAATCAAGTTTGGCATGTAAGAAAAAAATTAGATTTAGATTTGATGAAATTAGGTGCAAAAAAATTAGTTGGTACTAAAGATTTCTCAACATTTAGGGCTTCAAGTTGTAATGCTAAGAGTCCAATTAGAACGATGGATTTTGTAAAATTAAAATCTTTAAATGATAAAATAGAAATTCAGTTTAAATCTCAATCTTTTCTTCAACAGCAAGTACGATCTATGGTTGGTTGTTTAAAATATTTAGGTGAAAAGAAATGGGATTTAAAAAAATTTGACAAAGCTCTAAAGTCTAAAAAAAGGTCACTGTGTGCTCCTCCAGCACCACCTACAGGATTATTTTTATCTAGAGTTTTTTATTAGATTTTTTTTATTACTCATGGCAAATTTTTTATTTATTCGCCATCTAGATTCTGCTCTTACAATGTACCCACAACAATTTTTTGACTTACACTTACAGGGAAATTGTTTGTAATTTTCATCATAACCAAAACCATAATCGCAGGTAAATTCTTCACCTTTTTTGATATCTCTAATTGCTTTAACCCAAATTTTTAGACCCTTACCATCATAATCACAATTATTGTCACAAGAATGATTAATTAATCCTGCAGTATTCCATGGAAAATCTCCATCAAGGTCATATCTTTTGTTGATAGTAAATAAATAGATTGGTTTACTATTGTCATATTTATCAGACTCTTCAGTTTGTTTTTTTGTAATTAGTTTACCAACGTAATCGATTATCTTTGTACCTTCTTTGATATCTTTAGTAGCATAAAGTCCTCTACCTTTTTTATCGATATCAGATTTTTTAATTTTATATAATTTCATTGAGTTTTATTTAGTTTTTTATTGGGAATTATCAATTAAATTCTATTAAAGCATCAACATGTCTTTGTGTACTATCTTGTAGTGCTTTTAAGTCATATCCACCTTCTAGTATAGATACTACATTACCTCTACAAAATGATTTTGAAATTTCTAAAGTTCTTTTTGTAATTGTATAATAATCTTCAGCATTAAGTTTTAATTGTGCTAAAGGATCATCAATATGTGCATCAAAACCTGCAGAAAACAATAGAAATTCTGGTTTAAATTCTTTTAATTTTTTTAATACTAGTTCATATGCATTTAAATATTCTCTAGCACTTGTTCCAGCTTCAAGTGGAATATTTAAAATATTATTAAATTTTCCAATCTCTTTTTCCGAACCTGAACCTGGATAATATGGAAATTGATGAGTGGAAATATATAAAACTTTTTCATTGTTGAAAAAAATATCTTGTGTCCCATTTCCATGATGGACATCAAAATCAATTATAGCTATTTTTTTATAACCATATTTTTCAATTAAATAATTAGCTCCAACTGCAACATTGTTGTAAATACAAAAGCCCATTGCTTTCTCTTTTTCTGCGTGATGACCTGGTGGTCTTACTGCGCAAAAAGCATTTTTAAATTCTTTTTCCTCCACACCATCAATCGCTGTTATAATTGATCCAACAGCGTCCATTGTTGCTTCTTTGCTACCAGGGGAGACAACTGTATCTCCATCTAAAAAATTAAATCCATTTTGAGGGTATGATCGATCGACATGATCAATATATTCAGAAGAATGAGTTTTTATTAATATTGATTTTTCAAATTTTGAAGGCTTTTTCCATATTAAATTTTTGTTATCTAATTTTTTAAAGTTATCAATAACAGCTGTAACCCTGTCTATTTTTTCAGGATGTCCATCTCCTGTATTATGATTTTTGTATGTATCAGAAGTAATTAAAGCTGTTTTCACTTAAAATAATTCTTTAAAATATTTGAATAAATTAAAGTTAATTTTTTTAAATCACCTAAAGAAACTGCTTCATCTACTTTATGCATTGTTTTTCCAACCAAACCAAATTCTAAACAGGGAGCAATTTTTCTAATAAATCTTGCATCAGATGTGCCTCCTGTTGTTGAGAGTTCAGGCTTAATTTTAGTAATCTTTTTAATTATATCTTGTATCATATATGTAGTTTGATTTGGTTTAGTTAAAAAAGCTTCACCAGATACACTATATTCAATTTTGTAATTTGACTTATTTTTATTACAAATTTTCTTCAATATTTTATTTATTTTTGTTTTAATTGAATTCGATGAATGTTTGTTATTAAACCTAATGTTAAAAGTTGCATTAGCTAAACCTGGAATTACGTTATCAGCAGTATTATCAATATTTATTTTTGTAACTTCTAGGTTTGTTGGCTGAAAATCTTTTGTTCCTTTATCAAATTTAATTTCCTTCAATTCTTTTAATATTTGAACAAGAGCAGTTGATGGATTGTTAGCCCTATGAGGATAAGCAACATGACCCTGAATACCTATAATTGAAAGTCTGCCAGTCATACTTCCCCTTCGACCAATTTTAATCATTTCTCCCAATTTATTTGGATTAGTTGGTTCTCCAACTAAACAAAAATTAATTTTCTCTTTTCTTTTTTTTAAGTATTCGACAACTTTTTTTGTACCGTTAATTGCAATTCCTTCTTCATCACCTGTAATTAGTAAGCTTATAGAGCCATTAAATTCTTTGTTATTTTTAACAAAAATGCTGACAGCAGAAACAAAAGCTGCAATAGAGCTTTTCATGTCATTTGCTCCTCTTCCAATTAAATGTCCTTTTTTAATTGAGGGTCTGAAAGGATTTACTGTCCAATCTTTTAAGTTTCCAGCAGGTACAACATCTAAGTGACCAGCGTAGCAAAAATTTGGACCTTTGGTTCCAAGTCTTGCATAAAGATTTTTTACTGGTTTAGTGTTTTTTTCTTTAAACTCTAATATTTTAGTTTTGAAACCAAGTTTTCTTAATTGTTTTTCTAAGAATTTCATTACTCCAGCATCTATTGGTGTTATAGAAGGGTAACGAATTAGCTCTTTGGCTAATTGTAATTCATTAATGGTTTGCATTTTAATCTCTTAAAAGATCGTTTACTGATGTTTTAGATCTTGTTTTTTCATCAACTTGTTTGATGATTACTGCACAATATAACGAGGGTGCAGCAGGATTATTTTTGTCTGGTAATGATCCAGGAACAACAACTGAGTAAGGAGGTATTTTACCGTGAGTTACTTCACCAGTTTTTCTATTAACGATTTTAGTTGATTGGCCAATATACATACCCATACTTAATACTGAACCTTCACCAACTATTACCCCTTCCACAACTTCTGACATAGCACCTACAAAAACATTATCTTCAATAATAGTCGGAAGTGCTTGTGCTGGTTCTAAAACTCCGCCAATACCAGTTCCAGCTGAAATATGACAATTTTTTCCAATCTGACAGCAACTACCTGCACGACTAAAAGTATCCATCATTGTTCCTTCATCTATGTAAGCACCAATATTTACATAACTTGGCATTAGAACAACATTTTTAGCAACATATGATCCTTTTCTCATTGCAGTATTTGGTACCATTCTAAAACCTGCTTTTTCAAAATCAGCGTTTGACCATCCGGCTGTTTTTCCTTTTAACAAATGAGCTTTATCTCTCCAAGCTGAGTAGGGACCATCTAAAGTTTCCATTCCATGAATTCTAAAACTTAGCATAATTGCTTTTTTTAGGTGTTGATGAGTTACCCATTCACCATCAATTTTTTCAGCAACTCTAGATTTACCACTATCTAGATCTTCTATTACTTGATTAATAGTATCTTTTAATTTTTGATCTGAATTTTGATTAACTTGATCTTTGTTTTCCCAAGCTTCATTTATAATGTTTTCTATACTCATAGTTTTATTGGTTTTTTAATAACCTTATTTCTTTTAAAAATAAAGTAAGATTTTCAATTTTATAATCAATATATTCTTTATTAGATTCTTTTTTGCCCCATTCCTCATCATTAATTAACCAAGCAGTAATTGTTCCTCGCTCTTTACCTATCGATAAGTTTTTTGCTATATCTTCAATGTACAAAGTTTCTTTTGGATCAATTTTGAATTTTTCTACCATTAAATCGAAAGCTTTAGCTTCTGGTTTTGGGTGATATTCTGCATCTACGATATCAAATATGCCTTCAAATTGGTCGTCAATTCCTAGTGTTGTAGTGATGTGCTTTACATGATTGTAACTACCATTAGTGAAGACAAATTTTCTTAAATTTATATTCTCTAACTCATATCTTAATGCCGTATCTTTTTCTAAAAAAGATAAATCAATATCATGAACAAAATCTAAAAATTCTTTAGGATCAATTTCATGATGTATCATTAGACCATTTAAGCTTGTGTTATATTTGTGAAAGTAATTTGTCTGAAGTTCTTTGGCTTTTTTTAAATCTACATTAAGTTTACTTGAGATATATTCAGTCATTTTTCGACTTACTTGGCCAAATACTGCCTCTAGGTCACTATAAAGTACACCATCACAATCAAATAGAATATTTTTAATATGGCTTAAATTTTTCATTGTCTAATTAAAGTTCCAGATCCCTCATCTGATAAAAGTTCAAATAGAACAGAATGATTTTTTCTTCCATCTATTATAACAACTCCTTTTACTCCGTTACTAGCAACATCTAAGCAATTATTTATTTTTGGAATCATACCACCAGTAATTGTTTCATTATCGATTAAGTTTTTTATAGAGACTGAATTAATTTCCGGAATTAGATTTTTATTGTTATCCAAAACACCTTCTACGTCACTCAATATAATTAACCTTCTTGCGTTAATTTTTTTAGCAATAAAGCCAGCTGCAGTATCTGCATTGACGTTATAAGTTTGATCATTTTCATCTAAACCTAAGGGGGCAATAATAGGCACTTTTTTATCTGCTATAATTTTATCTATTATTGATTGATCTACATTTGTAGGAGAGCCCACAAAACCAAGCTCTTCATTTTCTTGTACAACTGTTAAAATATTATTTTCCTTGGAATTAATACTCTGACTTTCGCAATTTTGCTGATCTAGTGCATTGATAATTTCTTTATTAAAATCAATTAATACTTCTTCTACAACTTTAATAGTTTCTTTGTCGGTTACCCTTAATCCTTTTATAAATTTACTTTCTAAACCTATCTCATTAAGTTTATTGCTTATTCTTTTCCCACCCCCATGAACAATAATAGGAGTAAATCCTAGTTTATTTAGTGTTGAAATATCTTTAATAAAAATATCAAAAAGATTTTGATCAATTAAAACGCTACCACCACATTTAATAACAATATATTCATCGTTATATTTTTCTAAATATTTTTTTACTTCTTCAGTTGAAGGACCATCGAGTGGTAGAATTGTTTTTAATTCTTCTTCTTTAATATCCAACATTAAGTTGTTGTTTTAACAGTGGTTCGTTTCATTATAAAAACTTGTTGTGCCATAGTTAAAATATTATTTACTGTCCAATATATTACCAACCCTGCTGGGAAAGGTGCCAAAATTATTGTTAAGAATAATGGAAAGAACATAAATATTTTTGCTTGCATCGGATCTGTTGGTGCAGGATTTAATTTTTGTTGAACCCACATAGAAACACCCATTGCAACAGGCCATGCTCCAATGACTAAAAATGATGGTACATCATAAGGCAATAATCCAAATAGATTAAACAAAGAGGTAGGGTCTCTCTCAGATAAATCTTGTATCCAGCCATAAAAAGGCATTTGTCTCATTTCAATTGTTACAAATAAAACTTTGTATAAAGCAAAGAAAACTGGAATTTGTACAAGTATTGGTAAACAACCAGACATCGGGTTTACTTTCTCTTTTTTATAGAGAGCCATCATTGCTTGTTGCAATTTCATTTTGTCATCTTTGTGTAGCTCTTTTAGTCTCGCCATTTCAGGCTGTAAGGCTTTCATTTTTGCCATGCTTCTAAACGAAAAGTTTGCAAGTGGGAAAAATGCTAATCTTATACAAATTGTAATTGCTATGATAGCTAAGCCGTAATTTCCAAGTAATTTAAAGAAATAATCTATTCCAAAAAATAATGGCTTGGTAATAAAGTATAAAAATCCCCAATCAATTGTTAAGTCAAATTTATCAATGTTTAAAGATTCAGCATATCCATCAATTACATCAACTCTTTTTGCAGCAACAATGATTTGTAAGGTTTCTTCAATCAATGAATTTTCATTAAGTTCCAATGGCTCAGTTGAAACAAAATTTGCTCTGAACTTATCTTTATAATCAAATGTTGTTTTAAATTCTTTTTCTCTAGGTGGAATTAGTGAAGTTACCCAGTACTTATCTCCAATTCCTAGCCATCCTTTTTGAGCTGTTCTTGAAAATTTCTTTTCTTGTATATCATCGTAATCTTCTTCAATAAGTTCATCATCAAGTGTTGCCACTAATCCTTCATGAAGGATATAGAAGTTAGATATATCAGGCATTTCATTTCTAATGATTTGCCCATAAGTATAAAAATCATACTTTTTATCTGTAGGATTGATTACACTTTGTTTAATTGAAAATAAATATTTGTCATCTAAGGCAATCTCTTTTTCAAATGTAATACCTTGATCATTTGTCCAAGATATTTTTATAGGAGATTGATCTGTTAATTTATTATTTCCTGAAACTTTCCAAATAGAATTTGAATTTGGAATTTCAACATTTTTATCAGATGTAATAAAACCACTTTCAATTAAATAACCATCTTTTGAATTTCTTGGTGAAAGAAGTGTAACTTTTTCCTGTGAGTCTAGACTGACATTATATTGCTTAAAAGTTAGATCATCAATTACACCACCTTTAAGTGAAATAGAACCAACAATACTTTCATTCTCAAAATTAATTCTTTCACTTTGATTTAAAGCTTCTTCTCTAGAAATTTCAGCAACATTTTCTTTTTGATCTAGTGAAGGTGTATCGCTGTTTTGTTCAACTTTATTTCCTTCAGCCATATTTTCTTTAGTAATTGGTGGAGGAGCAAAAAATAGTGAATACAAAACTATAACTGCTGCTGATAATGAAATTGCCGCTACTATATTTTTAGTATCCATATTATTTTAATTTTGTATTTTTTTTAACAGGATCAAAACCTTCACCACCACCTAAAAATTTGATTGGGTGACAAGATAAGATTCTTTTAATACTTAAAAATGATCCTTTTAACAGACCAAATTCTTTAAGTGCATCAATACTGTATTCTGAGCAAGTAGGTAAATATCTACAAGAATGTCCAAATAGAGGGCTAATCAGATATTTATAACCTTTGATAATTTTAATTAATATATTTGTAAAAATATTCATTATTTTATTTTTTCAAAATCCTGAAATAGAGTTTCTTTTATTAATTTGTATTCATTATTTAGCATAGATGACTTAGCGATAACAAGGAATGAATAGTTAAAATTTATTGATATTTTTTTAACTGCTTCGTTTAAAATATTCCTTAATCTTCTTTTAATCTTATTTCGCTTAACTGCATTCCCCAATTTCTTTTTTGTTACAAAACTAATGTTTAGTTTTTTATTATCTTTATTCATTAATTTACCAAAGAAAATAGTTACGTACTTATTTGAAAACTTTTTTTGTTTAAGTAAATTTTTAAATTCTTCGTTTTTTGAAAGAGCAACAATTTTGCTTTTCATTAATTTACACTGATACAGTTAAAGATTTTCTTCCTCTGGCTCTTCTTCTAGCTAAAAGTTTCTTTCCACCTTTAGTCTTCATTTTCGATCTAAAGCCATGTTTTCGTGCTCTTTTTTTATTTGAAGGTTGGTATGTTCTTTTCATAAATAAATTGATTAAATTTTATAAATTTTGCCCCTTTATATTAGCAATAATAAAAATAGCAAATAGAAGATTTAGGAATAAAATAACAATATTCATGGAAAAAACAAAAAAAATTAAACTATTTATAGGTTTATCTTACTTATTAATTGTTAGTTTATTTTTATATTTTTTCTTTTCAAAATTCAGTCTTCAGGAGATTACATCTTATGATTTTTTGAGAAATAACAGATCTTATTTAATTGAGTTGAAGAATTCTAATTTATTTTTAGTTTCAATTTCTTTCTTGTTTCTAACAGTGCTTTGGGTATTTCCTTTTCTAGGCTTTGGATCTCCTGTAGCTTTAATGGGCGGCTTTATCTTTGGCAAATGGATTGGAACACTAGTTGTGGTGACTGGTTTAAGTGTAGGTGCAACTTTTTTATATATATTTGGAAATTATTTTTTAAGAGATTTAATTAGAGAAAAATTTCTTAATAAATTTCAAAATCTTGAAATTAAATTTAAAAAATCTGAATTTTTTTATTTACTCGTTTACAGATTTATCGGAGGAGTTCCTTGGCAAATAAGTTGTCTATTGCCAACATTATTTAATGTAAGAGTAAAAAATTTTCTATTTGCAACTTTTTTAGGAATAATACCTCAGATTTTTTTGGCAGTTTCAATTGGAAGTGGGATTGAAAAAGTAATCGACCAAAATTCAGAAGTTCCAGGAATAATGGATATTATCTTTTCCCCAGATATTTATGTTCCTCTTTTAGCGTTTTTTGTACTAATTGTGTTTTCAATTATTTTTAGAAAAAAATTTTACAGAAATTAATGGTGCTCCCACCCTGTACTGACCAGGGAACTAGTCATTACCAATGACTTGTTATGCCATTTAACTACAGGAGCTAAAATACATTTAGTAATTTATTGATAATAAAGCATTTTTTTCAAATTATTGCCTTAATTTTTTGATTATAATGATCTATATCTACTAAAAAAAATGTTATGGGAATTCACTACGATTATAAATCTACAAAAGGCAACAAGCTTATGGAGAAGCAAGCTAAAAGAGAAAGAAAGCTTGCAGAAAAAAAAGCTAAACGTTTAGCTAAAGAAGGTCCAAAAAAAGAAGAACCCACATCAAAACCATTAGATCCTAATAAACCAATATCGTTAGATTTTTTGACTAATCCCAACAAAGAATGAGTTCAAAAGATAAAAATGAGCGTTTGAGCTTAGCTTTAAGAAAAAATTTAAAAAAAAGAAAACTATTTCAAAAAAAAAATAAAAAAAAATCTAAGTAATGTCTATTCAGCCTGACTCGTGGATTAAGAAGATGTGCAAAGAGCACAATATGATCGAACCATTTTTAGATCATCAAGTTGCGGAGGGAAAAATATCATATGGATTAAGTAGTATGGGTTATGATGTTAGAATCTCTGATGAATATAGAATATTCACTAATGTAAATAATTCCTTAGTCGATCCAAAAAATTTTTCAGATGACAATTTTATTGAGAAAAAGGGACCACATTGCATTATTCCTCCAAACTCATTTGTTTTGGCTAAAACAGTAGAATATTTCAGAATTCCAAAGGATGTACTTTGTATATGTGTTGGTAAAAGTACTTATGCAAGAACAGGTATAATTTGTAACGTAACTCCTATTGAAAACGAATTTGAAGGAAATATAGTTATAGAGCTAAGCAACACTACACCTAATCCAGCAAAAATTTATTCTAATGAAGGTATAGCTCAATTTTTATTTTTTAAATCAGAAACTCAACCAGAGACAACTTATAAATCTAAGAACGGTAAATATCAGGGACAAACTACTATTCAGGTTGCTAAAATTAAAAAGTAAGTTATGGACAAATTTCTGATTGATGGTCCTAGCAAAATCAAGGGCAAAGTTTCAATATCAGGTTCTAAAAATGCATCATTGCCAATATTAGCAGCTACATTACTTTTTGATTTACCAGTAACTATCAAAAACTTACCAAGAGTAAAAGATATTAGTACTATGCTTAATTTACTTAAATCTCTTGGATCAAAAATTGAACTTTCTAAAGATAAAAAAACTGCAAAAATTTCAAACAATAAAAATATGAAAACTTTTGCTAGTTATTCATTAGTTAAAACAATGAGAGGTTCAATTTTAGTATTAGGACCATTAGTTGCAAAATATCATAAGTCAAAAACATCATTACCAGGTGGTTGCTTAATTGGTGCAAGACCAGTTAATTATCATTTGTCAGCTTTAGAAAAACTTGGGATGAATTATGAAATTAAGGACGGTTACATTTTAGCAAAATCTAATGGCAAACTTAAAGGAGGGTTAATTAGATTTCCAAAAATTACTGTTGGCGCAACTGAAAATTCTATAATTGCTGCATGCTTGGCAAGAGGAAAAACAGTATTAAGAAATTGCGCTGTTGAGCCAGAAATAAAAGACCTTACTAACTTTCTTAATTCAGCGGGTGCAAAAATAAGTTGGAAAGGAAGAACATGCACTATTAACGGAGTAAGTTCTTTAAATTCAACAAATTATTCAGTGATGGCTGATAGAATTGAAGCTGGTACTTTTTGCGTAGCAGCAACTTTAGCTAAAGGAACTCTAGAAATTAATAATTTAGATCCAAAAATAATAAATACAGAACTTGATTTATTAAAAAAAACAGGAGCCAAAATAAAAGTAAGCAAAAATAAAATTCATATTAATGGACCAGAAAAAATTAAGTCTATTAAAAATATTAAAACAAAAGAGTTTCCAGGAATACCAACAGATCTACAGGCGCAATTAATGGTCTTAATGTGTAAAGCAAAAGGAAAAAGTTCAATTACAGAGAATATTTTTGAAAACAGATTTATGCATGTTGCTGAATTACAGAGATTGGGTGCAAATATTACAACCAAAAATAATAAAGCTTATATTGATGGTAATACAAAATTTATTGGTGCAGAAGTTATGTCTAGTGATCTAAGAGCATCAGTGGCACTTGTCTTAGCAGCTTCGGTTGCACAAGGGAAATCTGTAATTAACAGGATTTATCATTTAGATCGTGGTTATGAAAAAATTGAAAATAAATTAAAAAATATTGGTGTTAAAATAAAAAGATTAAAAAGATGAACAAATATTTAGCCAAAATTATTGCTACAGACAAAGAGGGATTGCAAATGATTTCAGCTTGTAGCTCAGGAGCTAAAGTAAAAGTTTCAGACATTAAGTATCTAGAATCTAATAAAGTATTTTTATTATCAATTGAACGTATTAAAGTAGAAAATGAAAATGAGGATAAAAAAGTCAATAGTATCTGCAGATTTGATTTTGTTGATAAGGTAAAGTCAAAAAATATTGATCAATCAAATCAAGAATTGGTTTTAGAATTAGTAGGAATAGATTATTTGAAAAATAACGATGTTTATGAAATAAATCTCTTTTTTAGTAATAATGCTCATATCGCTTTGACCGCCGAAACGATTGAAGCAATATTAGAAGATCAAAGCGAAATAAATTAGAGATGAAGGTTTTAGATAGCAGTAAGAAAAATTTTGGTAAATTATTAGATAATTTATTATTGCAAAGAAAGAGAAAAGTTCAATCAAGCTCTGTTTCAGTCACTAACATTATTAAAGATGTTAAAAAAAATGGTGATAAAGCTTTATTAAAATATGAGAAAAAATTTAATAAAAATTCAGTAATCAAGCCTAGCTCAAATCAAATTCAAAAATCAATTCAATCATTAAATTCTATTGTAAAACAATCTATCGACACTGCTTACAACAGGATTTATAAATTTCATTCATTACAAAAGTTTAAAAATATTTCTTACACTGATAAATTTAAAAATAAACTTGAGTATAAATATTTACCTTTAGAGTCGGTTGCAATTTATGTACCTGGTTCAACTGCATCCTATCCATCTAGTGTATTGATGAATGCAATTCCAGCTATTGTTGCTGGTGTAAAAAGAATAGTTATGATCAACCCAGGATATAAAGGAAAACAAAATCCTGCAGTATTATATGCTGCCAAAAAATGTAAAATTAAGGAAATTTATTCAATTGGTGGACCATCTGCTATTGCTGCAGTTTCTTATGGAACAAAAAAAATTAAAAAGGTTAATAAAATTGTAGGTCCTGGAAATGCTTACGTTGCAGCTGCAAAAAAAGAAGTTTTTGGAGATGTTGGAATTGAGGGCATGACTGCTGGTCCTTCTGAAGTTACAATAGTTTGTGACAAGCATTCTAATCCAGAATGGGTTGCAAGTGATTTAATAGGACAAGCAGAACATGATGATCTTGCACAGTGCATATTAATTTCAAAAGATAAAAACTTATTAAATAAAGTTAAAACTGAAATAATTAAACAATTAAAAGAAATTCCAAGAGAATCTATTGCAAAGAGAAGTTTGCAAAATAATGGAATTTTAATGCATATAAATTCGGATAAAAAAATTATAGATATTGTTAACAAAATAGCTCCAGAGCATTTAGAGTTAAATGTTAAAAATTATAAATCTATTGTTTCAAAAATAAAAAATTCAGGATCAATTTGTTTAGGAAAATATGCTGTTATGGCTATGACGGATTATAATGTAGGTTCAAACCATGTTTTACCAACTAACGGATCAGCAAAATATTCAAGTGGTATAAGTGTAAACGAATTCTACAAAAGAATTTCATACATAAACCTATCAAAAAAGGGTATTGAAAGTCTTGGACCATCAGTTATAACACTTGCAAATTATGAAGGCCTGGTTGGGCATGCTCAATCAGTATTAAAAAGAATAAGGAGAAAATAAATTTGTCAAAACAAGACTTACTTGAATTCAAGGGGACTGTGATAGACCTACTTCCGAATGCAATGTTTAGAGTTAAGCTAGAGAATGGTCATACGGTTACAGCTCACACAGCAGGTAAGTTAAGAAAAAACAGAATTAGAGTTCTTCAAGGTGACAATGTAACTGTGGAGATGACACCTTACGATCTTACTAAAGGAAGAATTATCTTTAGAGGATAAATAAGGCTGAGTAGCTCAGGAGTAGAGCAGAGCCCTGAAAAGGCTTGTGTCGGAGGTGCGAATCCTTCCTCAGCCACCACCACAAAGTTTGATCTTGAAATACCTGTAAAAGAAATTAACTTAATTAATATAATAAATAACAAAAGGACGAAGAAATAAGATGAGTACACTACAAGGTAAAATAAAATGGTATAATGGTAAAAAGGGATATGGCTTTATAGAGAGAGACGACAAAGAGAAAGATGCCTTTGTACATGCTTCAGCTGTAAAAGCTGCTGGAATGAGATTTCTTAATGAAGGTGATAAACTTGAATTCACATTAGAAGACGGTCCTAAAGGTCCTTCTGCAGTAAATTTAAAAAAAATAGACTAATTTTCGTAAAATTTCTAAAGGACGTTATTTCTACATTTAGAAGATTAACGTCCTTTTTTTATTTAAGCCTTGAATATTAATAATTTTTGTCTAAAAGGCTGCTCATGAATATAAATATTACATACAGAATTACTTATAGAAGTACTCACAGAAACTGTTTCCATAGCCATTAGGCTATTTATTTATATTATAATTTTCATTCCACATAAAATAAGATAATAACTAAAGGATAAGCTTTGGTGGTGAAATAGTATCACGTCGGTTTGTGGATCCGAAGTCGTAGGAGCGTAACCTACCCAAAGTACCACTAAAATGGAAAAAGATAAAAAACTCAATCCTTCCTTACCATCTGGATTTGAAGATCGTTGGAATAAAAAGTTAGTTTTAAAAAAACAACTTTTAAAAGTGATTGAAAAAAATTTTAAGCAGGAAATGGAAGATACAGAGAGTTCATGCAGGCCGACTTTGATATTGTTGGAAATGTTAATTCAGCTCAAGCTAATGCAGAACTTTGTAATTTAATCTCAAGTACACTCTTAGATTGTGGTTTGAATAAAGATCAATTCACAATCAATATTAGTAACAGAAAAATAGTACAAGGTTTAATTGATGATTTAAAAATATCTGAAGATAAGCAATTAAAAGTAATTAGAGCTATTGATAAATTAGATAAACCTGGATTTGGTTTAAAAGGTGTTGAAGATCTTCTTAAAAAAGAGAGAAAAGATGCAAGCGGTGCAGTTACAAAAGGTGCTGATCTAACAGACGAACAAGCATCACAAATATTAAATTTTTTAAAAATAAAAGACTTAAAACAATTAAAAGAAAATTTAAAAAATCCATTGTCTCAAGAAGGAATTAAAGAGCTTGAGGAAGTTTTTGAAATTTTAGGATTTGGTTCTAATTTAGAACAAGTACAAACCAATTTTACTATTGTTAGAGGTTTAGCTTATTATTCTGATTTTATTGTTGAAACTAACTTAAATTTTAAAGTTACAAATAATAAAGGAAAAGAAGTTGATATTGGTAGTATTTGTTCAGGAGGTTCTTATGCTAAACTTATCTCAAGATTTAAAGGGGTAGATATTCCAGGTACAGGGATTAGTTTTGGTGTGGATAGATTGTTATTTGCACTTTTACAATTGGATCAGATTAAGGTCGATGATGAAAAGCCAGTTTTAGTCTGCGTGATGGATGAAAAATATCTAAAAAATTATTACGAAATTGTAGACCAATTAAGAGAAAATAACATTAATGCAGAAATTTTTTTAGACACAAAGAAAAATTTAGGTAAGCAATTAACCTTAGCAAATAAACGTGAATTAAATGTAGCAGTTATATGTGGTGACAATGAATTTAATGAAGGCACAGTAACGATAAAAAATCTTAAAGGTGTTAAAGGTGAAAATAACAAAACATTTCCAAAATCAAATTTAATAGATGAAATCAAAAAACTTATCTGAAAACATTCTTAGATCAGTAAAATCTAAGGGTTACAAATACATAGATTTACCCTCAGTTATTGAGGCTAATCATATCGTTCAAAGGTCAGGTGAAAACTTTAGAAAATTCATTTTTTCATTTACTGATCAAAATGGAAGTGAGTTATGTCTTAGACCAGATTTAACAATTGCATCTTGCTTAAGATACTTAGAGAATAATTTAAAAGGAAAAGAAAAAATTTTCTATAGTGGTCAAGCTTATAGAAAATCTGAAAATAAAAGTGATTCTATTATCCGAGATCAAATTGGATTTGAAATTTTAGGTTCTAAAGATGAAAAAAATGATGATAAAGAAATTATCAATACCTCACTAAAATCTCTTCAAAATATTAAATATTCTTCAGGTAAATTAACAATAGGAAATGTTGAGATATTTAATTTGTTAATTTCAAAACTAGATATCCCGAAAAGATGGAAGTTAAGATTATCAAGACATTTTTGGAGAGAAGATTACTTTAATGATCTTTTAAAAAGATTAGAGACAAACTCTGATGTAGATCCAACTATCGTTGAAATAGATAAAAAGCGTTATTTAAAAATGCTAAAAGAAGATCTATCAAAAGTAATAGCAGGTAGAACTATTAATGAGATATTAAATCGATTTGATAACAAAATTAAAGATCCAAGAAGAGCTAGTAAAGGTAAAGGTGTTTCAAAAATTATTAAAGACTTCTTAAAAATCAAATGCCCAATCAATGAGGCTGCATCTGAGTTAAATAAATTTTTTAAGAAAAATAGAATTAATTTAGTAGTTGATCAAAGATATTTTCCTATCTCTAACAACAAAGTTTCAAAACTAAATGTAGTATTTTCAACTTCTTTTGGAAGACAATTGGAATATTACACAGGAATGGTTTTTAAAATTGATATTAAATCAAAAAATAAATTAAAAAATATTATTAATGGTGGTCGTTATGATCGATTAATTTCTGATCTTGGGTCAAAAAAACAAATACCAGCAGTTGGGGCTGCATTAAATTTAAATTATTAATGAAGAAAAATATTTTAAATATTGGAATTCCTAGCAAAGGCAGACTCAGAAAGGATGTCTTAAACATATTTAAAAAAAATAAATTAAATCTAATTTCAGAAAGAGGAGAAAGAGATTTATTAGGTTCAATTAAACAAAAGAAAAATGTTAAAATTTTATACCTTCATGCAAGAGAAATTATAGAAAGACTCGGAGATGGTTCATTAGATCTAGGATTTTCTGGTTTTGATTTGTTGAAAGAGAGTGAAATAAATATTCAAAAGAAAATTAATGTGATTAAAAAATATGACTTTGGGAAGGCTACACTGGTAGTTGCAATTCCAGATCCTTGGATTGATGTTCAAACTATTGCTGATTTAGAGGAAATAGCATTTGAGTTTAGAGATAAGAAAAAGAAAAGATTAAGAGTTGCAACCAAATATCCAAATTTAACAAGAGAATTTTTATTTTCTAAAGGGGTTACTCAATTTAAATTAGTAGATAGTTTAGGTGCTACGGAGGCATATCCTTTTACTGGTTCATCAGAAATAATTACTGACATCACTTCAACAGGAGAAACTTTAAAAGCTAATAATCTAAGAATTTTAAAAGATGGTGAAATATTAAAATCAGAGGCTTGTATGATGATATCTAAATCATCGTCTAAAAATAAATCTCTTCAAAGTTTAGCTAGATTACTTTCTAAGAATTAAATCTTTCCAATAAATAAGAATAATTTTAATAATATCTAGGTTTCGAAGGATTGCATAAAGACCAACTAGCATTCCTAAACCAATAATAATTTTAAATATTAATAATAATTCCATTACATATTTTATATATGATATAAAGTGATTCATGGAAGCTATATTTTTAGTTATTTTAATTCTGTTGCTTGGAGTAGTTTCAGCAATTCTTTACTTAAATTTGAGATCTAAGCCTGAAGATCAAAAAGAAAATAAAGAAGCTGAAGAAATAGCTAACTTAAAATCCGAAATTTCAAGTTTAAAGGATACCTTAAATACAACAATCAACAGCTCACTTGGAGCAATGTCCACTTCATTTAACAATCTGTCTACCGGAGTAACAAAAGATATGACAGAAGCTTTAACTAAAGTAGATGAAAAAGTTGGAAATTTTAATCAACAAGTTCAACTATTAAACCAAAGCCAAGAAGGAATAACAAAAATTTTGGCTGGAGTTAAAAAATATGGAACTCTTGCAGAGTTTAGTTTGGATGCACTGATTAAAGATTTACTACCAGCTTCTCAATTCATGACAAATGTGAAAATGAAAGAAAATACAAGTGAGAATGTAGAATTTGCAATTAAGCTACAAGGTGATGTTTTAGTTCCAGTTGATAGTCATTTTCCAGTGGAGAAATTTAAAGCAATTACCGATGGTCATGACGCGGAAGATAAAAGGTTAGTTGCTGATGCTAGAGCAAAATTAGCCACTGCATTTAAAGCAAAAGCTAAAAGTGTAAATGAAAAATATATTGTACCACCAAAAACTACTGACTTTGCAATTGTGTATGCTCCTACAGAAAGTTTGTACAAAGAATTAACTGAATACCAAGACCCAAGTACAAAAGAATTATTAACTCAAGAATTAATGAAAAAATATAAAGTTGTAATTTGTGGCCCTAATACTTTATCAGCATATTTGCAATCTTTACACATGGACTTCCAATCCTTGAAAGTTCAAAAGGGTGCAACTGAAATTTACAATCATTTAAAAACAATAAGTACAAGATTTTCAAAACACTTTGACAACATAGTAGTTCTTAGAAAAAAATTAGAAGATGCTATGAAGAAAAATTACCAAGTGTTACTTCAATTTTAGATGTTACTAAATCTGAGGAGGATAAAGCAGCATTAGCAAATTGGAGAGAGAGAACAGGATATAAAGAAGCTGAAGCTATCACAAAAGCAGCAAGCAGCAGAGGCTCACAGATGCATAACTACTTAGAATCTTATTTGCTTGGGAGAGAAAATTTAAGTTTTTTTGATGATAATGAACAATATAAATTGATGGCAAAAGAAATAATAGATCATGGTTTAAAAAATAGATTGGAAGAAATATGGGGTGTTGAGTGTACACTGTACTATCCAGATAAGTATGCTGGCACTGCGGACTGTGTTGGAGTTTATGAAGGAAGAGAAACAATTATAGATTTTAAACAAAGCAATAAACCAAAGAAAGCTGAGTATATCGATTCATGGTTATTACAAACCAGCGCGTATTCTTTAGCTCATAATGTTGTGTATAACTCCAATATCACTTCTTGTGTTATTTTGGTCTGCACTGTAGATAAATTATTCCAAGAATTTAAAATTCAAGGACATGATTTAGTCATCTATCAAAATTTGTTTTTAGGAAGATTAAAAAAATTTCATGAACTATCTAATTTAACTTAAAATATATAAGAAAATATGGACAAATTTGTAATCTACGACACTGAAACAACTAATAGCACTATTTGGGGATCAATTATTGAGGTTGGAGCTGTTGTTGTTGATAAAAATTTAAATGAAATTGGTAAGTTAAATATCAGAGGCAGAATGCCAGAAGGAGAAGTGCCAAGTGCTAAAGCTCTATTGGTAAACTCAACAAGTAT